>JGI24708J26588_10000246_pt1 | contig 44009 bp, 36 predicted proteins | sample BioPla1DNA2_FD_26588 | JGI IMG/M metagenome (IMG submission 26588) | reverse complement strand
AATACCCCCACTATCAGAATTAATCGATGGAAATCGATCACACACAGAACATATCCCATACATACCGCATTCAAAATAAAGCAGCCTATATCCCGCCAAGTTATTTCTCTATTTTGGCTGACTTTGGCTGACTATGTTTAATTATATTATATTGACGTCACTAAAACATGCAACTTTTATTTAATGGAATATTTTCAAAAGTTGTATTGAAGCAATTTAAATTATATTATATGATAATAAATTAGAAAGTTTTTTGCGAGATATAGATTTCATCTAAGTGCAAAAAGATAATTTATTAACTCACTTGAGATTTATTATTTTACACTACTCTATAAATAATAACTGTTGGCGGTAAAATAGAAAACCGCATATTACATTGTAAGGAGTTAAACATATGCCAAAAAGGACTGATATCCGAAAAATACTCATCGTAGGTTCAGGACCCATTATCATTGGTCAAGCTTGTGAATTTGACTATTCAGGTACTCAAGCTTGCAAAGCACTAAAAGGACTTGGTTATGAAATTGTATTGGTAAATTCAAATCCTGCCACAATCATGACAGACCCAGAGATAGCTGATGCAACATATATCGAACCATTAAATCTCGAACGGCTTACTCAAATCATCGAAAAAGAACGCCCCGATGCTCTTCTTCCGAATTTAGGTGGACAGTCCGCATTAAATCTCTGTTTAGAGCTATCTAAAGCTGGGGTACTTGAAAAATATGATGTGGAAGTTATAGGGGTAAAGGTAGATGCGATTGAGCGCGGCGAAGACAGAATTGCGTTCAAAGAAACAATGGACAAATTAGGTATAGGTACTCCTCGCAGCATGCCAGCATACAGTGTTGAAGAAGCTGAGAAAATCGCACTTGAGCTTGGATTCCCTGTTGTTATACGTCCTGCTTATACCATGGGTGGCACCGGTGGAGGTCTTGTTTATAACATTGAGGAACTGCGCATAGTAGCAAATCGAGGTATTACAGCAAGTATGGTTGGACAGATTTTAATAGAAGAATCTGTACTTGGATGGGAAGAGCTTGAGATTGAAGTTGTACGTGATTCAAAAGGACAAATGATTACTGTATGTTTTATTGAAAACATCGATGCCATGGGCGTGCATACTGGCGATTCATTTTGTTCGGCACCAATGCTTACAATAAGCTCCGAACTGCAGCAACGTATACAAGACTACGCATATAAGATAGTCGAAGCAATAGAAGTAATAGGTGGCACAAATGTTCAATTAGCTCATAACCCTCAAACAGGCAGAATTGCTATTATAGAAATCAACCCTCGCACATCCCGCTCATCTGCACTCGCATCAAAGGCCACAGGTTTTCCCATTGCTTTCATTTCTGCATTGCTTGCTGTAGGAATGACCCTTGATGAAATCCCTTATTATAAAGGCGGTAGCCTCATTGAATATACACCGTCAAACGAAAATATTGTTGTTAAGTTTCCACGTTGGGCTTTTGAGAAATTTAAAGGTTCACAGGATAAGCTCGGAACACAAATGAAAGCCGTTGGCGAAGTTATGAGTATTGGCAAAACTTATAAGGAAGCATTCCAAAAGGCAATACGCTCCCTTGAAATCGGTAGATCTGGTTTAGGGTTTGCTAATGATTATAATGACTATGAATTAAACGATTTGCTGGAATTAATAGTGGAGCCCTCAAGTGAGAGACAGTTTATTATGTATGAGGCGCTACGTAAAGGCGCTGATATCGAAAAGCTGAGCCAAATCACTCATATTAACACATGGTTTATCCAGCAGATGAAAGAGTTGGTTGTTCTTGAAGAGCAGATATTAAAATATAAAGGCACTACTTCTTTGCCCGAAGAATTACTAGCACAGGCTAAAAAAGATGGATTTTCAGATAAGTATCTTGCTAAGCTTTTAAATGTCAACGAGGAACAAATCAGAAGTCAAAGAAAACAGTTAAATATTGTTCAAACATGGCAATCCATTCCTGTTAGTGGCGTAGAAGATGCATGCTATTACTTTTCCACTTATAATGTATCAAATAACAATAACGCAATAAACAATAATATCTCTGAAAAACAAAAGGTCATGATCCTAGGTGGTGGGCCTAACCGTATAGGCCAGGGAATAGAGTTCGATTATTGCTGTGTTCACGCTACGGTCGCTTTGAAAGATATGGGATATGAAACAATAATGGTCAATTGCAATCCCGAGACTGTTTCAACAGACTATGATACATCTGATAGGCTTTATTTTGAGCCCCTTACAGTAGAAGACGTTTTAAGTATTTACGAACAAGAAAACCCAATTGGAGTAATTGTTCAGTTTGGTGGACAGACTCCATTAAATATTGCGACCGAGCTATCAAAGGCTGGTGTTAAGATCCTTGGTACTACTCCTGAGACCATTGACATGGCTGAGGATAGGGACCAGTTCCGACATATGATGGAAAAACTGGACATACCCATGCCAAAATCCGGCATGGCAAGTAATATTGAAGAAGCACTGGCTTGTGCAAAAGAGATAGGCTATCCATTAATGATAAGACCTTCCTATGTTCTTGGTGGACGCGGCATGGAAGTTATCTACGATCAAGAAATGCTTGAAAAATACGTCTCTGAAGCAGTAGGTGTTACTCCTGATATGCCACTTCTTATAGATAAATTTCTCGAAAATGCTATTGAAGCTGAATCTGATGCTCTTTCCGATGGTAAAAATACATTTGTACCTGCAGTAATGGAGCATATTGAGTTAGCTGGCATACACTCAGGTGACTCGGCTTGTGTAATCCCACCCATTAGCCTCCAACAAGAGCATATTGATACAATATCTGAGTATACTCGTAAAATTGCCAATGAGCTGAAGGTTGTCGGCCTTATGAATATGCAGTATGCAATTTACAAAGATCGTGTTTATGTTATTGAAGCAAACCCACGTGCATCCAGAACAGTCCCATTAGTATCAAAGGTTTGCAATGTATCAATGGCAAGGCTTGCCACCGAAATTATCCTTGCAGTTGAAAAGGGAAACCCATCCCCTGTTGTTAATTTAAAGCAAAGGGAGATACCACATTTCGGTGTTAAGGAAGCTGTTTTTCCTTTTAATATGTTTCATGAAGTCGATCCGCTATTAGGCCCTGAAATGCGTTCCACTGGTGAGGTTTTAGGTATCGCAAACTCATTTGGACTTGCATATTTCAAAGCTCAAGAAGCAACTCAGACACCATTACCAACTAAAGGGGCAGTATTAATGAGTATTGCAGAGCAGGACAAACCATACCTGATAGAAATTGCAAGTAAGTTTTCAGAGCTAGATTTCGAAATAATCGCAACTGAGGGAACACACAATTACCTTAAAGAAAATGGCATAAAAAGCCGTTTTGTTAAGAAAATATATGAAGGTAGACCCAATATCGTAGACTTGATACTGAATGGAGAAATTCAGCTTGTTGTTAATACTCCTTCAGGAAAACAAAGCCAATATGATGATTCTTATATAAGAAAGAGCGCAATTAAGTACCATATTCCATATATAACAACTATGACAGCGGCCCTTGCTAGCGTAAAAGGTATTTTGGTCTATAAGCATGACCATACAACAGAAGACAAGGTTAAATCCTTGCAAAGCTATCATAAAAGGCTTTTGTGATGTATCATTTACGTAACTAGCTGTGCAAAATGTGATGGCAAGCTACATGCACAACCACAACATATTGCACCGCGTGATAAGATAAAGACATCACAAAATGCCATAAAGAGGCTTTTGTGATGTAATTGTAGTGTAATCGTGATGTAGTTGCTTAAAAATGATATAATGTGATGCATATAATAATGATTTATTTCATTTAATTATCTTAAAAAGGAGTGTTTAGACTTTTGGGAGGCTTATTTGGAGTTGTATCTAAACATGATTGTGTAATGGACTTGTATTTTGGGACTGACTACCACTCCCACCTTGGCACAAGTAGAGGTGGAATGGCTGTTTGGACAGGAAAATCTTTTACAAGGTTCATTCATAATATAGAAAATATACAGTTTCGTTCAAAATTTGAAATGGATTTATCCGCGATGAGCGGTAATATGGGTATCGGATGCATAAGTGATTATGAGGCGCAGCCTCTCACAGTTCGCTCTCACCTTGGCAATTACGCCATTACAACCGTTGGACGAATTAATAATATAGATAAAATTGTTGAGGACTGCTTTAGAAAGAATCTAATTCATTTTCTTGAGATGAGTGAAGGAGAAATCAATCCAACAGAAGTTGTTTCTGCATTGATTGATCAGGAGGATTCATTTAAAGATGGTATACTCCGAGCTCAAGAAACAATCGATGGTTCCTGTACCATGTTGGTTCTGTCAAGCAAAGGTATTTACGCGGCAAGAGATTTTTATGGCAGAACTCCTCTTATTGTTGGCAAAAAAGATGGCGCATTTTGTGTAACATTTGAATCCTGTGCCCTAACAAATCTTGGATATAAAACGGTATATGAATTAGGGCCGGGTGAAATCATACTACTTACACCAGATGGTATTGAGCAAATCTCTCCGCCTAGAGATAAAATGAAGATTTGCGCATTTTTATGGGTTTATTTTGGTTATCCATCTTCAGCATATGAGGGTATTAATGTTGAAATAATGCGTAATATTAATGGTTCAATACTCGCACGCAATGATAAAGTGGACGTCGACTATGTTTGCGGGATCCCCGATTCGGGTATTGCTCACGCAATTGGCTACTCAAACGAAGCAAAAATACCATATGCAAGACCTTTTGTTAAGTATACCCCTACATGGTCAAGGAGCTTTATGCCCCAAACCCGTGAGGTAAGACAAAAAATAGCCAAAATGAAACTTATGCCAATCACAGATTTAATCGAAGGTAAAAGACTTTTATTCTGTGACGATTCAATTGTTCGTGGCACACAAATGAGTGAAACAGCACAGTTGTTATATAGTTATAATGCAAAAGAGGTTCATATACGTTCAGCATGCCCTCCTTTGATTTTCAACTGTAAATACCTCAACTTCTCAAGGATGAGAACCGAACTAGACCTTGCAGCGCGTCGTGCAATAAAAAAACTTCAGGGAAATGATTCTATTGATTTAGACAAGTATTGTGATCATAACTGTGAAGAGTACAAACATATGGTTGATCATATAGCAAAGCAACTTGGCTTTTCATCATTGAAATACCAAGCTCTTCCTGACATGCTTGATGCAATAGGCTTACCCCACGAAAATTTATGCACTTATTGCTGGAATGGTAAAAGTTAAAAAACTATGCTCTGACACGAAGGGGTTGAAGACCTGTTTTTACGGCAATATAGCGATTAACAGTGTCAATAGAGAATTTGTCTGGTTCTGATTCTAATACATGTATTCCAGACATCTCAAGAATTGAAAAGGTACGCTGTCTATCATCTATAAGTTTAATTGCTGCGCTTTTATCAAATATGTCTTCTGTCTGTGCAACTTCCTTTTTTGATTCAATATAAAGTGCAGGATTTTTTATTGCCAATACCATAACCTTATGTCTTGGAGCATAACCCTTCCATGCCTTAACTATATCCTTTGCATGCTCGAAATTGAACGGATCGGTAAATAGTAGCACTAAACTTTGTCTATTTTGTTCTTTTTGCAATGTAGAGAATGCTTTTTGATAATCTGCATAGGTCTCGGTGGTTTGAACATTATACAGATTGTCTGCTAAGCGCCGGAAGTGACCTGCTCCCTTTCCTGCTGCAACCATTCTGTTTATTTCACTATCAAAGGACAAAAGGCCGATATTGTCACCATAATTTAGTGCAGTTTCTGCCACAATAAATGCAGCATTTACAGCATAGTCAAGCTTAGAAATACCATCTATTTCATCCTTCATGACTCTGCTTGTATCAATCATTAGATAAACATATTGGCTTTTTTCAGGTTCATAGTGGTTTGTATAAAGATGCCCTGTTCTTGCAGTGACAGTCCAATTTATATGTCGATAATTATCGCCTGGGTTGTACTCGCGTATACTTTCAAACTCTGTGCCAACACCAAGACTACGCATTTTTTGCATTCCGTCAATAATCTTCTTCTTATGATAAGTTAGTATATGACTATTACGCATGTCTTTTAAATTTGGATACACCTTTATTCTATTGGTAATCTTCAATGTACGTGATTGTACACAAAGCCCTAAAACACCGGTAACTCTAATATGCAAATCGGGAAACACATATTCTCCCCGTTTTTTTGGTTTTACTCTGTAGTTTATACTTTTGTTTTCTTTAGGGTGAATGACAAAGTCTATGATTTCGTTATCAACATCAAAGCTTTCGGGTACAGAGTCTCTCAATTTGACCTTAAACTTATGACTTACAGGATTTTCTATATTAATACTAATCCCATTCCAAACACTGAGCGATAGCTTAGAATCCATGTTCCTTGTGATAACAAATTCATCTGGTTTTGGAGATAGTGAAAAGTCGATAATTAGTAGAGTAAAAAGTAAAAAATTATACACTAAAAATACATAAACTCCAATGCCGGGTATAAATGATAGAGCCGCTGGTATTACACCTATTAATGCCAATAGTATAAATCGTTTGCTGAAAAACATAAAAACCTCTCTATTCGGATACTTAGCTACTATATTGAAATACAAGTTCTCTTGCAGCCTCTCTTGCTCTACATGATGTATATCACTTAGCAACTGTATTGAAATACAAACAAATTATCTTGGTACCTCAACATTTTTAATTATTCCATGCAAAATATCGTCTACAGTTATATTATCCAGCTGGGTTTCTGGTTTAACAATGATTCTATGTCTAAGAACAGGGTTTACAACCTCGACAACATCCTCAGGTATTACAAAATCTCTTCCCGAGAACGCAGCGAGGGTTTTAGCACATTTCATAATCGCAATGGAAGCACGTGAGCTTGCACCTAATATTACTGCTGGTGAATTTCTCGTTGCATATACAATGGATGTTATAAAACGAATAATATTGTCACTTACATGCACCTTATTAATCTCTTGATTCATGGATACCCATTCGTTAGAGGTAATAGCCGACGATACTACATCCGGGCTTATTTCTCCACCACTTTCATTCACCTTTTTAAGAAGTACCTCTTCTTGCTCCGGTGGCAAATGCCTTATTACAAGCTTCATTAAAAACCTGTCCAGTTGTGCTTCGGGTAGAGGATAAGTACCTTCAAACTCTAGTGGATTCATTGTAGCTAAAACCATAAATGGTTTAGAAAGTGTGTAGGTTTCACCATCAATTGTCACATTTCCCTCTTCCATGCATTCCAACAGAGCGGATTGAGTTTTAGGTGTAGCCCTATTTATTTCGTCAGCTAATAATATATTCGTGAAAACAGGACCCTTTTTCATATAAAATGCACTGCTTTTTACATCAAATACCTTTGTCCCTGTTACATCCGAAGGCATTAAATCAGGGGTGAACTGTATTCTTGAAAACTCTGAATCCAAGGTTTTTGCAAGGGTTCTCGCTGACAGTGTTTTCCCAAGTCCCGGAACTCCCTCAATCAGTACATGCCCTCCTGTAAAAAGTGCTATAACCAAATGCTCAATAAACTCTTCCTGGCCAACCAAAACTTTCTTTAGCTCTTTAACTAACAATTCATATTTTTCTTGAACAACACTAAGTTCCATACTATCTTCATTCCTTTCATGCGGGCGGTATTTATTTAACATTCATTTTTTTGCATTAGCTTTTATTTTGGTTCCGTACTTCTTACTGATAGGTATTTATTTACATTCATCTTTTTTGTATAAGTGGCTACCGGGTTGATTTATACAGCAGAAGTAGGTATTTATTTAGCATTCATTTTTTTTGCATGCTACCATTTATCTCTATCTCCAGTCTATCAAGACGACGAACAATACTGGACAACTCCTTTTTAGATATTTTTTTCGTATTCATATAATACTCACATTCGGCTAATGTACGTACAGCCTTTTTCTGAATGGGTCCGGATATCTGCAAATACCTTCCATACTTAGTTGTGAAATAACCATAGTAATTTGATAATACCAAAGGATATGCCCTCATTCGCTGGTAAAGTCCTGAGATTGCCTTAACAACTTCATTTTCAGGTCTTTTTGTCATTCCACTGTCTCCCCGTACACGTCCAAAAGGTTTCCAACCCCTTACTCCAACAAGCAAAATTACTAACATAAGCTGTATAACTACCAGCTGGCCTGTAGAGCCAAGTAAATGCCATATATTTGGCGCAGGAACCTGCATATATTGATAATACTCATTAAACAATACTTTCGGGTTGTTTAGCTCCATAAGTATTTTTATGAATGCTATTGATGCATCTGAACTGGAGATGTTTTCATTTAAGAACTCATCAGCACTGTTTAACACGCATATTGTACCATTTTCCAATCCATACCATGTAGCAGTAATATCACCGAAGCTTTCTACTTCATGCCATTTTCTTGTTTGAGAAATCAACTCAAAAATCCACAGCTCAACCGCGTTTCTTTCATCCAAGATTAACACGAGAGTATTACCCTTATCGAGCCAGTTTTTTATCCCGCTCTGCTCCTCAGACTCATTAAATATCATTTCCGCTGGTCTGTAAGATACCATTACGGCATCTTCATCCAGAAATTTTGCTGGATAATGGTATCTCGAAACTTGAAAACCGCATTTCTTAGCAAGTAAATACAAAGCCTTAACTCCTGTGTTATCTGCACTGTATGAGCTGAATTCGGGATAATTCTTTTCATACACTGTTACAGAATACAAAATAAGAGCTGCTAATAGCAATGTAAGCAAAACTATTATATATTTAATGATTTTTTTCAATTTGCTTTTCATGCAAGTTCCCCTATTCTTCTCCCATCCTTTGTTTAAGCAACGTTTATTGTCGAAAAAATTCACTATCAAAATTATCTATAAATCTAAGGATGAACTTAGTAATACACCTCAAGTATGTTGCTCCTGTGCATAAGTCCAGCTAACCTTTCAACTGTAACACTATCAGAATACACCTCAAGTATGTTGATCCTGTGCCTTTTGATTATTATAAAAGTCCAACCACTTCTTAACACTTGCTTCATCAATGTCCTTTTTTCCATAGCAACATGCATTAAAAAGAGTTGTAAACTCCTGCATTGGTATTGCAAGAGCTATATCTGATAAACTTATCTCACGGATATATATCCGATTGGTCTTCCATTTTTCAATCTTAATTATTTTCCGTTTATTCAGTTCTAATAATACTGCTACAAAAAGTAGTCTTAATGCTTTTGAATACTCACCTGCATCCATATGAAAATGAAATTTTTCCATAGCTTCATCGGGTTTATCCAAATAATCATATACTTTTGGAACATGACTTTTCTTAATTTTATGTGGGAGGTATAGCCTCTTAATAATCAGACGGATTAAAACAATCACTAATACAGCTGTGATTAATATAAGCAATATTTTCAATATGGTTTGAAGCGATGAATTGTACAGATTAGGATTAAACTGGACTTCCCGGTTCTGCGTTCTGCGTTGAAACAACTCCTTTATCCAATCCTGAATGGTTTCCCATATCCTACCTATAGCCTCTAATAACGGACTCTCTGTTTTGTCATTATTAAATTCTCTTCTACTTAATATACTATTAACTATCTCACGTATCTTTTCTTCATTTATTTCATTGGTCTGCATTAGGTGCCTCCGACAACCAACGTTTTCTTCTATCATTCTCTTCTTTCTTTATCTCCCATAATGTAACTTCCATATCAAGGCCCTCACGTCTAACCCTTAATGTGATATATAAAGCTGTCAAAACACAAGTTATAAAAGGACGCATAATTTCAGCGAATAGTTGAGTTATGACAGCACCAACCCTAAACAATCCTACATCAAGGTTTCCCGAACCCAAACTAACTAAACTAATAATAGTATTTGCTATAAGTGGTAACAAACCTACTAATATATTACTAGAAATAAAGGTAAGACCAATTAGAAAGAAACTGTTCTTACCAAGATTACCTCCTCTACCTATGCTAGTTCCTGCCTTTTGCTGTTCAACGCAAATTGACGGTAAAAACATCCAAAATCTCCCATAGAGCCATCCTACTGTTATGGAAACAAAGAAAATTAATGCAACAGTAACCAGTATCCCTAATATTGTCAGAACAACGGTAAGCCAAGGAGCTACAAAAGCTGTGGCTCCAACTCCTACGGTACCAAATACCAGTGCAAATACCCCGACGAAGATAACAATATATAAGCCCATAAAAATAGCACTTTGTATTAGTATGTATAATAAACGTCCTAAAAGTAATGTACCAAACTGTTTAAAGCACTCCTTAATTACCTGCTTTATGGTTCTTTCCTGGTTAAGCACCACATCTGCATACAGTATTTTAACGATAGAGCCTTCCCATATATTCTTAAGTGTTATAGTATAGATTCCTTGCAGGCCAAGAGAACCGAACAACATAGCATAGATGGTAAATATTGAGGAAAAAGCTTCGTTTGGTGTAGTCATAACAAAATCATTTGGGTTTACTAAATTCCAGTATTGTTGCGTAAAGACTGGATTAAATATGGTTAACAACAACATCACTGGTATGTTAAACATTAGGTTAATAAGAAAAAGCTTTTTGAAATGTTTTTTAAATAAAAAAATCCCGTAATCCAAAACATCGGTAAAAGCCGCTCTTTGCAAAGGTCTTAAAGATTTCATAAATCCTCCGCATGAATAAATCTGTTTTTCTCATCATATAATATGAGTTTTGGTCTGTCAAATTTTAGAGGCTGCCATTGACGGCAGCCCCTATAACAAATCTATGCGGCTATATCATAAAAGTTTAATTATCAGCACTTCATCCTTACTATCTGAATAATTATCCAATAAATCCTGAATCTTTAAGGCTACATCATGCTCCAAAAAGAGTTGTCTACATTGGTGGTTTGACCCACAGTTACCTTCTAGCCAATGAAAACCAGTGTACTGTCAGCCTCCAGAATAATTTCAACCATGTAGCTTTATCAACATCTTCTTTTGCTACAAGAGGTATGTTTAAAATACTATTATTATCAAGTTTTAATATCATCTCGCCGGCGTTGTCCCCTATTGAAACAGGTGCTTGAATATATTCGGGCAAACGGATTTCCTCCTCAACTTTATCCCTTTGCCCTCTTTTTAAAAGCACCGACCTGTTTTCCTCATAGGCTACAGGCACAGACAATCCAAGACCTTTTTTTACATCTACATTTCCAGCAATTGCACCCTGTCTTTCTATCGTCATTATTTCATAGTTGGAAAACCCATAATCTAAGATCTTTGCAGATTCAGAAAAGCGTAGGCTCATAGTATCAGCCCCTAATACAACAGATATTAAGTCAAGACCATCCCGGGAAGCGGTAGCAGCAAGACAGTACCCCGAAGCATCCGTCACACCAGTTTTTAACCCTGTCATTCCCCTATATTTTCCAATAAGATGATTTGTATTATCCAGACCAAATGTTCCACTTCTGAAAGTGTCACGTTTAATTGTAGTGTACTCTATAATGGTTGGGTGCTTTGTTATAAGCTCTCTTGCCATAATTGCAATATCCCTTGCAGTACTGTAATGGCCGACATCGGTTAGGCCAGAACAATCCAAAAAATGAGTATTTGTCATACCAAGGGCTGCGGCTTTTTCATTCATCATGGATACAAAAACACCTTCGCTGCCTGCAACATGTTCTGCTAAAGCAACGGAGGCATCATTTGCAGAATGAATTGCAACTGCTTTTAGCAGCTCATGTACTGTAAATTCTTCACCAACAGCAAGGTAAACTTGAGAGCCTCCCATACCGCATGCATGTTCAGAAGCTACAACAACATCATCCATGGTAATTTTATTTTGCTCCAAAGCCTCCATAACTAAAAGCATAGTCATAATTTTTGTTATTGATGCAATGGGGCGTTCTATACTTCCATTCATCTCAAAGATGATTTGGCCGGTATTCCCAACCATTAATAATGCGGATTTTGCTTTAATTTCAAAAGGCATATTTTCAATCAGAGGTAGATTCTCATTCCCAATTAACTGAGTGTTTTCGTCTTTATCCGGCTTAATCTCATCCTTTAATGGTTTGTTTTCATTCTCTTTAGGNATATTCTCATCCTTGAGCGGTTTATTTTCATTCTCTTTCGGTTTATTCTCATCCTTGAGCGGTTTATTTTCATCCTCTAATTTCTTATTCTCTTCAGTTTTGTCTTCTTTCTTAATACTGTTTTCATCTTCTACAGCAAAAGCCATTCTATTAACTGGAATAAACAATAAAGCAAATAATAATACCCATACAACTACTCTCTTTTCCATTTTAGATACTCCTGAAACCTATAGTCCCATAATAAATGTATGCATGGACTATATTAGTTTATTCAGGCTTATTCTATTTTTTAGAGTAAAATTGTTATTGAACTTTCCCTAGAATCAAGGGATTCCTTGGAACAGGAGTTTTACTTATACTGATCGCTGTTTTCAGAACATATAGTGCTTCCATAACACGCTCATTATCAGATGTATGCAAAATTGCAAGTGTTTGTCCAGCTTCAACCTTATCACCGGGTTTTTTGCACAATACAATTCCTGCTGAAGGATCTATAACATCATCCTTATTTTTTCGCCCAGCACCTAAAATCAGCGATGCAATACCCAGTTTTTCTGCATGCATTTTTTCTATATACCCACTCATATCAGACTTCCATTCGACTTTAACAGATGCTTGGGGTAGTCTGGTAGTATCTTCTATAGCTTTTGGATCGCCACCCTGTCTTTCCACCATTTGAATTAACTTATTTAGGGCAGTGCGATTATCAATTGCATCTATTACTTGTTTGCGGCAAGCTTCTATATCACATTTGCCTGCTAAGAAAAGCATATTTGCTGCCAACTCAATACAAACCTCTCTTAGATCATCTCCACCCTTCCCTTTTAGCACCTCAACGGCTTCACTAACCTCTAACGCATTTCCTATATTATTTCCCAAAGGTCTGTCCATATCAGTTAAAATCGCAATGGTCTTCTTTCCTGCACCATGGCCTATGTCTACCATAGTCCGCGCAAGTTTCCTTGCATCCTCGAATGACTTCATAAATGCTCCGCTGCCAATTTTGACATCAAGAACTATTGCATCTGATCCAGAAGCAAGTTTTTTGCTCATTATGCTAGCGGCAATTAAAGAAACATCTTCCACCGTACCAGTTACATCCCTTAACGCATATAACTTTTTGTCAGCTGGTGCAAGATTTCCTGTCTGACCTGCTACTGCAATTCCAATTTCTTTTACATTTGCGATGAACTCAGTTGGAGAAAGGCTTGTACGAAAACCCGGTATCGATTCCAACTTGTCGATTGTTCCACCAGTATGCCCTAAACCTCTTCCTGACATCTTAGCTACAGGAACGCCACAAGATGCAACAATAGGTGCGATTACAAGAGTGGTTTTGTCCCCAACTCCACCTGTACTATGTTTATCAACCTTTATCCCAGGTATGCAAGAAAGGTCAACAACATCGCCCGAATGTAGCATTGCTTCTGTCAGCCATAGGGTTTCTTCGGCATCCATTCCTTTGAAATATGTCGCCATTAGAAAAGCTGAAGCCTGGTAGTCAGGAATCCCACCATTTGTATAGCCATCTATAAAGTACTTAATTTCCTCTTTAGTAAGCTTTTCGCCATTACGTTTTTTAACAATTATATCCAATGCGAACATGATACCTATGCTCCTTTCGTTAAGTATTTAGCGTTGTAAAATGCTCAAAAAGCTCTCTCCCGGTAAATCATTCTCTACACCAAAATACTCTGCTATTGTTTTAGCAATATCGGAAAAGCTCTCTCGAATATGAAGATTTACACCCNTCTTGATCTTTTTACCCGTTACAAGGAGGGGAACATACTCACGCGAATGATCGGTGCTACTCGTTGTGGGATCACATCCATGATCTGCGGTAATCAATAGAATATCATCATCTTTAAGTTGCGCTATTATTTCAGGAAGTCTGTTATCAAACTCAATTAATGCTTTTGCATATCCCTCTACATTATTTCTATGTCCGAAATGCATATCGAAATCCACAAGGTTAGTAAACAACATGCCTTCGTATTCTTCCTTAATCCATTCGATGGTTTTATCTATTCCATCAGAGTTTCCTTGTGTATGCACTGATTTTGTTATACCTGAGTTGTTAAAGATATCTTCAATCTTTCCGACAGCACGAACCTCAAACCCATTTTCTTTTAGAAAATTAAGAATTGTTTTCCTTGTTGGGTTTATGGAGAAGTCTTTCCTTCGCTCTGTACGCACATAATTTTCCGATTGGCCTATGAAAGGTCTTGCAATAACTCTACCAACTCCATAGTCACCTGTTAGCATTTCGCGTGCAATTGTACAAATCTCGTACTGTTCTTCTATTGGAATCACATCTTCATGAGCTGCAATTTGAAACACGCTGTCAGCTGAGGTGTACACAATAGGAAAACCTGTTTTTACATGTTCATCACCCAACTCCTGAATTATGACCGTTCCCGAAGCAGGTTTATTTCCAAGAGTTTTTCTTGCAATCCGTCTTTCAAATTCTTTTATTAACTCATCGGGAAAGCCTTCTGGGAAAACCGGAAAGGGTTTATCTAATATAATCCCCGCTATCTCCCAGTGTCCAGTGGTAGTATCCTTCCCCACCGACTTCTCAGCCATTTTGCCATAGGAGCCAATCAGCTTTTGAGTCTGAAAATTCGTTGTGGTGCGATATGTTTCTTTAAATCCATCTATATTAGCAAGCCCAAGCTTCTCAAGATTAGGCAGTGCAAAGTCTTCTATACTTTGAGAAATATGCCCCAATGTATTACTGCCCTCATCCCCATAATCCTTGCTGTCAGGCATTTCACCAATACCAACACTATCTAATACTATAACAATGAATTTTTTCATGCCTTTATCCCTCCCATTGTATGTAGATTCTACAATGCTATTTATATCTTATCATTTTTTTGGTAAAATAAACACTAAGTATGGCTTTTGCAATGAATACTATGAACAAAAAGCTGTGTAATATGTGTTGACAAACTTACATGCATAAACCACAACATATTTCACAGCTCAATATTTAACATTGCAAAATGCCACACAAGGCTTTTGCAATGAATACTATGAACAAAAAAGCTGTGTAATATGTGTTGACAAACTTACATGCATAAACCACAACATATTTCACAGCTCAATATTTAACATTGCAAAATGCCACACAAGGCTTTTGCAATCAATCCTACTAACAAAAAAGCTTTCGCGTAGATGATGAGGACTTTGAACATGCATAAATGGTTAATAATTGCACCTATACTTCTTCTATTAATTGCTTTATATATGATTATTCAAGCTGCCGTTTACAAGACAAGATACTATAACCTTGAATATGGTATGGGGCTGCGCATTTTACACCTTACAGATATTCATATTAATCTTTTGAATATTTCTTCTGCTCGAATGAGAAAGACCATATTATCGGTAAATCCTGATTTCATCCTCATAGGCGGCGATATTATTGATAGACCTAAGGATTTAGATAAGTTCGCTAAATGGTTTAAAGAAATTGACATTAAACTACCTGTTTTCGCTGTCTTTGGTAATCATGAACACACTGCATTTAAAAAATATCCTCATCTAAAAAAGCAGTTTATTAACACAATGAAGGAGTTAGACATTAGGCTTCTAACAAATGAAGTTATTTTTTTACAAGGGAAACAAGATAACGACAGTGATAGATCTAATAAAATTGCATTGATTGGTATTGATGATATTAAAACAGGGGCTGCTGTCAGTTATAATATTTTCAATGGATTAAAAAACAAATGTAACTGTATAGTTGCATTCTCTCATAACCCTGATATTTCGCTACATATCCCCGAAAGTAGTGTGGATTTGCTCCTGCTTGGTCATTTCCATGGTGGTCAGATATGGATGCCTTTTAAGCTTGAATATTTGCTGTTTCGAAGAGATCGGCTATGCCAAATGGGACATATCAGTGGATTTTCAACGATACGTAAAAATTTGATATATATAAACCGTGGACTTGGAACGGTTATTGTTCCGTTCCGATTTTTATCCATCCCTGAGGTAACAGTAATAGACATTTAGTATTGTCTCAGACTGGGACAGATCTGGCATTTCCAGTATTAGATGTTTAGTCGCACATGCCCCGGATACCCACAGTCTGTGGAGGATCCTGCATTTTCAATATTATATGCTTAGGTTACACTGAGTAATATATCGTGTTTACGCGTGAAGGCACTTTGAAAATATTCATTCTTTTCTATATTCTGTTTACAATACTCTTTATGGCTTTTATAGTTAATTCTATTTCTGTTTCATCATTAAAATACCCAGGGCTTATCCTAACTAAACCCCTGTCTGCAGTTCCTAAAGACTGATGTGCCAATGGGGCACAATGAAAACCCGCTCTTGTGCAAATTCCAAATTTTCTATCAAGCAAATAACCTACTTCAGTTGAATCTAAATCCTGTATTGACATAGCAAAAATACCCGAGTTTTGCTCAGGTGGCGGTGAATAAATACTTATGTCACTCACTTTACCAAGCCCGTTAAAAAGTATTTCTATTAAATGTTGCTTTTTAAGCTGTATGTTAGAAATACCAATATCCCGAATAAAGGATACTCCTTTTCCAAGCCCCATAATTCCGGGCACATTAAGTGTACCACTTTCTAAAATATCAGGGAAAATTTCAGGCTGAAAAAGACTGTCTGAAAAACTACCTGTACCTCCTTGAATAAAGGGTTTTATATCTATCCCATCCCTTACATATAATCCAGCTATACCTTGCGGACCTAGTAGCCCTTTATGCCCGGGAAAAGCCAGTAAGTCAATATTCATGCTTTCAACATCTATGGGAATAACCCCAGCTCCTTGGGCTGCATCCACTAAATAAGTTATACTATGTGTTTTGCATAGTTTCCCAGCCTCCGCAACTGGCATAATTACACCTGTAACATTTGAAGAAAGGGTCATACAAAAAAGATCTATGCCTTTTTTTAGCGTTTTTCTAAGGCTCTGAACTGTAATCCTGCCTAATTTGTCGGGTTGGATAACCACTAAATCAATAATCCCTTTATTTTGTAGAGTATTTAACGGGCGAAGTACCGAATTGTGCTCCATAGCTGTTGTAGCAACCTTCATGCCATTTCTTACAACACCATAAATAGCTGCATTTAATGCATATGTCGTATTTGGCATATAGACAATCCTCATTGGATCATTGATGTTAAAAAACTCTGCTAAAACCTCTCTAGTATGGAAAACAGCATCATCAGCTTGACGTGCCATACTATGGGCAGATCTACCCGGATTTGCACATCCTCTTTTTATTACATCGGACATAACCTGAATTACCGATTGCGGTTTTGGCCATGAAGTTGCTGCATTATCCAAATAAATCATTCACCCACTCCTCGTATAATGGTCTCATTTCATACTCAATTTGATTTGAATACTTTATTATATGACAGCGTCTACTTTAAATGACCAATTACGCGACAGGAGTCTTATGAGCGTGAGAAGTGCAACATAAATAAGACAATATATCTATGACATGGCAAAGACAGTAAAGTTGCTGCGAGAAACTGAAATGGTGTAAAATTCAGATAACGCTTCTATAATCCAAGAATTTCATAGTGGAAATTTATGATATGGTTTTAAGATATTCTCGTACCTTTTTCATATCAAGGAACATTTCTTCTTTCTTTTTTGGATCTCTTAATAATGCAGCAGGATGATATGTAGGCATAATCCTAAAAAAACCCGGTCTATCCACCCAATTGCCTCTTACTTGAGTAATACGGGCATCTTGGCTAACTAAATACTTCAATGCAGTAGCACCAAGACAGACTATTATTTTTGGTTTTATATATTTCACCTGGCATCTTAACCAGGGCAGACATGCTTTAGCTTCTTCCAATGACGGCGCCCTGTTATTTGGGGGACGGCACTTTACTATGTTGCATATGTAGTAATCCTCAGGATTAAACATCAATGCCGTAAGCAAATGATCCAGAAGCTTTCCTGCTCTCCCCACAAATGCTTGACCTGTAAGATCCTCCTGCTCACCCGGTCCTTCACCCACAAGCATTACGGGTGCGTTAAGATTTGCACCTCGTCCAATAACAACATTTGTTCTGGTTTTTGCCAAGTCACAATTTGTACAATTTCGACAAGCATTTATAAAACTATCATAGGAAACTTGTTTTTTCATTGTTTATTCCCTTGTTACTTTTTTTCTCTATTGATCCTAACACAAAAGTAGCGTATTGAAAAGAATAACAGAACTCAAAAATGCCCCCTTTGGTGGGGGGCAGAGGAAACTTAACTATTCCACGAAATTTTTGCTAAAGAGCTAATAATATGCACAAACTTATTGGTGGTATTTTTCAGTCCATTCTTGGAATGAGAGGTTTTCAACACCCCTACCTTTTTTAATATCTTGGTAGGACTGATATCCCCTGTTCATACTGGCAAAATGAGCGTCATGCTTTAATGGATCGATGATGCTGGTACTATAACTATGGCTAAAATTATTCATATTGCTGTTGTCCTCGCCAAAACTACTGTTTTTCGCAGGATCCAACATTATATTAGTTAAGCCCGATAAACTAGTGTCGCCATTTCTTAGTTTTTTACTCATATTAACCCTCTTTCCTGCGCGCATATATTATCAGAATATAGCGGTATAATAATAGTGCGTCTTAAATACTGTACAGCGAACATCGGTAGTTAAACTCTTAAATCGCAAAATGCCATACTTGCAATGTATAACGAAGTCAAAATGTTCTTTTATTATTAAGAACTTTTTGCTTCGTTACGTTTGTATTATACGCAGGTAGAGTTGGATCTATTCAGTAATAAAATGCGTTTTTGTTAATAAATAGAATCAAAATTATTTTTGTCTTTTTGTAAAAAAGCCAAATTTATACCATTGATAAACTCTTCATTCGTTTTTGTTTGAAATAGTCGGTTAATAATCATTTCAGTGACTTCTGCTGTCCCCATGCTACTCATAGCCTTACGAATAGCCCAGATTGAGTCCACTTCTTTTTGGCTTAACAACATTTCTTCTCTTCTTGTTCCGGAGCGATTTATATCAATGGCTGGGAATATTCGTTTTTCTGAAAGCTTTCTATCCAGATGAAGCTCCATATTACCCGTTCCCTTAAATTCTTCATATATAACATCATCCATACGGCTTCCTGTATCTATCAAAGCCGTTGCAATTATAGTAAGGCTTCCCCCAAATTCGATATTTCTGGCAGAACCAAAGAATCTTTTGGGTTTATGCAATGCTCCCGGATCCAAACCTCCTGACAAAGTTCTACCAGTTGGAGGAATGGTTAAGTTGTAAGCTCTTGCAAGTCGCGTTATACTGTCTAACAATATAACAACATCTTTTTTCTGTTCGACAAGCCTTTGACCTCTTTCAAGCACCATTTCAGCGACTTTTATGTGATGTTCGGGCAACTCATCAAATGTACTGTATATTACATCGCCTTTTATAGAGCGCTGCATATCAGTTACCTCTTCAGGTCGCTCATCAATAAGTAAAACTATTAATTCTATATCATCATATTTTTGTGTTATAGCATTGGCGATCTTTTTCAAAAGAATTGTCTTACCAGCTTTTGGTGGGGATACAATCAGACCTCTTTGACCCTTACCTATAGGCGCAATTAAGTCAATTAACCTAGTAGACATCTCCTTTGGTCCGGTTTCAAGAGTTATCCTTTGTTCAGGAAATATAGGTGTTAATTGATCAAATGGTCTACGATGCTGAGCAACTTCGGGAGAATCACCGTTGACAGATAGCACATATAGAAGGGCTTGAAACTTTTCTCCTTCTTTTTGTATTCTACCTTTTCCAACAATCTTATCACCAGTTTTTAAATTAAATCGTCTGATTTGTGATGGAGATACATAAATATCACGTGGCCCGGATAAATAATTATGGCCTCTTAAAAATCCATATCCATCTGGTAAAACTTCAAGAATTCCACTGACAGGTTCATCGCTTTCTAATCGGGATAAATCTCTATTATAATCAGATTTGTTGTGTTCTCTATTATTTTGTCCCCCTGGAGTACTCTGGTTATCATTATCTTGGGGTTTTTCTTGAGTACCTTTTTCTATAGTATCAGATTCGTCTTCCATTTTGTTCTCAGGCAACTGTTCTTTAGAATTATCGTCTTTCATGTCTTCTTTTTTTCGTGCCTTGGGTAATGGAACAACTTTTTCGGTCTTTTTATGTTCTGTTTTTGCAGGAGAATCAGAATCCACTGCCTCAGCCTGAGCATTACTCTCTTTTTCTTGTTGTGCGCCTTTTCGACCGCGTCTGACAGGCACTCGGACTTCTGGTGCTCTTCCAAATCTCTTTGTAGTATTTTGTGTCTCTTTCTTTTCTCCAGAAACCGCCTTTTCCTCTTTTGGCTCTTCTTTACTGTCTTCAGAAGCTACCTTTTCTTTCGAAGCTTCCTCTTTTTTATCTTCCGACACACTCTTATTGTCTTGGGTTGAAACTTTTTCTTCTTTTACTTCAACGGTTGTCTGAGCATCCTCTTTTTTATCTGTATCCTTGCTTTTCTTTGGACGACCAGGTTTTCTTTTAGCTGTAGTTTGCTCAAGTTGAACAGCTTCGGGATTATTCCCACCGACAGCAATAATTTTCTCTATTAATTCCTGCTTTCTATAACGGGTTATACTTTTAATACCCATTACTTTGGCAATATACCTTAAATCTTCCAGGTTCTTACCTTGCAGTTTTGTTATATCTTCCATGATACACCGCCTTATTTTGTTTTTCAAAATTGAAAATATATAATTGATTGGGTTTTNTTACCAATTCATTATCTACGACACGCATACATATTTATTATTTCAATACTTAATTTTACATAACCATACTAATTCTCTTAATAATAATAGATCATATTAAATTTTTTTATTTTTGTGAACATTAAAATATATTTCCCACAGACTATCTTATTACATAGCAAAACCGAGCATTAATAAATTGTCAATTCAAAGGTAAATCATATTTAATTTTGTTAATTATATATTGGGTAGTATCTATGATTAATGGAATATACGTAAAGTCCTAAATAATATTATATTGTGGACTGAAAACCAAAAAAGATACATACTGCTGAAATACTCTAAACATGTGTACTTGCTGTTTTTACTATAACAGTTAAAGTATGGCGTTGTCAATAGTTTTGTAATAAGTTTCCTTAATTTCCTTAAGTTCAGACACTTTTCTTTGTTAAACAATAACCAAATCCAAAGTGAATAATATACTCATTCTTCTCTTATGTCAAGCTCCAGACCTTTCTTTTTGACAAAGTTTAAGAATTTTTCTGGCATTTCGGGAGCCGCCTCTTGGATTTTGTCTTTATTATCGATTACAGTTACACTCATGTCTGTCCCTGTAGCTCTTTTTATAGAACCCTCTATGACTTCAATATTATCATGTCTTGTGAGAATGCGTTTATTATACTCATCACCTTCATCTAAAACTATGCCCACAGTATTTTCATCAACGCTTACAGCGGTAGCATTTAGAAGACTACTTAGAATTTTCATGCGACCAATACTTCTAAGATCATCTAAAACTTTATTCCATTCTGGGTACGTATTAGTCAAAACATGCTCATCTTGCTTACTGTTTTCCTTTATTTTATCATTTTTTTGATGGTTACCCACCTTAATTTTCACTTCTCGTTCATCTAATACCGGGGGCTCTATAGCTTTATCAATCCCTATGTTACTCTGCGAAGTATTAATTTCTACGTTATTTCTGTGAATTGTACCATTTATGAGGCCTTCTTCTATTTGGTGTATTCTCTCTTCTAATAGTGCAATCCTGTTCGTTAAGTTTTCTTCTTCACTATGCATATCTAACGAACATATGCGCAGTAATGATATTTCTATTAAAATTCGCTGACTTGTGCTCCATTTTATTGCAGGTTCCAAATCCGATAGCTCACGAATTATTGCAAGACCATAGGGCATAGAAATTCTTTTTGCAATTGCAGGTATGGCCTTTTTTTCTTCTTCTGTCATGCTGTATAAATTCTCAAGACTATTAGTGGTTTTAAAAACAAGAACATCACGAAGAAACTGAATTAATTTACGAATATATTGTCCAGGATCCTTTCCTTCTGAAAAAATTAGATCTATTTGTGATATTACTTCTTTACTTTGCCTACTAATTAGAAAATCCAGTGTATTTATTATGATTGTATTCGGAGCAACACCAATTATCCCTTGTACCAGCTCAAGATCAAGCTCATCATTCCCTGTGGAGATACACTGATCAAGAATACTAATACCATCCCTTAACGCTCCCTCTGCAAGAGAGGCAATAAAGTTTGCAGCTTCATTTGATAATGTCACGTCACATTCTTTTGCAATAGAAAGAAGCCTTTGTGCAATACCTTTATTTGTTATGCGTCTGAAATCAAATCTCTGGCATCGTGAAAGGACGGTAGCAGGCATTTTATGTGCCTCTGTTGTGGCCAATATAAACATTACATGCTCGGGAGGCTCTTCAAGAGTCTTTAACAGAGCGTTAAATGCACCAATAGAGAGCATGTGAACCTCATCTATAATATATACCTTTTTAGAGGCTTTTGTGGGCGTATACACAACTTCATCTATTAAAGTTCTTACATTTTCAACACTATTATTAGAGGCAGCATCTATCTCAATGACATCAAGTATGGTACCGTCTATAATACCTGTGCATATTTCGCACTCATTACACGGATTACCATCTACAGGCGAAACACAATTTACAGCTCGCGCAAATATTTTAGCCATAGTCGTTTTACCCGTCCCACGCGTACCACAAAATAGGTATGCATGTGCAGTATTCTTCGCCATAACTGCATTCTTAAGTGTCGTTACAATATGCTGCTGTTCCACCACATCATCAAAAGTCTGCGGTCTATATACTCTATATAATGCTTGATGTGCCATTTTTACCACCTATCTTCAACCCAACACAGAGGGACGGTTCTTTTGTGTTATTTGACACAAGGGGACGGTTCTTTTGTGTTATTTGTGTTATTTATGTTACCATGTGTTACGATAACACAAAAGAACCGTCCCTCTGTGTTACCTTAGTATAATTTTTTGAATTTCTCAGTTGAAAATAACACAAAAGAACCGTCCCTCTGTGTTCCTCTGTGTTCTGTGTTACCATTCTCCGAGAAAAAGAGGTTCAAATTTTAAATAATCAGCCGATACCAAATGATACCTTATACCATCTACTAGCCCTTCTATAGCATAGATACAGCTTTTCCCATGAAGATGGCCGTAAACACAAATATTAACTCCGAAGCTTTGCATTACATCCACAAAATCTGTTGGCTCACCCTTACTTGAAAAAGGAGGATAATGAAGCATGGCTATTTTTGTTCCGCTAAACCCATCTGTCATATTAAGCGATAGCTTAAGGCGCTCCAACTCTCTATTATATATTTTGTCGTCTTCAGCATTAAACCCATCATCATTAGGGTTTTTCCATCCTCTAGTACCCACTACTGCAAAGTCATTGTAAAAATATGCATTATTCTGAAGGAAAGCTATGTTTTCTATAGTCAAGCTTTTCAAATACTTGCTCAGCTTACTATGCGTTGTCCACCAATAATCATGGTTTCCCTTTGAGATTATTTTATTGCCTGGTAGTGAATCTAAATACATAAAATCAAGTTTTGAGTCATCAAGATATGTTGCCCAAGACAAATCTCCGGGAAGCAACACTAAATCATCCTGCGCTACAACCATATTCCATCTATCATGTATATGCTGCATATAGTTTTCCCACGAAGGTCCAAAAATGTCCATGGGCTTATCTTTTGATAAAGCAAGGTGCAAATCTGATATCGCAAACACACGCATATTTAATCTTGCCCTTTTGATTTTACTATCGCGAATTTTATTATACCTTCAACTGCAGTCTCGCCGTCGACAGAGGCTCGTACATTTGCTTTCCCCATGCCCCGACGCATAGCAGTGAATTCAACTTCAAGCTTTAAGGTGTCCCCTGGAACCACCTGTCTTCTAATTTTTAGTTTATCTATTCCTGTAAACAACGGAATTTTTCCTTTGTTCTCCTCAATCATCATACCAGCTACACAGGCTGTCTGCGCGAGTGCTTCTATAATTAGAACACCGGGCATTACAGGATATGTCGGGAAATGCCCTTGAAAAAAAGGTTCATTAATTGTAACGGTCTTTAATCCAACCGCTCTAATTACAGGCTCAAACTCCACCTCTAATATTTTATCAATAAGTAAAAATGGATAACGGTGAGGTATAATCTTTTTTATTTCGGAAATATCCATTTGTCTCTTCTCCATTTGTACTTCTCCTATAAGTTCTATTATTGTAGGATATGTTGAAGTTAATCCTCGGGCTGTTCCCAATTATGATAGATGTTTTGTACGTCATCATGGTCTTCAAGTCTTTCGATCAATTTTTCCATATTCTCAATCATTTCTTCGTCTTTTAAAGCCGTAGTTGTTTGGGGAATCATCGCTACCTCAGCAGTCTCAAACTTATATCCTTCCTTCTCCAGTGCATCCAAAACACTGGAAAAGTCCCCTGGCTCTGTTATAACTTCATAATATTCATCCTCGCCAACCACATCAAGGGCTCCGGCTTCAAGAGCTGTGAGCATCAATTTGTCTTCATCAAAACCTTCTGTTTTTTCAATAATGAACTGACCTCTTTGGTCAAACATAAATGTTACACATCCACTTGTTCCAAGGTTCCCACCATATTTATCAAATAGGTGCCTTACATCTCCAGCTGTACGGTTTCGGTTATCGGTGAGTGCTTGTACTATAAAGGCAACTCCTCCCGGCCCATAGCCTTCATAAACTATTTCTTCATAATTATCAGCATCAATATCGCCTGATGCCCTCTTAATGCTACGCTCAATATTATCATTAGGTACGTTGTTAGCCTTGGCTTTAGCAATAAGATCTTTAAGCCTGGCGTTACTATCTGGATCAGGACCTCCATGTCTTACTGCTACTGCTATTTCTTTTCCAATTTTAGTGAAAATCTTGCCCCTTTGAGCGTCGGTTCTTTGCTTTTTGTGCTTTATATTAGCCCATTTTGAATGTCCTGCCATAACAATACCACCTCATTAATATTTTTGTAAACTCTTTGGAGTCAAGAGAGCTTTAATTCTATAGGTTCTATCATTTGTGCTTTCTCTCGACTAGTGAATTTATCTTTATTTGTGTTTCCTTTCAACTAGTATATCTAGGTTAGTTTGTGTTTCCTTTCAACTAGCGTATCTAGGTTTGTTTGTGTTTCCTTCAACTAGTATATCTAGGTTTGTTTGCGTTTCCTCTTGACTAGTGTATTTAGATTACTTGTACTTTCTCATAACTGTTTAATTTAGAGTAAATTCAATTAATTATACCAACCCATTCAATGTCATGCAAATAATCAAGAAGGGAAATATTCGTTTTCCACAGTCAAAAAGTCACCCTTTTCATTAAAATATGCAAATAGCTTTTGATTATAATCTATTTGTGATTTGCCTCCTGTGATTTCAGTTATCTGCTTGTTGAAAAAATCCGCTCTATCATTTTCAATATATAACTCGAATTTTACTATGTCTGTAAAATGAATGTCTGCAATAGGGAAATCATTGGTATCTAAAAAATTACGTATTTTCCCGTGCATTGGATAATCTGAAGTAACATAGGTTTTGTAACATAGTCTTCTTGTAACTACCTGGGTGTTTTCAATAGCAGAAGATGCGGCCTTTCCATATGCCCTAACCAGCCCAGGCGCTCCAAGATGAATGCCACCGAAGTACCTGACAACAACTATCTGTACATTTGCAAGCTGCCTCTTTTTAATAACCTCAAGTATTGGTAATCCTGCAGTCCCAGAGGGTTCACCATCGTCGCTAAACTTTTGAAGACCTAATTCATAATCAATCATATACGCATAACAGTGGTGTCTTGCGTCATAGTATTGCTTCTTGAGATCTGCCAAATAAGCTTGGGCCTGTTCTTCATTATTCACCTGAAATATCCACGACAAAAACCTTGAACGTTTCTCTTCGTATTCACCAGTTCCGGTCTCTAAAACAGTATTAATACTGTTCCCCATCAAACCACTCCAATTAATCTAGTCCATACCCTATAGTCTTTAGGTCAAAATTGCATATTGAACATGAGGGTACTAATAATCGCGAAAAGCTTTGCGGACATTTTGTGACATCACAAAAGCCTTCATAATAAAAAAAGATGGTTATTTACCACCATTAATTCTATCAGAAAACGTATATATAAACAATTGCAACTTTCTTAGGCATTTTGCCTTGTTAATATCCCCACATAATATCTGGGAGCAACCAATAAGCTGCTCCCCATATAATTCTTTAAATATTGATTATTTATCGGGACTCACACTTAGCCCCGTTATATTCTATTCTATTCAATTTTAACTTGCGACTGACATTACTTCTTTGTATTTAAGATATGAAACGTGTAGTAAGGACCTATCTTGGCTATAAGTTATCTTTTCCATTGCATCTTCTATTGTAAAAAACCCTGCCTTTTTATACTTATCAGGCTCTCCTATTGAATAATCTTCGTTTTCGGTGGACATAATGTACCATGTTATCCTATTACATACTGGCTGCTGTCTTGTTACTGAAAAAAACTCATAATTTGTTCTGCCGGCAGGTGATATGATCGTAGCGTTAATTCCGCCTTCTTTCAATACCCTTCTTAAAGCTACTTCACTTTGCAATTCTCCGTTCTTAATAACTCCTTTCGGGAATCCCCATTCTCCTTTTTCATTTTGAAGAAGAAATACTTTGTTATTACTGGAGAATACAACACCTCCGGCACAGTTCCTCAAAAGCATATCCATTTCCCCTTTCATATATTGTTATACGGTTTTCCGTATCATGGACCTAAAAATAAAACACTTCTTAAATATGAAAAAAGGCACTCTTATGAAATTGTTAATGATTTCAATTGCGTGCCTTTAAAACTAATTTTAAACCCAGTCTTAAATAATTTTTTTTTAAAGAGGAACGAAAACGAAAATAGCTCATGTCTCTAATACCTGCTCTCTTGCCATTGCTTAAAAAGATTTTTTAGCGTCTCCATTCTTTACTGTTGACATCTTAGTAGAACCAATTATGAGATTATCAACAGGGTTTCCAAACTGTGGCATCGTATCAGCCAAATTCTTCTTAGAATAAACATCAATTATGTGAATATCATGTTCTGAAAGATCAATTTTTTTGTCTTTCACTAAACTTCACTCCTTTTCAGGAGGATTCACAAATATAACTAAACCAAAACCAAGATTCCACTTTATTTCCTACTTATATTTTACCACAAAATAAATATTTTACTACCTTTTAATACAATTTTAATATTGTTTTTAATAATAAAATACTGAATAAAAAGCGTATTAAAATTCGGGCTCAATTAAGCCATAATTCCCATCTTTACGCTTGTATACTACATTTATTTCCTCTGTATCAGCATCTGAAAAAACAAAGAAATTGTGACCTAAAAGATTCATTTGGAGGATTGCTTCTTCCACACTCATTGGTTTAATAGCAAAACGTTTGCTTTTCACAATATTAAATGTCTGCTCCTCTTTTATCTCCTCTTTAATTTCGAAATTGGCGGGAACCACGCTCTCCTGACGTATTCTCTTGCCTAACTTTGTTTTGTTTTTTCTGATTTGGCGTTCTAATTTATCAATTACTGCATCGATTGAAGCATACATATCGTCTGTTGTTTCCTCAGCTCGGATAAACAAACCACCCGAAATAATTGTAACTTCTAAAATGCGACGACTTTTTTCAACTGAAAATGTAACATGGCATTCTGCATTGGCTTTAAAAAACTTTTCCATTTTACTAAGTTTCTTTATTGCTTGTTCTCTTAAAGCACTTGAAACTTCCATGTTTTTACCTGTTATAATGTATTTCATATCTCAATCTCCCTTCTGTTACTTGATAGAGTTCTATAGTTACATTATACAAGTAAAAAGTACCAATTACCAGCATCTACAGGAATTTTTTTAACTNACCCGGAAACCGTTTATAATATAGCCTGTGGATAGTTACTTAAGAATCCACAAATATCACAGCTTTTATTAACATAGTCTTTCTAATTGTTGTGGATAGTGTGTATAACTTTGTGTATAACTATATATTATGACCTTTTAGCATGTGGATAAGTTATTCACATATTTTTTAGAGCTGCACAGGGCAGAATTCGCTGCCCTGCAATTATTGTAGAATAGTTAATGTGCATTCACTCGTTCAGCACCGTTTGATTGAAGAATATTTCTTATATCTTCAACCTTTTCTTCATCAGTTTGCATTGTAAATACAACCTTACCTTCACGAACATCGGTTTCGTATCTTTTGCTTTCTTCTTCGGGAATTCCTAAATCGATAAGTCCTCCAATAATTCCGCCTGTAGCAGCCCCACCAATAAGACCAGTTATTGGGCCTGCCGCTGCAATAATACCCAGTCCAGGTATCGCAATCATACCTGCTCCAATTAAAAGACCTGCCAGACCTCCAATAACACCACCTGTTACTGCACCATTAGAAATATTGTCATTTCTAAACCCTTGACTGTCGCCGGCTTCTCCTTCGTCGTTATTTTTAACAATTATAGAAATATCATTTGTTCTAAGGCCGCGTTCCTTTATTTCTTTTGCTGCTTTTTCTGCATAGTCAACTCTGTCAAAGACGCCCACTACCGTTACAGCCACTAAATCCCTCCTTCCTATTTTTCTGCTCATCTTAGAGCAAAAAAAACTATATATATTGAAAATTCAACATATATAGTATGCGTATAAGAATATTTGATTATTCTATTTCTTTAAGATATTTGGTTTTAATTATCTATCATAAACTCAATTATTCTATCTTTATAAAGCTTTGATTCCTATATTATTCTATCTCTATTAAATTTCTTAATATATCGTTCTTAATGTTAAAATCGCACACCACTTCAAGAATTGCCTGTTGCTGACTTAACAGGTTCAGCTCGGTATCAATTATATCCCTGCGACTTATAACACCAGCATCAAATTTAATTTTCAAAGTATCCAACCTGCTTTTTTCCAGGTCTTCTCTTTTATACGCTAATTCAACAGCATCTAAAGCTGTAAGCAGATCGTTATGAGCATTTCTTATTGATACCTCAAGGTTGGTTTGGGCATCATATAACTCTTTTTTTGCCTTTTCAAGTTCATAAGCCTTTTGATCATAGAAATCATGACCTGGCTTTAAATGTTGCTTCGTAATCTCTAACTTCATTTCTGCTGCTTCTAGAGCTTTTTGTTTCTGGTAAACCAATGTATTATTTTCCAATGCGTCTGCTATAGCCTTGTCAATATTGAAACTTTCTATCACATAGCGAGTTCCGATTTTGTTAAGCTTGTAGTCGAATTGTATTTTATAATCATCGCTTAAATCCACATGAAGCCTTTGTTTAATATTTAAAATATCCGATGCTAACGCAGTTTCCATGTTTTTCAGTTCAAGCCTTTCCACCGATAAAGCCAGCTCTTCGTCTATTATATCTGCCTCAGAAATTAGTCCTTCTTTATAGCGAATTAAGTCAATTTCGTATTTTTCTTCAAGAAGTGCTATCCTTTGCTGTTTATTTTGAATACTTTCCTCACTGAGCAGTACTCTCATCATTTCCTGATAAACATCGGATTTCATTTGATGAATATTGTCGTTTTTTTGCTTTTTTGCAATTTCAAGATTTACTTCTGCTTCAAAAGGTACAACTTCTTTTATAATTTTCCTTTCTGCAACCTGTTGGGGAGTGCCACCATAATATCCTAAAATAGCCTCGTCCTTTGCGTCTTGTAATGCACTTTCCATAGCCTTAATATTATAGTCGTCCAACTCTGGTTGATTAGAGTTTTCCACAGCAGCCTCAAGGGCTGAATTATAGGTAAATATAGCAATGCCCTCTTCAGCGAAAGCTAAAACACTAGTAATAATTACAAACAATAATGTTAATATAATAAACCGTTTCATTTCGTCTCCCCTTTCAATTAATAACCTGGGCCAATGGAAATGGCTCGGTATAATTGATCCTGTTTATTTAACACATTAATTAGGCTTATATCAACGGCAAATTCCAATTGCTCTATAGCAAGTTCAAGCTGCTCTATAATAGATTCTGGAACAAGCCCTGATTCGTATTGTGTTCTTGTAGTACTAAGTAAATTCCTCTGTTTAGCAAGATTTAGTTTGGCAAGTTCTAAATCATTATAAGATTTTTTAAGTTCTTGATAGGCCTGTCGTATTTCTTTTTCAATGTCATATTTTTGTTGTGACAATGTTATTTTTAGCTCATCAAGGTTATCTTGAGCTGCTTCATAATCTTTTATTGTCTGCTGATGAAACTTATAGACATTTCTATGACGATATATTTCCATTCTAAATTCAATAAGTTCAATCTGCCTCATTGTACTCCATATCTCTAATCGGTTCTGCAAAGCACTTTCTATTGCTTGTTCTTGGGTTATAGGTATTTCATAATCATGTGACCATGGAGTTCCAATTAGATCGAATCTAAAATCCAAAGGCATATTTGCCAAACCATTAAATTGACGGTGCATATTATCATAATTACGTTTTGCTTTTGTTACAGCATCCTCTGAGGCTTTTACTTCCAATAAAGCGCTTTCCAATTCAAGCTCTGTGATCATACCATTATTGAAGCGCTCCTGTTCACGTCTTGCATTATTTTGAGCCAGCTCAAGAGATTTTTCTGCTAACCTAATGGAGTGATATGTACTGTATAAGCCTGCAAATAGATTGTCTGCTGTATTCGCCATAGCATTTTCCGTCACCTCTACCGTCTTTTGCTTCACTTCATATGCAAATTTCATTGACTCAGGGACAAACTCTTTCATGAGTTTTAATTGCATCTGCTCGGCCGAGTCGTAATAATAATATACATCTTCGTCAGTATACGGATTAACNAACAAAAACACTTTTACAGTGTCAATACTCTTTGAACGTGCTGCCTGTTCTTCATAATCCTCTTTTGNAAAAACAACTCCCTGCTGTGCATCCCAAATAGCAGAAGAATTATCTTTAATAAGCTCCACTGCTTTTCGCCTGCTCAGTATACTACTTGTTTCTGATTGAGCTTGGGTTGAACCCATTAATATCATAAATACATTTACTAAAACTACAAGGGCGGCAATTTTCTTGCGCAATAATAGCCCTCCTTTATATAAATTATCTTTTCTTACTACATTATATCAACGTAAATACTACTTGAAAAGTCTGATAAACGCCAAAAAAGAGCCTGAAGGCTCCTTCTTGGCGTTAAACTTGTTTTAACTGTTCGACTTAATTTCAGTTATCTGTTGTTGTTATCATTGTTATTATTTTTTCTGCGTTGTTGTTGCTGTAAATTGTTTGGATTTACGTCTTCAGAGAATTCAGTCATGTTTTCACCAAGCTGATCATTGCTGAACTTAGTCTTTTTTCTCTGATTTTGCTGATTGTTCTTATTGCGGTTTTGGTTTTGGTTCTTGTTCATTTTTCTGAATACCTCCATAATTATTAACAAATTTTGTTTTTATCGCCCAATAAACATTTGGACGAAAACTTTTCCGTACTTTGGACTTTGATAAATCCCTATACCGGTATAATTAAAATTCCCACTAAGGATATTTTTCCTATGCCCTTCGGAATTCATCCACGCTTTTACTGCGCCAGCCTCAGTACTGTTCCCTGCTATATTCTCTCCAGCAGATCTAAAACTTATACCAAATTGCCGCATCATATCAAAAGGAGATCCATATTTGGGAGACTGGTGTGAAAAATAGTTATTCTCAACCATATCTTTTGCTTTCAGTCTTGCAACCTCCATAAGCTCGGGATCTGGAGTTAATGCTGCTAATCCTGCTTTGGCACGTTCTGCATTTATAAGATCTAAAAGCAACTTTTCATCCTTCGACAAGTTTGCTTGTGGCGCCGGCGCAGAAGTAGGTTTTGGTGCCTGAGTCGGAGTAGAAGGAGTACTCGGCGGCGAGTTTGTGTTAGGAGTCTGGTTTATTTTATTCGGTGGCTGGAGATATTTCCCACTAACACACCCTACCAGTCCAGTATTGGGTTCAAAAATTACGTACCAGCCATTGATCTCAGCTAATACATTAACCCATTGGTTTTGCTTTAATGTACCAACAATTGAATATTTTGCAGATGGTCCTTTGCGGACATTCAACTCTACGGCAGTAACTATCCCGCTGATAAAATCCACCCTTTGCCACGTCATTTCCGCATTGACCGGGGTAATATCCCGACTAATAAGGCCAAACACGGTTACAAACAGGAAGATAATCAGTGTTACTGCCATAACTCTTTTTTTCATAGGCTCCCTCCTCATACCATGATATAGACCCTGCGGATTATTTACTATAAACAAGGTATATATTTATAGACATATTAAATAGACCTCGCAATAGCGGATTAATGCAGGATCCATGTTGCAATAAATAGTATGTCTCTTAAAGAAAAGAATTATTTACAAATAATAAAAAAATTACACAATTCAGAAAATACATTAACTTCTGAACTGTGCAATTTCTATTTTTTCATACTTTTCTTTAAAAAACTTCTAAAAGTCTAGATTATTCATAACAAATCTAATCGGCGAACCTTTTGGACATGAATCTTATAAGGATGAAACCAAGTAATAACGCTGCAATTGAAGCTAAAACCTCTGCAACGCCCAATAAAACTACTGGCGTAACTATGTCTGCTATGTTTCCTATAGAGATCAGAGTATAAAACCCTTCGGGTAACCCGGGAAATACTTGAAGAACAGAACCCAATACAAAACCAAGAATTAACAGGTATGTTGGTCTGGGTTTGTTATTCATACAATTTTCAAGTACCCTTGTAGTGGCCAATACTCCAAAAAATGTTCCTAGTCCTATTGGTATTAAATAAGCAAACTTAAGGTTGCTTACTGCGTCGATAAAAATATCGTATAGTCCTATTGCCAGCAGCATAAAGGAAGTACTAATCCCGGGCAGAATTAATGCTACTGCGATGATTATGCCTGCAAGAAACAGAAATAAAAATTGAAGTATGCCTGTAGAATTGGCAAGATTCACTATCGTCCCTACATTAAATGTCATAATAAGTATGATAACAAAACCTAAGATAAAATATATTATATCGGTTTTTCTTTTGGTTCCAGCATTCGCCTTTTCATATAAGAGAGGTATACCACCAAATATGACGCCCATAAAGAAGTATATCATTGGAAACTTAAAGTTTGACAACAAATACTTCATTATCCAGCTAAAACCGAACATTCCTATTGCTCCTCCAATACCTACTGTCACAATAAACACAGTATTCTTTTTAATATCGGAGAAGAATGAGCTAATTGAACGTATTATGTCGTCATATAACCCCAGGATTATCGCCATTGTTCCCCCACTTACACCGGGAACAAGCGTTGCTATACCTATTACAACACCTTTTATGATATTTACCAGTGACTTCATATCATTCCTCCTAATATTTAAGATAATGTGCATGTTTTATGTTCTTTGCCTAGGACATTTTGCAAATCACTGGCACCTGCACAAAGACCAAAAATTCGTGGCAAATTGCCTTTTCACAACAAAATAAATCCTGTGGCCTTCTATATAAAGTATTCTGCGAACTTAAATGCATTTTTGTATAGTGAGCTTTATTTAGATCTTAGTAATGTTGTTCCACAAGGATTAATAAGCTCTGCCCCATATCACCATGTGTTTTGCAGGTTCGCCACAGCAAACACATCTGTCGGAAATATTCTCTTGTTCAAATGGTATACAGCGAGCCGTTGCGCCTGTTTCTTCCTTTATCTTATTTTCACACGACTGTTCACCACACCACATTGCTTTTATGAATCCAGGATTTTTATTGCAAATCTCATCAATTTCTTCGATTGATTGAGCAGTATAGGTTTTGCTTACCCTAAGTTCCATTGCATTGCGCAGCATATCTTTCTGCATTGCTTCAAGAATTTTAATAATAGACTGTTCAACATCATCAAGTGAAATAAACTGCTTTTCACGAGTATCACGGCGAACAATAACGCATTGATTCTTCTCAATATCTTTAGGTCCTAATTCTAATCGTAGTGGAACCCCTCTCATTTCATGCTCGCTGAACTTCCAGCCAGGCATCCTGTCACTATCGTCAAGTCCAACACGGATATGTTTGCTTAGTCTGCTCCTTATTTCTTCTGCTCTTTCTAGAACGCCTTCCCTATGCTGCTGCACTGGTATGACCATTACTTGAACAGGCGCTACTTCTGGTGGAAGAACCAGACCGTTATCATCACTATGAACCATAATTAGTGCACCTATAAGCCTTGTTGATACACCCCAGGATGTCTGATGGACATACTGCAATTGGTTGTTTTTGTCAGTATAACGTATATCAAAAGCTTTTGCAAAACCGTCACCAAAATTGTGAGATGTACCTGTCTGAAGAGCTTTACCATCATGCATAAGGCTTTCTATTGTATAAGTAGCTTTTGCACCTGCAAACTTTTCTTTTTCGGTTTTTTGACCCTTAATAACGGGAATGGCAAGAACATTTTCACAAAATTCAGCATACACATTTAGCATCCGTATAGTTTCTTCCATTGCTTCCTCTTCGGTAGCATGCGCAGTATGACCCTCCTGCCACAAAAACTCAAGCGTTCTTAAGAACGGACGTGTAGTCTTTTCCCAACGAACAACAGAACACCATTGATTATATAGTTTAGGCAGGTCTCTATAGGAATGGATAATATTTGCATAATGCTCACAGAACAATGTCTCTGAAGTGGGTCTAACACAAAGCCTCTCGGTAAGCTTCTCTTCACCACCATGGGTTACCCATGCCACTTCTGGTGCAAATCCCTCAACATGATCCTTTTCCTTTTGTAACAGACTTTCAGGAATAAACATTGGCATATAGACATTTTCATGTCCTGTATCCTTGAATCTCTTATCAAGATTTTTCTGGATTAGTTCCCATATTGCATAACCATGCGGACGTAAAATTGTGCAACCACGTACACTCGAATAGTCGATTAAATCAGCTTTTTTAACAATATCGGTATACCATTGTGAGAAATCTTCATCTCTTGATGTTATAGCTTCAACAAGTTTCTTCTCTTTCGACATATAAATTCGCTCCTTTAAATTGTTATTTACTATTAGCGCTATACATAGTGTATTTTGTGTATTTTGTTTATCTCATGCATTTAGTGTATTTATCGCATTACACTCACTTAGTTCTTTAAGAATTTAAATAAAGGCCCATATAAACAAAAAACGCCCCTAATAATAGGGACGGAATTTCCGCGGTACCACCCAAATTGGCATAAATGCCCAACTTTTGAAGCCTTTATCGCAGGCTTATACGGCAACCTCATCAATTGCTTCTCCGGGGTGGGAAGAAAAAGTGTTTGTTCAGAAACCTTACAGCTACTGGTTTCATTCTCTGAGAACATAAATAATTTTTCAAGCCCCTTCATAGAATTTGCATTATTAATGACAAGAGCTAAGTAGCAACTCATTATGCACAACAGCTACTGCCACAACCCACTCAATATTATTATACCTTTTTCTTCATGTCAAGTGTTGTATTGAAGGCTTCTCGATATAATCATAATAATGGCTTTTGTGGTGTAAGGTTACATGGGCTTTTTACGACGTTCGTATCTTGTACCACTGTGCACTATAGAAAAAGTATCTTTCTATTTAGAAACTTGTTCATAGCTAATCACTCCTATTTCATATAATGTTGAATTGCACCGCTCGAATGATTCTAGAAAGTTGAAATATATATGAGATGTTCGATGAATGTTGTCAGAGCAAACCATTTTCTGCGAAACTGTAATATTTGCTCCCTGATGCAATGATATGATCTACAACTGAAACAGATATGGTTCTTAGCGCATCGCGAATTCTTTTTGTTACTTCCACGTCAGGCGCTGAAGGTTTTAAGCTTCCCCCAGGATGATTATGTGCTAATATCACGCTGTTGGCGTTATACCTAAGAACTGTTTCAACTACTAATCTTGGATATATGGACACTTCGTTAATAGTTCCTTCATGGACAAGTGCTGCATAGTTCAAATGATTTTGTGCATTAAGACAGCATACATAAAATGCTTCGTAGTTCTTTCCTATGAACAGTTTTGTTGCATATTGACCTGCCTTGGCAGAGCTGTCGAGTACGGGTTTTTTACCTTCCTTTATAAGCAAGAGCCTTTTAGATAAATGTGGAATCATTGCAATCAGTACAGCAGTGTTTTTCGAAACCTGACCCTTGTCCATTATTTCCTCAACAGAAGAGTCAAAGATTGCTTCGAGCGTTCCAAACCTCTCTAAAAGCTTATGCGCTAACTCATTTGTATCTCGTCTTGGTATAGCATAGAACAAGAGTATTTCCAATACTTGATGGTCTTCAAAAGAATCCAGCCCTTCTTCTATGAAACGCTGCCTTACTTTCTCTCTATGACCTGCATGTACATTCTTCTCCATATTCAATACCTCTCAATACTCTTTTTTCTAAAGTTTATCTTGATAAAAGTATTCAAATACTCATGCCGGCACCATTATACCTGTTCCAATATTGATAATCTCTTAGGGTGTACTGAATAAGATAAAATGATAGTTTGAATTTATCAAGGTTATATCTCAAAAGCTTTAAATAAATTCCATGGAAAACAATCGGGCGGTTGTGATGTAAAGCTCATAATCTCATCCTTAACAGGATGCTTAACGGACAATTGATAAGCCCAAAGAGCTAAATTATCAGTAGCACTTTTACGCGCAGCCTTACCATACTTNGCATCACCAACAATTGGGTGACCATTATAGGACAACTGTACCCGTATCTGATGTGACCTTCCAGTAATTAAATTGATTTTTAGTAATGTTTTGCTCTCATGCTCTACAACAACTTTATATTCCAAAATTGCTTCACGAGAGTTTATTGTATCTTTAGAAACCACACTTACTTTGTTCTTGTCACGATCTTTGAGCAGATAATTGTGATAACTACCACTTGAAGATTTGAATGTTCCTTCAGTTACTGCTAAATAATTTCTTTGCATTTCACCTTTGCGTATATGTTCTGAAAGCCTGGATGCAGCTTTCGATGTCTTGGCAAATACCATAACACCACCAACAGGTCTATCCAGACGATGTACTAAGCCTAAATAAACATTTCCCGGCTTATTGTATTTTTCTTTAATATATAACTTTAACATGGACAACAAATCTAAGTCTTTACTAATATCAGCCTGCACTGGAACATTTACAGGTTTCTCCACCACAAGCAGATGGTTGTCCTCATATAATATACTAATATTATTTTGTGTATGCATCTTTTGCCTCATTTCCGTTAAACTCATACAATATACTTATCTGGCATACACATATGGAATACTCAATTGCACTTTGAAGGGCAGGACATAATATCCATATAATGTTATCCTCAACCTATGATATATATTTTTATAGGTCGAGTCAAGCTCACAGAGCCCAGGATGCCTATAACAAAAACTTTCAGTGCTTTAGAGTAAATTTGGGGATTATTTCCCAGAAGTAGAATCTGTGTATAAATAGTTCTATATCCTACGCAGCATAAACCCATATTTACTTCTCTGCTCGTAGAATTTGTGCATAAGTAGTTCTATAACCTACCCTTAAATTCTTTAATTAACTCAGGAAGAACTTCAAGCACATCACCAACTATACCGTAAGTTGCAACTTTAAAAATTGGAGCATCTGCATCTTTATTGATTGCAATTATTATGTCAGAAGAAGACATTCCGGCAAGATGCTGGACAGCACCTGAAATACCACAGGCAAAATATACTTTTGGTCCCACTGTCTTTCCAGTCTGACCTACTTGATGACTATAATCAATCCAACCTGCATCAACAGTTGCACGAGTTGCACCTACAGCGCCACCTAAAACATCAGCCAACTCCTTAACCAGCTCAAAGTTTTTTGGTTCCCCCATTCCCCTTCCGCCAGCAACTATTATGTCGGCTTCTGTAAGACTTACTTTCTCACAAAGGGTCTGGACCTGATCTATTACTTTAATTTTTATATTTTCAGGGATGTTAACATTAGGACGTATTACTTCTCCCGTCCTTGTAGAGTCGGGTTCGATGGGTTTCATTACTTTGGGTCTAACTGTCGACATTTGAGGTCTTCTATCCGGGCAAACAATTGTTGCCATCAAATTTCCACCAAATGCAGGTCTTGTCTGCATCAAATTTCCTGTTTCCTTGTCAATGCTAAGATATGTACAATCAGCTGTAAGACCAGTATTCAGTCTTGATGCAATTCTTGGAGCAAGGGATCTGCCATATGTAGTTGCACCTATCAGTATAATCTCAGGCTTGTATGTATTGACAAGTTGAGTAAAAATGTCAGTATAGGACTGGTCATTATATGTTTCAAGTGATTCATCTTCAACCATATACACATTATCTGCACCATAAGAGATTAATGTATGGGCTTTATCTGCTAAATTAGAACCCATTAGCACAACCGATAAAGGTACGGCTAACTCCTCTGCAAGCTTACGTCCTTCACCTAATAGCTCAAATACAACGGGTAATACTTCGTTGTTCCTTTGCTCACCAAATACCCAAATGCCATGATATTCTGATTTATCAATGGTGTCATCACTTTCCTCTTTTTGAAAGTCGATAGCATCAAAGTTACAAGATGAGACACAAGAGCCGCAAATAGTACAGTTGTCAAGTATTACAGCTTTATCATCTTTTATATCAATTGCATCGAATGGACATGCACTTACGCAAACGCCGCATCCAACACATTTTTCATCAATAATGTTGATCATATATGTACCTCCAGACACTAATTTGTTCAGTCGTTCCTTGCTACATCATTCATATATATCTGTATCCCGCTTATAAAATATTTTTGAAATTACCTCTTTCCCTGTTACAGGATTCATATATAGCTATACACAATATACTAATTAATCCACTCTTTTTGCATATTTCATAGAAAGCAATGCATCGGCCAGGCTTTTTGCCTGCTCTTTTGCTGAGCCTTCAAACATCTCTGCTTTAACCTCAAATTCAGGAACGAAGGTTTCTATCACTTGAGTGGGTGATCCTTTCAAACCGCATAAATTTACATCTGCTCCTATATCTTCTGCTGTTAACAGCTTTACTTCGGTCTTTTTTGCTCTAAGCTTGCCCTTTAGTGATGGAAGTCTTGGTTCATTTATTTCCTTAACAACGGTAATAACCGCTGGAAGAGACATTTCAATTGTTTCATATCCATCATCTGTCATGCGTTGGCATCTAATATATCCTTCTTTTATTTCTTCAATTTTCTTAACATTTGTTGTATGAGGAATACCCAGCTTTTCAGCAAGACTTGGACCCACTTGAGCTGTATCGCCATCAATTGCTTGCTTACCACACACAATAAGATCATAACTTTCCATGTTCTTTATTGCAGTTGCAAGTGCATATGATGTAGCTAAGGTATCAGCGCCAGCAAATGCTCTATCTGTAAGTAATACAGCATTATCAACACCTACAGCAATGGTTTCACGAAGAAGGTCTGCTACTTTGGGTATGCCCATGCTCAATACCGTAACACTGCCACCCATCTTTTCCTTTATCCTAACACCCTCTTCAATGGCATACTCATCAAAGGGATTTATAATTGCTTCAGCACCTTCCCTTATAATTGTGTTTGTTTCTTTGTTCATCTTAATTTCAGTCGTTCCTGGAACCTGTTTTACACAAACAATAATATCCAAATTGCTTCAACTCCTTGCAAAAGTCTTAGCCTTATAATTAAGTATCAAATGATTTATAAAGCCAATACTTGTAGTATTCATAAATGAGCGTTTATACGAGTGCGAAATCACCTTTAGTACATGCTTTTGTACAAACCCTATACGCCTTTGATAGCTTTACTTTTTTTGCTTTGCTGCTTCTTTTATTAACTCCTGGGCAATAACATTTCGTTGAATCTGGTTTGTTCCTTCATATATTTGAGTGATTTTGGCATCCCTCATCATCTTCTCAACAGGGTATTCCCTCATATAACCATACCCACCCATGATTTGCACAGCATCAGTTGTTACTTTCATAGCTGTATCAGAAGCTATAACCTTTGCCATTGCAGATTCTTTTGAAATATTTTTAGCGCCACTATCAATATGCCTGCAAGTTTGGTATACAAGAGCTCTTGATGCTTCAATCTGTATAGCCATATCTGCAAGCATGTGCTGAACAGCCTGGAATGATGATATGGGCTGACCAAATTGCTCTCTTTCTCTCGAGTACTTTAGAGCAGCATTAAAGGCGCCTGTAGCTATACCTACTGCTTGAGCTGCAACACCGGGTCGGGTTCTGTCTAAAGTTTTCATTGCAACAATAAATCCCATACCCTCTCTTGCCAAAAGGTTTTCCTTAGGAATTCTACAATCATTAAAAATTAGTTCGCGGGTACAAGAAGCTCTGATACCCATTTTGTCTTCTTTTTTACCGTATGTGAAACCAGGGGTGTCTTTTTCTACAATAAAAGCCGAAAAACCTCTCGCACCTTTATCTTTGTTAGTACAAGCTATAACTGTATAAACATCGGCTTCTCCACCGTTTGTAATCCACTGTTTTGTTCCGTTTAGAACATACTCATCCCCATCCAATGTAGCAGTTGTGCGAACTCCTGCAGCATCACTTCCTGCGTCGTGTTCGGTGAGTGCAAATGCGGCAAGATGTTTGCCCGCTGCAATATCCGGAAGATATTTTTGTTTCTGCTCTTCATTTCCAAATAAAATAATGGGATATGTACCAAGGCCAGTGCCAGCAAAAGCAAGGGCTATACCACCACAAGCTCGACTTAACTCTTCAACAACAAGAGCCATCTCAAATACGCCGCCACCCAAGCCACCATACTTTTCTTCAATATAAACACCGCATAAATCTGACTGCGCTAAATACTTAACTATATCATGTGGAAATTTCCCCTCGTGGTCATATTCAATTGCTATGGGAGCGATTTTTTCATCGGCAATCTTTGCAGCCAATTCTTTTATCATTTCCTGTTCTTCGGTAAGAAAGTAATTCATATATAACACCCCTTATTTCAACATATTAATTATCTGAGCATATTAGCTGGTAATAATTCTACTATAAAGTATATTATAAATTCATATTCGATGCAATAAAAAAAACACATCCCCTAAAAAATTGATAAGGGGATGCATTTGAGATACTTATTTAATTCTGTTTGTAGTTGTTAACTGATAACTTAAAGCAATCTTTCTTCTATTTAATTATTAATGGTGGTTTTTAATTAACATCTGATAGCATAGAGCAATTTTTCTTTTAGTTGATTACTAATGGTGGTTATTAATTAACCTCTGATGCTTAGTGCAATTTTACTTTTACTCTGCCTATTATTTGTGGTGGTCAGTAATTGATAGTGATAGCTTAGAGCTTATATAGATTATTAGCATCTTTAGCTATTACTAATCATTCATTACTACTTATTTGTTTTAAAAAACCTGCAAGCTTTATTTTAGACTCTTGAAATATTTCCACAATCTTGAATTTAATTTCAACAGGCACTTCTCCTTCTTTACTTTTTGATGTAATCAAAGAGAATTCATCTTCAGACAACTCATTTTGAAGAATACTCATATATTCTTCGTCCAGCTCACCTTGGGTATCCTCTGTAAAACACAAAGGTGGGAACATGACACACCACCAATTTTGGCCTTGTGCGCTACCTATTTCTATTTTAAGTGACTCATAAAACCCTGCAGGTAAAATAATGTTGGCATATTGCTTTGACGGAAAGGGAAATTTTCCAAATGAAGCAGTAGCGTAATCCTCCATTCCTTCCTGAATTATCACATTGTTGGCTATTTGCTCAAGCTCTGATAAATGTGTTTTTATATAATTTGTAGCATCCTTTTTATTTTCAAGCCCATCCATATTCTCTTGCATATATTGAACCACTGCATCTCTTATACTATATTTTAATGCTTGGTCCTGTGTACTATCGCTATTTGCAACAATATGGAGACGTATCATACTGTCGGATAAATCCTGATTTACTTTCTCTGCAATGAAACTGAATAATAACACCAAAAATAAGGCAGAATAAAGTAAAGCAACCAGTAGTTTAGCATATTTTTTATTTCTAATCTTTTCTTCTACAAACGATAACATGCAATCCCCTCTTTCGTAGTACATAAATAATTTAATATTAGTTGATAAACACTTTCCTCATTAATTTAAAGAAATAACCTTTCGTTACTTATTTATCTGATTAGTATAAGTATTGACATTATTTCTAAGATCAATACATTTGAATAAATATTTCTTTATTAAGGTCAGGCATCATATTAAATGCCCCTTCAATATGGGATTTAACTCATCATCAAAGGGGCAATTTGGATAATATTGTATTTAAGTAAATACAAACTAATTTTCACCTTATATAGCCAAAATTTTATACTAATTGACTTTAGAATTTTATCTTCGACAAATTTTTGCAATTATTAACGCACAATCTTTCATTTTGTGTCATTACTCAAAGCAAACCATCCACATCATCCACAGAGTTATCCACAAGCAATCACCGTAGTATTTCCGAAAAATTATGCCTTTTCCACAGAATTCACAGATGAAATTTTTACTTTTACACATTTATCACATGGAATTTACATCTTCAAAAACTTCAGAAATGTTTTTCTCCTAACTTTAAACCTGGTACTGCATTTAAGTTAAGAGGTGCAAATTCATTTTCTATATAGGAAAAATATGCAGATGATGCAATCATTGCTGCATTGTCGGTGCATAGTTTTATTGGCGGATAGAAAAGCTGGATATCAGCCTTACTACAAGCTATTTCAAAGTTTTTACGTAAAAATTTATTTGCAGCAACTCCCCCAGCAATACAAACATTCTGTGTACCTGTAACACTCGCAGCTCCCATGGTATGATCAACAAGCACATCAACAGCTGCCTTTTGAAATGAAGCACAAATATCGGCCACGGGAAGAGTTTCATTTTTTTGCCTATATTGATTTACAACATTAATAACCGCAGTCTTCAGACCACTAAAGCTAAAATCGTAGGTAGAATCTTTAAAATTTACTCTTGGAAAGTTAAATGCCTGCTCATCTCCCTGCTCAGCCATTTTCTCTACTAAAGGTCCTCCCGGATAACCTAAACCTAAAACTCTTGCTATTTTGTCAAAAGCCTCGCCTGCAGCATCATCACGGGTACGGCCAAGCACAATTTGCTTTCGATAATCTACAATATTAACAATATGGCTATGCCCACCTGATGCAATAAGACAGACGAAAGGAGGCTCCAGCTGTTTATGGGAAATGTAATTAGCACAAACATGACCATCTATATGATTTACACCAATAAGTGGTTTTCCAAGAGTGAACGCCAAAGCCTTAGCTGCTGCAATGCCAACTAGTAGTGCTCCAACTAAACCAGGACCGTAAGTTACACCAATAGCGTCCACATCTTCAAGCTCAATATTTGCCTCTTTACAAGCTTTATCAATCACAGGAATAATTGATTCAACATGCTTTCGAGATGCTATCTCTGGCACTACTCCACCATATTCTGCGTGAAGCTTCACCTGAGTTGAAATGACATTCGACAGTATTTCTCTCCCATTTACAACTACAGCTGCCGATGTCTCATCGCAGCTTGATTCTATCCCAAGAATTATTATATCTTTACCTTTCACGTAAACCTCCATATATCTGATATCTTTTATCTTACGAAAACAATTGTATGTTAAATATTTATTTAATTCAAGGGAGAAAAAAGATAAAAAAA
>JGI24708J26588_10000245_pt1 | contig 44058 bp, 38 predicted proteins | sample BioPla1DNA2_FD_26588 | JGI IMG/M metagenome (IMG submission 26588) | reverse complement strand
TTATTTGCTATTAAAACCTTTTTTGCCAAGCCTACTATAAAAAGATTTATGCCGCTAGCTATTTTTTCAGTATCAACTCTTTTATTTCGAAGCTGCTTTTGAAAATCAGCAAATCTCATTAGTGGACCTGCTAATATTTTCATAAACAAAACAACATACAACAAATATTCTAAAAAGCTTTTAGNNGGTTTGATTTTNAANTTATACACATCAATTAAATACGAAAGCTTTTGTAGGACCAAAAAGCTGATTCCAATAGGAAATTCAAACCTAAAAGCATTAATATCAAGGCCAAAAATAATATTTTGATAATCTATTAGGAAAGAAAGATATTTAAATATAAATAAAAAAATAATATTAAGACATAGAGAAAAAATGAATATAAGCTTACGCCTTTTTGCATTTTCTGTTACCTTTTGCATCAATAAGCCTAAATAAAAATCTATAAGTGAAGATAAAACTAATAAAACTGCATAAAAAGGCTGTCCCCATGAATAAAAAAACAAACTAAGCAATAATAATGTTATGTTNTTCATATTTTTTGGGGATAAATAATACAAAGCTAAAGCTATTGGCAAAAACATAAATAAAAATGTATAGCTTGAATAAAGCACAATTTACCTACCTTTTATTTTAGCTAAAATTTCCTTATATCCTTCAATACTGCAAAATGAATTTAAAGCCTCTATCAAAGCCTTTGTTGATAAAAGCTCAGGCAAGCCCAATTCCTGCATTAGCTTCTTTCGTAACAATGAAGAATTATCCATACCAATAAGTCCGTCATCCATTAAAACTGCTTTTGTAAAAAACTCTTTTTTGTCCTTTTCAGCTGATTTTAAATCAATAACACCGGCTTTTCTAAAGGCATTAATAATAGTTTCCCTATTAATACCCTCCACACCTAATAGTCCAGATTTTGAGGGAGATTTTTTTCGCTTTTCCTTGCCTTTTACCTGAGGGATATATACATTTATTATCCTTTTATTCGGTATAATTCCCTTTAAATAATTTCTAATTTGAAAGCCTGCCCCATCACTATCAGTTAATAATATAATACCGTCTTTGTCAGCATATTTTTTGATTAAAGCTACTTTTTCCTTATCTTTATATATTCCATAACCGTTTATAACAATAATCACTGCATCAAAAATATTGGAAAGCTTTATTTTATCATACTTTCCCTCTACAACTATTGGCTTTTCTATATGAATTTTTTCCATCATTTTTTCACCGCTAAAAGTCTTGCAAGCATTTCTTCTAAAACAATTCTGCTGTCAATTGCTGTTGTTTTAAGCTTGTTGTCAGCTATAAACAATGTCCTTATACTATTTTTTATATACTCCTGATTAATGCTTCTTGCCTTATTATAGGCCTTTACAATTAAAAATTCCTTATTTTTAGGATATGAAAAATCGATAGCTACCTGCTTTGGATTAACTCCCCCGACTATGGCTAAATTCGCCCTATAATAGTCAATATATGCACCGGAAAGCACCGATACTATGACAATCGGCTCAATCCTTTGCCATAATAGGTCATCTAAAATTTCATACGAGCGTCTTGAATTTCCAGAAAAAATACTATCCGCCAATGCAAATACCTTTTCCTCAGGCTGTTTTGGTACAAGCTGCTCAATCGCTTTTTTATCAACAACTCCTGATTTTAAAGAAAAGGCTGCAAGCTTATCTGCCTCTGTCCCTATTTGTGATAAATCAAATTTGCAAAGCTGACTTAGAAATAGAGCATTTTCCTTTGAAATTTCAATTTTTCTTTTAGCAAAGCGTTTAACAACTAAATCTGCCACCTTAGATGGGGTCATATGCTTAAATTCNCATACTTCTCCATTTTTTTCTGCAAGTGAAAATATTTTTTTCATCTTACTTTTTAGCTTTTTTACCTCAATACTAATATCCTTAAATACAAGNACAACCACGCAAAAATCAGGAATATCCGACAATATTACTAGCTTTTTATTAAACTCGTCTGTACTATCCTTNTCAGCGTNATAATCAGTAATCAAAACCAGTTTTTTATCGCATGAAAGTGGCATTCCCTCCACACTTTCCTCTAATTCTTCTGAAGAAAAGCTGCCGTTAAATGCACAGAAATCAAAGTCGGTATAATCACTGCCGATTATTTTCTTTATTATTCGCTGTACATATGTTTCTGTCAAAAAAATTTCCTCGCCAAAAAGAAAATATAATGGCGACAGCTTATCGTTCTTTATATTGGCTGAAAGTCGCTTTTCATCAATAAAAGGCATAATTTCTCCTCTTTAAAACCCTGCTGTTTTCATCATTCCTATCGATTATAAGACTAATTTCCTCTTGATAAGCATTGAAATCATTCTCACCAACGGTGCTTTGCCGACTATTTACAAAGATATTTATTTTTCCTTCGCCCTCAAAGCTTGATTTTTTATAATCCATGTATATGGCAATATCAAATTCATCCTTGTTATCAGCTTTATCCATATTCTTTACGCTGGAAATAAGCAGGTGATTGTCATTTATATTTAAAATTGTCCTGTCAGCAGCTATTTTTCCATAGATAATGCCCTCTCCAAAGCTAAAAACATTTGCGTCAATTACATTTTCACCCTTAAAAGCGAAATCAAGTCCACTGCTGATAATATTATCATTAATTATTATTGTATCAAATTTAACACTGTCGGTCAACTCCCCGTACAGCTTTGCATAAGCGCTGTCTACCTGAGGCAGGGACAGTAGCATAGCTTGTTTCACATTATTATTTTGAAAATACTCCTTAAGTACATTTGCAAGGTTTGGGCTATTTCCCATAACAAAAGTATAAATGCTTTTATCATCATCAATAATTATAGCTCCGGCTTTTCCATCTGATAAAACATTAAGTAGAACTCCGCCGCTTGAATTTGCAAAAACCACCGTGAAGCTAATTAAAACGCAGGAAATCAAAGCCGAAGAAAATATAAATACCCTTCTTTTAAAAGCAATTGCCGAAACTATAACAAATAAGAATGAGATCAGAACAACAAATATCAAAATATCATTATTTATCACAATATAGGAATAAGGTATTTTATCAATAATCACTATGCTTAATATTATCAGCTTTGCACAAAGCCCTGCTATAAGTAATAGTGGCCCTGAAAAAACTCCAAAAGTGATAGTATGGATAATCAGGCATATTAAAGCAATATTGAAAATAGGTGTTGCTATCATATTTGTCAAAATAGAAACAGTGGAGATGCCTTTAAAAGCCAATAAAATCACTGGAAATGTGCATATATTGGCAGCTAAAGTGCCTACTGCCACCTCAACTAAGGACTTGAACTTTTTTAAATTAAACCTTTTGTTAAGCCCTTTATTCCAATAATCTCCAACAACTGCTACTCCAAATGTCCCTAAAATAGACAGGTGCAAGCCAATATCAAAAGCTGCATAGGGAGAGGGCAATATTATCATAAGCAATGCCAAGCCAATGGAATTTATAGCACTTGACTTTCGTCGGAATAAATCTGCACCATAAAAAATTATTAGCATAAAACCAGAACGCATTACCGATACAGAAAATCCATAAAACAGCATAAAAAATAAAACAGTAGCACTTAACAAAGAAAATTTTAAAATTCTTCTGCTTTTCACTGAGGTTGCATTAAGAAAGAGCATTAATAACGTGCCTGTAAAAGATAGATGCATTCCTGATACAGCTAAATAATGTGCAAGTCCCGTCCTTTTAATTGAGTTTTTTAGCTCATCATCAAGCAAATTTGTTTTCCCTAAAAATGTTGCCGCTAGAAAATCACCTTCCTTAGCAGTCAAATTTTCAGTAATAGTATTTTCTATGTAACGGGAATATTTGTCAACTAATGTAGAAAAATTTTTCTCAGCTCTGCTTTGAATATTAATTTCACTTGCTGCATTGGCTTTTAAAAATATATTTCTAGAAGAATAATATGTACTTTGTGAAAAAAGAGCATTGTCCACAAGAGGCGATAATTTCGCTTTAACGCTGATTATATCGCCTTTATTCACATCTATATCCTGCGAAAACATAGTAAACTTAATTACTCTTCCGTTTGCTTCACCCTTAAGCGTAAATAGAGCTGTATCGTTTCCCACGCTCTTAATATCGAGAACCTCAGCATGAGAAAAATAAATCTCACTGCCTGCCAAGTTTCTAATATTATTTTTATAATTAGTATAAATATACCCTACTCCAAAAGCTAATGACAATGCTAAAAAAGATAAGGCTAGTGACTTAAACCTTTTTATACTAAAAACACCAAGTAAAAACAACAAAACAAAAGCACTGATACAAACAAAATCAGGAAGAAAAGATGCAAGTATCAAACCGATAAAATAGGAAAAACCTAGTATAGCCGATTTATTCATCTTTTCTCCCCCAGCTCCCTTACAATTCAGAACAGATTTCTAAAATTATATTTAGAAATCTAATCGTTAAAAATTAAAGGCAATTCCTCCAGAAAGAATATATCATCACGCTTAGCTGCATCTCCTTCAGCAAGTACGGCACATTGTCCTACAATATTTCCTCCTGCCTTTTTTACAAGAACATCAATAGCCTGTAAGCTTTCACCCGTACTAATTACATCATCTACCACAAGCACACGCTTGTCCTTAAGCAGTTTTGCCTCATTACCATCGAGATACAGAGTTTGTACCTTTTCAGTGGAAATCGACTTTACATCAACCTTAAACGGTTCTGCCATGTATAATTTATGCATTTTACGTACAACTATATATCTAAGCCCCAATTGTCTTGCCATTTCATAAGCTAAGGGAATACCCTTGCTTTCAGCTGTGACGATTATATCACATTCGGGAGCTTTTTTTATAAGCTGCTCTGCTGATTTTACTGTAAGCTCCACATCACCAAACATAACAAAACCGGCAATACTAATTTTTTCATTCAAAGGGCATATAGGCAAATGCCTAGTCAGCCCCGCTACCTTTAATTCATAATACTCTACTGACATTATATTATCTTCTCTCCTAAATTCTTACCCCCAAGCAAATGAAAATGCAAATGGGGAACGCTCTGGCCACCATATTCCTTAACATTTGTAATAACACGATACCCCTTTTCCAGATGAAATTCTTCTGCTAAAGTACGTATTACCTCAAACGCTCTTGCAACATAGTGTGAATTTTCACTATCAATCTCATGTACACCCTCTATATGCACCTTAGGTATTACCAGAATATGCACGGGAGTCGCAGGATTAATATCCTTAAAGGCTATAACCTTATCATCTTCATAAACACGCTCTGATGGGATTTCATTAGCAATTATCTTGCAAAAAATACAGCTCATATGACCTCCTCGACAACTATTTAATATACTTAGATATTATTTCAACAGCCTTATCCAAGGCTTCGCTTATCTTGGCTTTATCAGAATAACCAGCCATAGCAGAATCAGGCTTTCCTCCGCCTCTTCCACCGGCAATAGCACTAACCTCACGTACAATTGTACCAGAATTTGCACCTTTGCTTATAGCTGATTTTGTTGATGTTACAAGCAGATTTCCCTTTTCACCATTAAATCCAGCAAGCACAACCACTAAATCTTCATATTTATCCTTTAAAGAATCACCTAATGTCCTTAACTCATTCGCATCAGCACCATCAATAAAGGCAGTAATAACTGATACACCATTTACCTGTGCATTCGGTTTTAAATCAGATAATTTTGTATTAGCAATCTGCGTTTCCAGTGAGTTAATCTTCTTTTGTTTATCTGAAAGCTCGTCCATAACAGCTTCGGCACGTTTCACCAGTTCATTTATATTAGATGACTTCAGCACTTTTGAGGTTTTAATAATAGTCCTTTTCATATTTTCATATTCAAAAAGCAGATTTGCACCTGTAACAGCCTCAATCCTCCTTGTGCCTGCAGATACTGAAGATTCAGAGATAATTTTCATCAAGCCGATTTTTGAGGTGTTATCAACATGTGTTCCACCACACAGTTCGGTGGAAAAGCCCTCAATTTCTACAACTCTAACTATATCACCGTATTTTTCTCCAAATAAAGCCATAGCACCCTTTTCTCTAGCTTTATCAATCGCCATTTCATCAATAACAACGGGCTTTGCCGCTAAAATTTCTCTATTGCAAATAGACTCAACTTCTGCAATCTCTTCATCACTCATAGCATTAAAATGGCTAAAATCAAATCTGCATCTATGCTCATCTACAAGCTGACCTGCCTGTAAAACATGCTCACCCAATACACTCCTTAATGCAGCTTGAAGAATATGTGCAGTAGTGTGATTTCTCATTATTGCCTGTCTTTTTTCTTGGTCAACCTGTGCCAAAGCCTCATCACCTACACTAAAAGCACCGCTTTCAACAATTCCATAGCAGATATATTGTCCGCCCGCCATCTTTTTAGTATCTGTGACAGAAATAACATTATCGCCAATGGAAATTGTGCCCTTGTCGCCTATCTGACCGCCACTTTCAGCATAGAATGGAGTAGTTTTAATAATTACAGCTACACTATCGCCCTGTTCAACAGCTTTAACAAGCTCACCATCTTTTAAAATAGCAAGCAACTCGGTTTTTTCACTTAAGGAAGTATAACCTGTAAATTCAGTGCTTAACTTTGCCACCGCATCAGCTGTGCTATCACTCCAACCACCCTTAAAGCTTTGATTAGCACGAGCCTTTTCCTTTTGCTCCTTCATCAATGCCTTAAACTTTTCTTCATCTACGCTAAAGCCCTTTTCTTCAAGTATTTCCCTAGTCAAATCAAATGGGAAACCATAAGTGTCATGCAGCTTAAACACCTTTTCACCTGAAAGAATAGCTTTATTATTTTCCTTAAGTTCATTTATATATTCATCAAGAATTAAAATACCCTTGTCAACAGTGGAAGAAAAGCTTTCCTCCTCAGTTTTAATAACCTTTTTAATATACTCTCGCTTTTCATCAAGCTCCGCATATGCTGAAAGGTTTTCGTCAATAACAGTATCACAAATTTTATATAAAAATGGCTCTTTAACTCCTAATAAACGTCCATGCCTTGCTGCACGGCGTAAAAGCCTGCGTAAGACATAGCCTCTGCCCTCATTAGTAGGACGAACACCATCACCAACAAGAAAAACAGTGCTTCTAATGTGGTCTGTAATAACTCTAAGCGAAATGTCCCTTTGCTCATCTGCCTTATATTCAACACCTGTAAGCTCGGAAATCTTGCCCATTATATTGCGTACTGTATCAACTTCAAAAAGGTTGTCCACACCTTGCATAGCACAAGCAAGTCTTTCAAGTCCCATACCCGTATCAATGTTTTTATTGGCAAGAGGTGTATAATTCCCTCTTCCATCATTGTCAAACTGTGTAAATACTAGATTCCATACTTCTACATACCTATCACCGTCATATCCCTCGAAAATACCTGTTGCAGGCTCATCAGTCTGCCTATCAAAATATATTTCAGAGCAAGGACCACAAGGGCCGCTTCCATGTTCCCAAAAATTATCTTCCTTACCCATTTTGACAACACGCTCAGCTGGAACACCAACTTCATTTATCCATATATCCTTTGCTTCATCATCTTCCTTGTAAACGGATACCCAAAGCCTTTCCTCAGGAATTTCTAGCACCTTAGTGAAAAATTCCCATGCCCAAGTAATAGCCTCTCTTTTGAAATAATCCCCAAAAGAAAAATTACCTAGCATCTCAAAATAGCTGCCATGTCTCGAAGTTTTGCCGACATTTTCAATATCAATTGTACGTATACACTTCTGACAAGTTGTTATACGGTTTCTCGGCGGTGTTTTTACACCTTGAAAATACTTTTTCAAAGGTGTCATACCGGCATTAATAAGCAATATAGAATTATCCCCTTGAGGAACAAGTGGAAAGCTATTCATTCTTAAATGTCCTTTACTTTCAAAAAAATTTAAGTAGCTTTCACGTAAATCATTTAAACCAGTCCACTTCATAAAACAAACCCTTCCAAAAAATTAATTAGGAGCATTATTTATCAATATTATAGCAAGAATTATATTAAACAATAAAGTAGTTGTGAGATAAGAGGCTCGCTGACTCTTTTTCTCAAAATAATAGCTCATAAGCCCTATCCACGCAGAAGAAATAATAACAGCAACTACATTTGTAATAGTGATAATATTAGCATCATAACTATATCTAAAAAACCTGAATATCTGACTTACAGCAACGTTGGCAAAGGGAACAACCATTAAAGGAAAAGTAAGCAGCGCCCATTTCACTCGTTTTGCTCTAAGAAAAACCACAGAAATTATAAGAAGTATAATTACAATAACAACACATTCAGCTATCATAGGTCCTCTTTCCTTTCATAGCTAGCTTAATGCAGTCTGAATATAAGATAACAAAGCCTTATATCCTTTAGCATTTAAGAAAATACCATTTGATGAAACAAATTCATCTCTCAAGCTGTCGCTACCATTTACAAGTAAATTATATGCATCGATATAACCTATTCCCTTGACCTTTGCAAATACCTTTGCTTGCTCATTATATTCTTTTATCTGCTTAGCTGTTATATCAATATCACTTTTTGATGTGGTGGGTGTGTGTGCAATAATATATATTTTTGAATACGGAGATACCTTTTGAAGCTTGTCAACAAGCTTTTCAAGCTCCTTAACCATTTTTTCAACACCTAGCTTTGCAGAAAGCGAATTTGTACCAACAAAAATAAAAATTCTTTGCGGTGACATTTGTGTTGCATAATCAGCAATAGTAAGACTTCCCTTAGGAGTGTCAGCTTTTTTAGTAAGTAAATTATTATGGCTAATATTATTCGATGCAAAGATGTTCTTTTCTTCTACAATGCCGTACATAGGCATTACACTAACCATACTTTCCCCGAAAAATAAATCATCAGCGAAAAATTCCTTGCTATATTCAACACTAAGCTCACTGCCTATTGCAGGAGGCGATTTTATCTCTTCCGCAGCACTTGTCTTATCTGGTGCAGTGGTTTCAGCTGCCGGTGGTGCAGTAGTTGATTGAATGTTGTCACTTTGCTCAGTGCTTTCCTGTGTAGTAGGTAAAGTAGTATCCAAAGTTGCAGCAGTGCCAGAAGGCTCTGATTTGCTATTATCATTTAACACAGAATCTTGTGACGCCAGCAAAAAAGCCGCCGCTACTATCACAATAAGCACTATTGCAACAGCTATACTATAAATCACCAATGGCTTATCTATACCATTGCGATAATTATTATCTTTCAAGGTCAGCCTCCTTTTTCAATTGCAATAAAACAAAAGATTACTTAGTACCGAAAATCCTATCTCCCCCATCACCGATACCGGGAGTTATATACAGCTCATCATTCAAGCCTTCATCCATTGCACCTGTGTAAATATCAACATCTGGGTGCTGATCATGCACAGCCCTTACACCTTCGGGGCAGGAAAGAGCAGTAATAAGCTTAACTGATGAAACCCCTTGCTGCTTTACAGCCTCAATAGCTTTTATAGCAGAAGCACCCGTCGCAAGCATGAGGTCAAGTAAAATAACATCTCTGCTCGCCACATCAGACGGAAGCTTATTATAATATACGGAAACAGAATTATCATTTCTTTTATCTCTAGAAATACCGATATGCCCCACCTTTGCAGCAGGTACTAAAGCAAGCAAGCCGTCTACCATGCCAATGCCCGCACGTAAAATAGGCACAATCGCCAGTTTTCTGCCCGATATTACATTCGTTCTTGCTATGGCGACCGGTGTTTCTACTGATACTTCCTTTAAGGGCAAATCTCTTGTTGCCTCGTAGCCTATTAGCATTGACACTTCATTTACAAGCTCTCTAAACTCCTTAGAACCTGTATTTTTATCTCTTAAGAGAGATACTTTATGCTGAATAAGTGGATGATCGCAAATTATTAGCTTTTTCATATTAAAAGCTCCTTTCATTAATTATCATTTTCTAGCTTAGAAATTTTATCAACTCTGACAGAATGTCTGCCTCCCTGCTCAAAATCTGTGCTTAAAAACACTTCAACAAGTTCAGTAGCAGCACCTGCACCAAGTACTCTTCCACCAAGGCAAAGTACATTAGCATCATTATGCAGCCTTGTATACTTAGCAGAAAAATAGTCTGAGCATACAGCAGCACGTATTCCTCTAATCTTGTTTGCAGCAATGCTCATGCCTATGCCCGTTCCACAGAAAAGAATACCTAAAGCTGCTTTATTTTCAATAATTTTTTCACATACCATTTGAGCAATGTCGGGATAATCACATCTCGAACCATCATTTCCTAAATCGATATATTTAATATCCCTTTCATCAAGATATTTTTTAATTTCTTCCTTTAAGCTATAACCACCATGGTCACTGCCTAAAGCTATAATTCTATCCATTTAAATTCTCCTTCTCTTTATTAATCCTTTCTCTCTCTGCCTGAGAAAGCCTTAAATAGCTTGGCATAAGCATATCTGATGAAACTGTTTTTTCACCAATAGCAGCCGCACATACAGAAACACCATTTTGCAGCTTTTGAAAAGAATTTGCTAAAATAACATTTTTACAAGAAATGCTTTTTTTAACCAAATCTGCTCCATCTCCTACTAGATAAACCTTTTCATCAAAACCTGAAAGCTCTGTTTCTAAATCTTCAATTGAAATTGCTCTATCTTCACAAAGCCTTTCAAAATCAAAGCCATTAACTCTGAAAAGTGCATTGTACACTTGATTTCTCCTAGCATCCATCACAGCACATACAACTCCAGCATTACCCAGCATATTAAGACCCAAAGCCTTTAATGAGGAAACCCCACAGCATGGCTTTTTTAATGCATATGCAATGCCCTTGACCGTAGAAACGCCAATCCTCACCCCTGTAAAAGAGCCGGGCCCTGAGGATACGGAAATCAAATCCATATCTAAAAATTTCTTACCACATATATTTAAAGCCTGCTCCAGTATCGGTAATAAAGTTTGAGAATGAGTATGCCCTGTATTAGCAGTAAAGTTTGAAATCACCTTTATATTTTGATAATCACTATTAATACTACCTGTATTATCAATCTCACAAACAGCACAGGAGGCAACCTTAGCTGAGCTTTCAACCCCTAAAACAAGCATATTATTCCTCCATGCCTTCTATTATAATTTTGCGTGAAGCTTCGTCAATTTTCGTAATAGAAATAGTAAAAACTCTCGAAAATTCATCAGATAGTGAGGGAATATTCTCGCTCCATTCTATTACAAAAATTGCCTCTTCTCTAATATAATCATAAAANCCGATTGAATACAAATCTTCCTCATCACTTATTCTATATAAATCAAAATGNAAAATCTTANCATCACCAAAATACTCATTAACAAGAGAAAAGGTAGGGCTGACAGCAATATCATCACAATTATAATATTCTGCAATAGTTTTTGTAAATGTGGTTTTGCCCGCACCCATCTCACCATGAAAAAGCACTGCATCACCTACTTTTAAGTTGTTGCAAAATTTCTTAGCAATATTTGCAGTATCTTCTTCACTAAAGGATAAAAATTCTTTTCTTTTCATTAAAATAAACCTATTATCTCACAATCTTCATTCACATCAATATTATTTGCCGCAGGAACTCTAGGCAAGCCCGGCATTGTCATAATATTTCCCGTATAAACTACAACAAAGCCTGCTCCTGCTGATACTCTCAAATCCCTTATATTCAAGGTGAAGTCATGAGGTCTTCCTAAAAGCTCTGGATTATCAGACAAGCTGTACTGTGTCTTTGCAACGCAAATAGGCAAATTATCAAAGCCTAAAGCCTTTATCTCAGCCANTGCCTTTTTNGCNTCAGCTGAATAAGACACAGCCTTTCCTCCATAAATCTCTATATTTAGCTTTTCTATCTTTTCTTCAATACTAAGCTCCAAGTCATAAATAGGTGAAAAATCACTCTTTTTTTCACAAGCTGAAATAACCTTTTCAGCTAAAGAAATTCCACCCTCTCCACCTTTAGCAAAAACCTCTGCCAAGGCAAATTCACTTCCATTATCCTTGCAAGCCTTTTCAACCATAGCAAGCTCCTTTTCGCTATCCGTCAAAAACCTATTTATAGCAACAACAACAGGAGCACCAAATTTTCTCATATTTTCGATATGAGCAGTTAGATTGCAAAGACCCTTTTCAAGTGCATCTAAATTTTCACTTGTAAGATTACTTTTTTGCACTCCGCCATTATATTTTAGAGCACGAACAGTAGCTACAATTACTACACAATCAGGTTTTAAATCAGCTTTTCTGCATTTTATATCAAAGAATTTTTCAGCACCTAAATCCGAGCCAAACCCCGCCTCAGTCACTGCAAATTCACTAAGCTTTAAAGCAAGCTTAGTTGCACGTACGGAATTACAGCCATGTGCAATATTTGCAAAAGGCCCTCCATGGATTATTGCCGGAGTATTTTCCAAGGTTTGCACAAGATTAGGATTTATAGCGTCCTTAAGCAGTGCCGCCATAGCACCAACCGCATTTAAATCCCTAGCATAAATCGGCTTATTATCATAAGAATATGCTACAAGAATATCTCCAAGTCTTTTTTTTAAATCATTTATATCATCAGCTAGGCATAAAATAGCCATAATTTCACTTGCTACTGTAATTTGAAAATGATCCTCTCTAGGTATGCCATCAACCTTTGCACCAAGGCCAATGACGATATTTCTTAAGGATCTATCATTCATATCAAGGCAGCGTTTGAATAATATCCTGCGAACATCAATACCAAGCTCATTTCCCATTTGAATATGGTTATCTAATAAAGCACAAAGCAAATTATTAGCAGAGGTAATAGCGTGCATATCTCCCGTAAAATGCAAATTTATATCTTCCATTGGCACAACCTGAGAATATCCTCCTCCTGCTGCACCACCCTTTATTCCAAATACCGGACCTAAAGACGGCTCTCTCAAAGCAAGCACCGATTTTTTACCTAGCCTATTTAGCGCCTGAGAAAGTCCGACGCTTATTGTCGTCTTTCCCTCTCCCGCTGGAGTAGGGTTTATTGCTGTAACAAGTATCAGCTTTCCGTCCTGTTTAGATTTAAGTCGATTAATAAGAGATTGAGAAAGCTTAGCTTTATAATGCCCATAAGGCTCAATCTCAGTTTCATCAATATCCAAGCCTTCTGCAATTTCCTTAATATTCAATAGCCTAGCCTGTTTTGCAATATCAATATCGGATAGCATGGACAACTTACCTCCATTATCTGTTTTTACAATATATTTAACAAATAAATTTTTCATTATTTAAATTAACGATATAATTATATCATATACACAAAAAAAATTCCACTTTTTTTATTATAATTATCAAAAAATATTTACAAATTTAATCATTCCAGCTCAAGCTGGTCAATATCTATTTTTGATAATGTTCCTGCTACTGGTATATTCTTTGTCCTGAAATCATCGGCATTTTCAATCATTCCTTCCTCAAACCTTCTTGCACTGGCAAGCTCAGTCTTAGTAAGCCTCATCACCTGCACACCTTGAGTGCTTTTGGTAGTTTTAGGCAAAACTAGCTCTGTTGAAAAAATCATCACTTTCCCTGCCGCCGATTTAAGGATAAATTCACATTCTTTACTAACAGTGAACATAGCAACCACTTCAGAAACATGGGAAAATGCTTTGGCTAGTTTTTTCCTCTTTGTTTTAGTTTCATATGAAGCCAAAGGCACTTTTGCACACTTACCATTTTTGAAGAATATAACAAGATTCTCCGAATAATCCAAGGTAACACAAGTAAAAATCAGCCTTTCTCCCTCATCAAATCCCAATCTAGCCGGTATATATTCTCCTAGGTTTGCTGCCTTTGTATCATCAAAATCAGAACAGCGTGACTTATATACTTGAAATTTATCAGTGAAAAATAAAAGCTCGTGCTTATTTGTCGCCTCTGTTTCAAAAATAAATCTATCTCCCTCTTTAAGCTTGTTTTCCTTGCTCATTCTCAATGACTGAGGTGTGATTTTTTTGAAATATCCTTCCTCCGACATAAAAATATGCACAGGATAATCAGGTACTTCTTCTTCGATTACAACTACCTCATCTTCCTCAAAAGTAAAGGTTGTTTTTCTACTCTGCCCATATTTTTTGGAAATCTCCCTAAGCTCATCAATTATAATTGATTTTATCCTGCCATCCTCGGAAATTGTAAGCTCCATTTCAGCAATATCCTTATTCAAGGATTCAATTTCAGCTATCCTTTTTACAATATATTCTTTATTTATGTGACGAAGCTTAATTTCAGCCACATACTCAGCCTGTATTTCATCAATGCCAAATCCAATCATAAGATTAGGCACTACATCTGCCTCTTCCTCAGTTTCTCTAATAATTTTAATAGCCTTATCAATATCTAGCAAAATCTTTTGCAAGCCCATCAGCAAATGGAGCTTTTCACGTTTTTTCCCTAATTGAAAATACAGCTTTCTCCTTATACATTCAACTCTAAAGTGCGTCCATTCATCAAGAATTTTATATACGCCCATGACTCTTGGAGTACCTGCAATAAGTATATTAAAGTTTGCTGAAAAATTATCCTCAAGCGGTGTAAATCTGAAAATTTTAGCCATAAGCTGTTTATAATCGACATTCCGCTTTAAGTCAAGCACAAGCTTAAGCCCTGACAAATCAGTTTCATCTCTGACATCAGCAATTTCCTTTATTTTATTTTCCTTTACCAAATCAACAACTTTATCAATAATTGCTTCAACCGTGGTGGTAGGAGGAATTTCTGTGATTTCTATACAATTTTCAGACTGGTCATAAATATATTTCCCCCTGACTTTTACACTTCCCCTGCCAGTTGTATATATCTTTTCAAGCTCTTTTTCATCATAAACAATCTCGCCGCCGCCCGAAAAATCAGGACCTTTGAGCGTAGTTAGAGCATTATGCTGAGGGTCTTTTATTAAAGCAATGGTTGTTTCGCATACTTCTTTTAAATTAAAAGAACATATTGAGCTTGCCATAGAAACAGCCAAGCCGAAATTAGAATTAACAAGTATCGACGGAAACTTTGCAGGTAAAAGCAAAGGCTCTTTTGTGCTGTTATCATAGTTAGGCACCATATCAACAGTATCAAAGTCAATTTCACTAAAAAGCTCATTACAAATTGATTCCAGCTTTGCCTCGGTATATCTCGATGCCGCATATGCCATATCTCGTGAATATGCCTTGCCAAAATTTCCTTTGCTGTCAACATACGGGTGTAAAAGCGATTCGTTCCCTCTTGCAAGACGCACCATTGTTTCATATATAGGACCATCACCATGAGGATTAAGCCTCATAGTTTGTCCTACAATATTCGCAGATTTTGTCCTAGCAGAATTTAACAGCCCCATTTTATACATTGTATAAAGCAATTTCCTATGTGATGGCTTAAATCCATCAATTTCAGGTAAAGCTCTGGAAACAATTACACTCATAGCATAAGGCATATAGTTTTCTTCAAGAGTTTCCACTATATTTTTTTCTTCTATTATGCCTGACCCCTCAATATAGGCATTATGTGGGTTAGGATTTTTACTTTTTCTATCCTTTTTCTTGCTCAAAAAAATTCTCCTTTAAAAAGAAATGAAATTTTGTATTTGCCCGCCGCAAACACAATTAAAGCCAAACTTTTTATAAAACCTTGTCAAATGTTCATCGAAAAGTACATTCACCATATAAATACCGTCTTTTCGCGTGCGTGAAATAACTTTATTTACAAGCTCCGTACCTATGCCTCTTTTCTGATATTCTTTAGCAACCATAAGATCCTGTATATATGCATCTGTTACCATATTGCTCACACAATCGATATACCCGACTAAGACTTGCTTATCATAACAAGCTACATGAAAATAGCTTTGCATATTTTTATCAGAAAAGGCATTTTCCATACGATTCCAACCGATATTTTCCCTTAAATCTGAAATTTGTTTAGCACTTACACTTTTGTTTTCTATAAAAATTAAATTTTCCATAAATCTATAAAATTATCAAAATCAGCTAATATCCGCAAGGTCAAGATATTGACTGCCATTCTCCTGTATATAATCTTTTCGCCCTTGCAAGTCATCACCAAGCAATACATCAAACATCCATTTGGTCTTTTCATAATCAGTAGGAAGCACCTTAATAAGTCGTCTTGTATCTGGATTCATAGTAGTAAGCGACATCATATCAGGCTCATTTTCGCCAAGTCCCTTACTGCGTTGAATAGTATACTTTTTATTACCTATTTCCTCTAAGATACGTGTCTTTTCCGACTCAGTATACGCAAAATAAGTCCTATCCTTTGTATTTATCTCATATAGTGGGGATTCAGCTATATAGACAAGACCCTTTTCAAGCAAAGTAGGAGTAAGTCTGTATATCATAGTTAAAATCAACGTTCTTATCTGAAAGCCATCCTCATCGGCATCGGTACAGATTATCACTTTATTCCATCTTAAATTATCAAGATTGAATGAAGACAAATCCTTATTCGCCTTGGATTTAACCTCAACTCCACAGCCTAGAACCTTTAAAACATTAACTATTATCTCACTTTTAAATATTTTGTCATAACTAGCTTTCAAGCAGTTTAAAATCTTTCCTCTTACCGGAATAACAGCTTGAAAATCTGCATTTCTCGCCAGCTTTACACTTCCTAAAGCTGAATCTCCCTCAACAATATAAAGCTCTCTTTTTGAAGTATCCTTACTGCGGCAGTCTATAAACTTCTGCACTCTGTTAGAAATATCAATAGTTCCCGAAAGCTTTGTTTTTAGATTAAGCCTTGTTTTTTCAGCATTCTCACGAGAACGCTTGTTAATCAAAAGCTGAGTGCCTATCTTTAGTGCCTCATCGGGATTTTCTATGAAATAGACTTCCAGCTGATGCTTTAGCCATTCTGTCATAGCCTCATAAATAAACTTATTTGTAATAGCTTTTTTAGTCTGATTTTCATAGCTTGTCTGTGTTGAAAAATTATTAGAAATAAACACTAAGCAATCCTCAACATCACTAAAGTTTATCTTACTTTCATTTTTATTGTACTTGTTATTCGACTTTAACCACGAGTCAATCTGNGATACAAATGCCTGCCTTACTGCCTTATCAGGGCTGCCTCCATGTTCAAGAAAGCTTGAATTATGATAGTGATTTATAAGCTTTGATTTATTGCTAAAGACAAAGGCAACATTCATTTTCAGCTTATAATCAGGCTTGTCCGCCCTGTCACGCCCTTCCTTTTCAGTTGTCCAGTGTTGAACAGTGGTAAGAGCGTCATCTTTGCATATCTCATTTATATAGTCGACAATACCATTATTATATTTAAATATTTTTTCATCAAAGCTACCATTTTCAAGCTGATTTCTAAAAACAAATTCAATGCCATCATTTACGATAGCCTGCCTTTTTAAAACTTCTTCAATATACTCTGCGCCAATATCTATTTCAGTGAAAACCTCTAAATCAGGACGCCATTTAATAGTTGTACCTGTATCACCATCACAGCGTTTTCTAACAAAGCCTTTTTCATTATCCGTTGCATTAAAGCCTTTTTCAAATCTTAAATGATATTCCCAAGTACCGTTTTTGCTGACAACCTCCATGTATTCTGACGAGAATTGTGTAGCACAAAGTCCAAGTCCATTAAGACCTAAAGCAAAGGTATAGTTATCTCCGCTGTTATTATTATATTTTCCACCTGCATAAAGGGTACAAAAAGCAAGCTCCCAGTTATACTTTTGTTCATTATTATTAAAATCTATGGGAATCCCACGACCAAAGTCTTGAACCTCAATTGAATTATCAAGATATTTGGTGATAATTATACTATTTCCATAGCCTTCTCTAGCCTCATCAATGGAATTTGACAAAATTTCAAACACTGAATGACGACAGCCTTCAACCCCATCAGAGCCGAATATAACAGCAGGACGCTTTCTAACTTGGTCAGGCCCTTTTAAAGATACAAGCGAATTATCATCATATTTTTTAGCCAATCTATATACATTCCCTTCCAAAAGATTTGAAAACAAAGAAATCAGCAGTTTAAAGTCACTGCCGTATCATAAATATTAGTATAGCATTATTTTAAGAAATTTACAAGCGAAAATATTCATGCTTATTATAAATTAATTTAAATAAAATTTTTTATTTACAAAAGTTTAATTATAATATATAATATTAATAAACAGCTAAACGCAACTGCCAGTTGACATATTGAAATGCCTAATTGGTGGTGTGCAACTGCTTTCAATGCTATACTTATTACATAAATAAAGCAAATTTATTTTAAAGCATTTTTAAAATAATAAAGTAATAAGGAGAAAAATATGATTTTTGCAGACAAATTAATAATGCTGCGTAAAAAAAGCGGCTGGTCACAAGAGGAACTTGCTAATCAATTAAATGTTTCAAGGCAATCCGTTTCCAAATGGGAGGGGGCTCAGTCAATACCCGATTTAGATAAAATAATTAAGCTATCGGAGATTTTTGGAGTAAGCACTGATTTTCTTTTAAAAGATACTCATGAGGAAATAGAACAAGAGGAATATATAGAAGAAAAATCTGAAATAAGAAAAGTTTCAATGGAAGATGCCAACAATTTTTTAAAAGTAAAACAAACAACCTCAAAGTCCATTGCTTATGCTGTTTTTCTTTGTATAATTTCTCCTATATGCTTGCTTGTTTTAGGCGTAATGAGCGAAGTACCTAAATATAATATTTCTGAAAATGCAGCCGGCGGCATAGGCTTGATTATCATGTTTATCCTTGCAGCAGTGGCTGTCGCAATATTTATATTAAGCGGAAGTAAGACGGAAATGTATGAATTTCTAGAAAAAGAAGTGTTTGAAACTGAATATGGTGTCACCGATATGGTAAAACAAAGAAAAAGCGAATTTAAGCCTACTTATACTAGAAACAATATTATAGGCACGATTTTATGTATTTTATCAGTAGTACCGTTTTTTATCGGTATGGCAGTAAATGAAGATGATGAAATGCTGACCATATCAATGATGGCAATCTTTTTCATTATAGCAGGGATAGGAGTAATATTTTTTATCCGTGGAGGAATAGTATGGGAAAGCTATGAAAAGCTTTTACAAGAAGGCGAGTATTCAAAAAAATCAAAAGAAACTAAAAGCTTTACTGCACCAATTTCTGCTGCATTTTGGTGTGCTGCCACTGCAATATACCTAGCATACAGCTTTTATACAAATGACTGGGGAACAAGCTGGATTGTTTGGCCCGTGGCCGGTGTGCTTTATCCGGCTGTAATTACAATTGCAAATCTATTTGCAAAAGATAATGCACAATAGTATAAGATAGAAGTCAAAGTCTGAAATATTATACTTAATTCGTCTTTTTAACGATTTGCTTGCCTTGAAAACATATATAATATTATAAATATACACACTGCTTTAAGTGGTGTGTATAAGTGTTTTTACTCTTTTCGTTTTTCTTATTTACTTTTTAAATATATTATGTTATAATGTATATATCATAAATTTTTTAATATAGATGCGGAGGATATTATGAAACTAGTATATGCTATTGTTAATAATGATGATTCCCATGCTGTTTCTACTGCTTTAACAGAGAGTGGCTTTTCTGCTACAAAGCTAGCTTCAACCGGCGGCTTTTTAAAGGCTGGAAACACCACTTTTATAATAGGCGTTGATGATGATAAAATCAATCAGGTAATTGATGTGATTAAAGAACATTCACACAAAAGAAAACAAATGGTGCCTTCTGCTGCATCATACAGCGAGGGAAATTACACAAGCTTTCCTGTCGAGGTTTTTGTAGGTGGAGCTACAATTTTTGTAACAGATGTTGAAAGGTTTGAAAAAGTTTGATTGAGCTTTTTGGCAAGGATAATATTGTAAATAGGCTCAGTCGCCTTCATAATGATAATAAAATGCCTCATGCAATTTTATTATGGGGTGATACTGGCGTGGGCAAAAAAACTCTTGCAAGATATTGTGCAGGGCTTTTTTTAGAGAATGAAATATTTTCTTCAAAAAAAATTGATAGAATTTATACTGATACGCATCCTGATGTTTCTTTCGTCAAAAGTCCTGCTGAAAGCGATAGCAAATATACAGCCGAGCTAATAAGAGATGTTATTAAAGACAGTATTGTAAAGCCTGTTGACGGTGATGTAAAGGTATATATATTCAACGATTGCGATGAAATGAGCGTTATTCAGCAAAATCTTTTGCTAAAGCTGATTGAAGAGCCACCCGCCTTTGTAAGATTCATCTTTACTGCACAAGACATAACCAAAATACTGGAAACTATTATTTCAAGAGTTGTCGCTTTTAACGTAAAGTCGCCCAGCATTAAAGATTGTGCTGACGCTTTATCAAAGGATACTGATTTAGATGAAAATCAGTGCAAATTAATTTCTGAAAGTGTAAATGGAAATATAGGTAAAGCACTTGAAATCATTAATAATTCCGAAAAAAATCAAATAATTGAAAAAGGGCAAGAAGCTGTCAGTTCGCTAATATCAGTTAATGAATATAAATTTCTCTCAATTATTTCCTCATTTAAAAAACGTGAAGATATTTGGGCTTTATTAGATTATATTATTGATGAATTTAGGAATGCGTTAAAATTATCAGTAAAAAATATTGATAATAATATAAGTGTATCTTATAAAATAGCTGAAAAGTTTTCCATCAGGAAAATCACCTCTATTCTTGAGCTTTTAATACGTCTTCAAAAATATCGGGAAGTAAACTCTAATATTGCACTTCTATCCTCATATATTACTAATGAGATTTTTATAGATATTTCAAAATAAGAAAGGATGTATATGGTTGAAATTATAGGCGTTCGATTTAAGGACGTAGGAAAAATATATTATTTTTCTCCTAAAGATGAAAAATTACCTGTTGGCTCTGTCGTTATAGTAGAAACAGCTCGTGGTGTGGAAAGNGGTACTGTCGTACTACCTAATAGGATGATAGATGAAAGTGAAGTTCACCCTCCTTTAAAAGAGATTATAAGGGTTGCTACTAAAGAGGATAAGGAAAAAATCAAGCTTAATCGCATAAAAGAAAAAGAAATATTAAAGGTTTTCGCTGAAAAAATCGAAAAGCATAAGCTTGATATGAAACCTATCGGTATCGATTGCACCTTTGACGGAAATAAAATCATGTTCTATTTTACCTCGGAAAACAGAGTGGATTTCCGTGAGCTTGTAAAGGATTTAGCGGCAATTTATCGCACAAGAATAGAATTAAGGCAAATAGGCGTCCGTGACGAGGCAAAGCTATTAGGTGGGCTTGGTGTGTGTGGCAGGCCATTCTGCTGTAAAACATTTTTAGGGGAATTTCAGCCTGTTTCCATAAAAATGGCTAAGGAGCAATCCCTTTCATTAAATCCCGTTAAAATATCAGGTACTTGCGGAAGGCTTATGTGCTGCTTAAAATATGAACAGGACTGCTATGAGGAGCTTTTAGCTATAACGCCTAAACANGGTGCTTATGTGCAAACAAAAGAAGGAAAAGGTACAGTGGAGGAAGTAAATCTTCTGACTGGTAATCTCAAAGTAAAACTGGATAACAATTTAGATGGCAGCTCGATTTCAGTACACCGTGATAATGTAAAGATTATTAAAGATGCTAGAATTAAGCTTAATGCAGATGAAATAATGGCGTTAAAATCGCTTGAAGATAATTAGTCGTAATAATAAAAAAGTGCAATAATGAGCCGTATTTATACAAAACTCATATTGCACTTTTTATTAGATATTTTTCTATTCATAAATATTCATGCCGCTATAAATTTCTATCATTTCTTTCCTTAAGCTTTCAGTAATTTCCAGACGCTTTTTTGGTGGAATTTCATAAATATCAGAATTGAATAAATAGTTTTTAAGCTCCATTTCCTTTATTAATAATCTTGTATGAAAAATATTCGCCTGATAGACATTTATATCCGTTGCATCATATTCATGCAAGGTATAGTCATTTATATAATCCTGAATTGAAGTAATATCATGGTCACGATAAAATTTTTGTCCATTAATATCGCGTGTAAATCCTCTGATTCTATAATCTATTGTAATTATATCAGAATCAAAGCTGCCTATTAAATAATCCAATGTATTAAGAGGCGAAATTTTTCCACATGTAGCCACATCTATATCCACCCTAAAGGTCGCAATAGCACTATCGGGATGATATTCGGGATAGGTATGAACAGTAACATGACTTTTATCAAGATGCCCAACGATAGCCTCACCCTGTGATGCAGAAATAGTACGCACTGCACCGTCCATCTGTCTTTTACGCTGATTTTCCGAAATCAACAGAGTAACGCTCGCCCCCTGCGGGTCATAATCCTGACTGGAAATGCTCAAGACCTGTGCTCCTATTATCTCCGTTACATCACATAAAATTTTTGCCAGCCTATCTGAGTTATATTGTTCATCAATATAGGCGATATAATCCTTTTGTTCTCTTTCACTTTTTGCATAGCAAACATCATAGATATTAAAGCTAAGGGTTTTTGTCAGATTATTAAAGCCATAAAGCTTAAGCTTTTTATCCAATACTCAATATCCTTCCTTTCAAAATAATCAATAATTTTATAATACGTTATACAACCAAAAAAGTCAATGCTTTTTATAATAAAATTTGTTTTATTCTTTAAAATATCCTTTTCCAAAAATAGTTAATCAAATTTCATGATAAAGTCACTATGCTTTTTTGATAAAATATGCTATAATTATTCTAGCTTTGTTAATATAATAATTGATTTATTTATGAAAAATTACTATTTTCTTATACAAATTAATGTTAAAAGGAACAGTGAAATGTCAACAAAGAAATATGAAGACCTACATAAAGGTCATAGGCAAAGGATGAAAGCAAAAATGATAAAGAATGGACTTTCTTCACTTGAGCCGCACGAAATAATGGAAATAATGCTATTTTTCACAAATCCTAGAAAAGACACAAATGCACTAGGACATTTACTTATTAAAAAATTTGGCAGTATCAGAGGTGTTTTAGACGCATCTCACGATGAGCTAATTAACATCTCGGGCATTGGTGAAAGCACAGCAAGTCATATTTCTTTTATAAAAGAAATTGCTAAAATATATATGCAGCAAAGCATTTCAGCCGAAAAGCTTGATTCCCCCGAAAAGCTTTGCAGCTATTTTAAGGCTGTTTTAATAGGAGAAGATGTAGAGCAGCTGCATATTGTATGTTTAAATCACGAAATGGAGCTTGTGCTGGATGAAAAGGTATGCCAAGGTGATATAGGCAGGCTAAATGTTGATATGCGTCGTTTAATGGAAATAGCTATAAAGAGCAAATGTGATACAGTAGCTATTGGGCATAACCATCCAAAGGGGCTGCACATTCCCTCAAAAGCTGATATTCAAACCACAAGAAGAATATATAATGCCTTTGCTAATATAAACATTAGATTAATCGACCATATTATTATCGGTATAAATGGAGAAACCTCCATAAGAAAAAGTGGACTTATGCCCGATATATGGTATGACTAAGCAAAATAATTAAATCTGTTTTTTAGGGAATATATTTCTCTAAAAAGCAACATTCACTCCTCCCGTGGAGGTGTGCGTGGAGGTGTTGTTCTCTGCTTATAAGCTTTCAGACTTTGTTTGCAAGCTCATGTGATTAAATCAATAATCTCGCCATAAAGAAAGATGATGAAAATGGATAAGTTTATTTTAAAAAGTGAATATGTGCCTACGGGTGACCAGCCACAGGCTATTGAAAAGCTTGTAAAAGGTATTAAAAACGGTGAAAAAACACAAACACTATTAGGTGTAACTGGCTCGGGTAAAACCTTTACAATGGCAAATGTAATTGAAAAGGTAAATAAACCGACTCTTATCCTTGCACACAACAAGATTTTAGCAGCACAGCTATGCTCGGAATTTAAAGAGTTTTTCCCTAATAATGCTGTTGAATATTATGTTTCATATTACGACTATTATCAGCCTGAAGCATATGTACCTTCTACCGATGCTTATATCGAAAAAGACAGTGCAATTAATGAGGAAATTGACAGGCTTCGCCACTCAGCCACAGCAGCCTTGACAGAACGCCGTGATGTAATAATCGTTTCAAGTGTTTCATGTATTTACAGCTTAGGTAGTCCTGATGAGTACCGNAAAAATGTACTTTCTTTACGAAATGGTATGGAAATTTCTCGTGAAGAGGTTATGAAAAAGCTTGTTGATATGCAGTATGAACGAAATGATTTAAACTTTGTACGCAACAAATTTAGAGTCAGAGGAGATATTGTTGAAATTTTTCCTGCCGGCGCTTATGATGAAACAAGTATAAGAGTAGAATTTTTCGGTGATGAAATCGAAAGAATCAGTGGTGTGGAATCTGTAACTGGGAATATAAAATACATTTTAGACCATGTTATGATTTTCCCCGCCTCACATTATATAGTAGGAAAAGACTTGCTTGAAGACGCTATTTCTGATATTGAAGAAGAGCTTAATCAAAGGGTTGAGGAATTTACTGCTCAGCACAAGCTAATAGAGGCTCAGCGTATTGCTCAGCGTACAAAATATGATATAGAAATGCTGCGTGAAATAGGCACGTGCAAGGGTGTGGAAAACTACTCAAGAGTTTTACAAAGAAGAAAGCCGGGCAGCACTCCCCTAACACTTTTGGACCACTTTCCCGATGACTTTTTATTGTTTGTAGATGAAAGTCACGTAACATTGCCTCAGGTAAGAGGTATGTACGGCGGAGATTATGCCAGAAAGAAAAACCTAATAGATTATGGATTTAGGCTGCCATCGGCATTTGACAACAGACCCTTGAATTTCGATGAATTTATGAGTAAAATTAATCAAGCTGTATATGTGTCAGCCACTCCCGGTGAATTTGAAAAATCGCATTGTCCGCCCCCTGTTCAACAAGTTATCAGACCAACAGGGTTGCTCGACCCAATTGTTACAGTTAAACCGGTGGAGGGACAAATCGAGGACTTATTGTCAGAAATAAATATAAGAGTTGAAAAAAAGCAACGTGTCTTGATAACTACTCTTACTAAAAAAATGGCTGAGGATTTAACAAATTATCTTGAAAAAATGGATATAAGGATTCGCTACATGCACCATGATATTGATGCTTTAGAAAGAATGGAAATTATNCGTGATTTAAGAAATGGTATATTTGATGTTCTTGTAGGTATAAATCTTTTGCGTGAAGGACTTGATATTCCTGAAGTATCGCTTGTAGCCATTCTTGACGCTGATAAGGAGGGCTTTTTAAGAAGCGAAACCTCGCTAATACAGACAATAGGACGTGCAGCTAGAAATGCAGAAGGCGAAGTAATCATGTATGCGGACCAAGTTACACGTTCTATGGAGGCTGCTATTGTAGAAACAAACCGTAGGCGTAAAATTCAAGACGAATATAATAAGACTCATAATATAACGCCAAAAACAATTATAAAAAGCGTTCGAGAGGTACTTGAAATTTCTAAAAAGACAGATAAAGACGGAAAAATCAAGGCTAAAAAGCTTACTAAAAATGAAAAGCAAAAGCTTATTCACCAATACACTGTTGAAATGAAAAAAGCAGCTAAAATCCTTGATTTTGAACATGCTGCTTATTTAAGAGATAAAATTGCAGAGCTAGAGAAATTATAAAATAAAACGGAGATGCTAATGAACAAAAATATTATAAAGATTAAAGGTGCAAGAGAAAACAACCTTAAAAATATCAGCCTTGAACTGCCTCGTGATAAGCTTATTGTCATGACGGGTTTATCCGGCTCGGGAAAATCCTCTCTTGCATTTGATACAATTTATGCTGATGGGCAAAGACGATATATAGAAAGTCTTTCCTCATATGCACGTCAATTTCTAGGGCAGATGGAAAAACCCGATGTAGATAGCATTGAGGGACTTTCTCCCGCAATATCTATCGACCAAAAAACCACCTCTAAAAATCCTCGCTCTACTGTGGGAACAGTTACTGAAATACACGATTACCTACGTCTGCTTTATGCAAGAGTGGGTATTCCTCACTGCCCTGTTTGTGGAGTGGAAATAAAACAACAAACAGTAGACCAGATTGTAGATCAGGTTATGGAACTTGAAAGTGGTGCAAAAATACAAATACTCGCTCCAATTGTAAGAGGGCGAAAGGGCGAACACGTAAAGGAACTTGAAAATGCAAGAAAATCAGGATATGCACGTGTGCGTATTGATGGAATTATCTATGATTTATCTGAAAATATAAAGCTTGAAAAAAATAAAAAGCATAGTATAGAAATCGTTGTAGACAGGTTAGTTATTAAAGAAGGAATTGTTTCTCGCCTTACAGATAGCATAGAAATAGCAGGTGCAGTAAGTGGGGGATTAATATTTATCGATGTAAATGGTGATGCAGAGCGTGAAATTCACTTTTCACAAAGCTATGCCTGTCCAGAGCATGGCATCAGCGTTGAAGAGCTTGAGCCACGTATGTTTTCCTTTAATAATCCCTTTGGTGCCTGCCCTAAATGTACAGGACTCGGAGTATTCTTAAAGNTTGACCCTGACCTTGTTGTTCCTAATAANAATCTGTCCTTAGCTGAAAATGCGGTTCGTGCGACGGGGTGGAATTATACAAAGGGTTCAATAGCAGAAATGTATCTTAACGCACTTGCAAAGCACTATAAATTTTCTCTTACCATACCTTTTAAAGATTTACCGCAAAAAGCTATCGACATTATTCTCTACGGCACGAATGGTGAAAAAATTCGTGTGGAACGTACCTTTGAACAAGGAAGCGGCTCTTATCTCACTGATTTTGAAGGTGTTATAAATAATCTTGAAAGAAGATACAGAGATACAAATAGTAATTATTCCCGTGATGAAATCAGACAATATATGAGTGAGGAGGCTTGTCCTGTTTGTCACGGAGAAAGGCTGAATGAAGTAGCCTTAGGCGTAACAGTCGGAGGAATAAACATATCTCAATACAGTAAAAAATCAGTAGCAGACGCACTTGAATTTACTGAAAATATTCAGCTTTCAAAACGTGATATGATGATAGCAGAACGTATTTTAAAAGAAATCAAGGAAAGACTTGGGTTTTTAAAAAGCGTTGGTCTTGAATATCTCAGCTTATCACGGGCGGCAGGCACACTTTCGGGGGGAGAAAGCCAAAGAATACGCCTTGCCACGCAGATAGGCAGCTCACTAATGGGTGTGCTTTACATTTTGGACGAGCCTAGCATAGGTCTGCATCAGCGTGATAATGACAAGCTTATTTCTACACTGAAAAAGCTAAGAGATTTAGGAAATACTCTTATTGTTGTAGAACATGATGAGGATACTATGAAAGCTAGTGATCATATTGTCGATATAGGACCTGGTGCAGGTGTGCATGGTGGAGAAATTGTTTTCAGCGGTACTTATCAGGATATTTTAAAATGTGAAAATTCCGTTACCGGACAGTATTTAAGCGGAAAAAAATTCATTCCCGTCCCAGAAAGCAGAAGAAAGCCAAATGGAAAGTACTTAAAAATAATAGGTGCTGAGGAAAACAACCTTAAAAATATCGATGTGAAAATACCTATTGGAGTATTTACTTGTGTTACCGGTGTTTCAGGCAGTGGGAAAAGCTCTTTAGTAAATGAAATTCTATTTAAGCACTTATACGCAAAGCTTAATCGTGCAAGAATAAAAGCAGGTAAATTCAAAAGGTTTTCTGGTGAAAATAATTTAGATAAGGTAATAGCCATAGACCAAAGCCCAATAGGAAGGACCCCCCGCTCAAACTGTGCTACTTATACAGGAGTTTTTACTGATATTCGTGATTTATTTGCTTCAACAAATGATGCAAAAATGAGAGGGTATAATGCAGGTAGATTTTCTTTCAATGTTCGNGGAGGAAGATGTGAGGCTTGTGAGGGTGATGGAATCTTAAAAATTGAAATGCATTTTCTTCCTGATATTTATGTGCCTTGTGAGGTTTGTCATGGGGCTAGATATAATCGTGAAACCCTTGAAATTAAATACAAAGGTAAAAGCATACACGACATTCTGGAAATGACCGTTGAGGAAGGACTGGACTTCTTTCAAAACATTCCTAAAATTTCAAGAAAACTGCAAACTCTCTTTGATGTTGGTCTAGGCTATATTAAAATTGGACAAAGTGCAACAACTCTTTCAGGAGGTGAGGCTCAAAGGGTAAAGCTTGCAACAGAGCTTTCAAAGCGTTCGACAGGAAAGACCATTTACATTCTTGATGAGCCTACAACAGGACTTCACACTGCTGATGTGCATAAGCTTATAGATGTTTTACAAAAGCTATGCGAGGGTGGTAATACAATTGTCGTCATTGAGCATAACCTTGATGTAATCAAAACAGCTGATTATATTATCGACTTAGGCCCTGAGGGTGGTGACAAGGGCGGACTTGTTATAGCTGAAGGAACACCTGAACAAGTGGCAAAATCAAAAAATTCATATACAGCTAAATATTTAAAAGAATATCTTAAAAAGAGTAAAAAATAAAAAATACTTGCCAATTTCTTGGCAAGTAAACTTGCTCTCCCTATGTTACCCCACTCACACAACTAGACGTTACACATACGTGCAGCATCTAGTTGTGTTTTTGTACTTTATCTTCAGTCTGATTTGCCAATATCTTGGCAAGTATTTTTAATTATTAAAAATCTTTGAATATTCATTTGATGTATACGTTCTACCCGTATCCGTTAGCTTTAAAATACCATTTTCAACTACTATAAGCTTTTCAATAATCAGCTTGTCGACAATTTTTCTTGCATATCCTTCATGCCAATGCAAGTGATTAGCTAATGAACAATGTTCAGCTTCTCGTGTTTCATATTCGCTATTTTCATGACTTAGCAAATGTATTAATAGGTTTAACATTCCAAAAGAAAGCTTCTGCCTTTTTCTACGCAGAGCAATAGAAATCAGTCCTCTTTGTGGTGCAAAAATAAATACAATAAGGAAAGTTACACCCGTCATTACTGCCATTGCTCCCGAAATAGATACATCAAAAAATCTTGCTAGCTGAAAGCCTAGCACAGCATTTAAAGCACCCATCCCTCCACTTATAAATAACATTTTCTTTAAATCATCGGTTAAGAGATATGCAGTTACTGGTGGTCCTGCCATAAATGCAATAACAAGGATTGAACCAACAGCCTCAAAAGCACCTACTGCTGTTATAGAAACCAGTGACATTAATCCATAATGCAACAATATCGGAGAAAATCCAAGCACACTAGCTAGCATAGGGTCAAAAGCAGATACCTTAAGCTCCTTAAAGAATACTGCAATCAATACTATATTCAATATTAGGTAGAATAACGATATATAAATATACTTTGCACCTATGGAAACGCCAAATAATTCAAGCCTGTAAAATGGAGCACTTACTAAATCTCCCTCCAACACAGAATCACTGTCAAGGTGTACAGAACCAGCATACTTAGAAATCAAAATTACAGCAATGCTGAACAGCAAAGGAAAAACAATCCCTATTGATGAATCTTCAGATACAAGCTTTGTTTTATGAAGTGATTCAGTAAGCCACACTGTTATAACACCCATTGCCGCTGCACCAACAACTAAGAAAGGTGAGCTTAAATCATGTACAATAAAGAATGCAAGCACAATACCTAAAAGTGTAGTATGTGAAATAGAGTCGGACATCATAGTCATTTTTCTAAGCACAAGAAAAACTCCGGGTAAAGCACACGCTGTCGCTATAAAAATAGCTATCAATTGTATTTCTAATTGAGGATTCATATAATATCTCCTCCTTTTACACCTTTTTCTAACCATNCCTTTTTACTTTTTCTGCGTCTTAGTGCCTTACTTATCAATCCCCTGTTGGGGGCAATTAAAATACTGATAAGTACAATAATACTTATTACTACCACAATAGCAGGGCCGGTAGGAAGCTTTTCAGCTAATGAGCTTGAGAAAGCACCAATCACACCAGCACCAGCACCAAATACAGCAGATAAAACAATCATAAGCCAAAGTCTATCCGTCCACTGCCTTGCAGCAACTCCAGGTGCAATCAACATTGCACTCATTAAAATTACACCCACCGTTTGCAGACCTATTATTATTGTAAAAACAGTCATCAGCATCAACAATAAATTAAGTCGCATGGGCTTAAAGCCCAGTGTGTGTGCGTATTCTGGGTCAAAACTAAATAGCTTAAATTCCTTCCAAAACAGAATCACCAGCAATATTAAAACAGCACTTACAATTGTCATAATATAGACATCTCTTTTTAAAATAGCTGATACCTGTCCAAAGATAAACCTGCTAAGTCCTGCCTGTGCAGAATCAGGTGTCTTTTGTACAATTGATAAAAGTACAAGACCTGTTCCAAAAAATACCGACATAACAAGTGCTAATGCACTATCAAACTTTATCCGTGAATTTTTAACAATACCTATTATAAATCCAGCTGCCAAGATACCCGCTACCAAAGCACCTAAAAGTAAAACCTCAGTACTTTTATTCCCCGTCATCATAAATGCCAAAACTACACCAGGTAAGGCAGAATGTGATACTCCATCACCTATCAGGCTCTGCTTTCTAATAACTGAGTAGCTGCCTATTACACCACTTATCATACCAAGCACAGCAGCACCTAATGCTACCACAATAGTCGTATAGTTATTTAATCTTGAAAGAATATCCATCATAACTACACCCTGCTTTCTCCGTCGGTATTTACAGCTTCAACTAAATCCGAACGGATTCTGCCATAAGCCTTATCAATATTTTCATTGGTAAATGTTTCATTTACCTCACCCTCGGCAATTATTCGCATATTAATCAAGGTAACCCAATCAAAATACTCTGTAACGGTTCTTAAATCATGGTGAACGACAACAACTGTTTTACCCTGTGCTTTTAACTCCTTTAACAAGGTTATTATTGCCTTTTCAGTTTTTGCATCAACGCCCTTGAAGGGTTCATCCATAAAATACAATTCAGCCTGCTGGACTAAAGCTCGTGCTAAAAACACTCTCTGCTGCTGTCCCCCTGAAAGCTGACTTATCTGCCTGCTTTGAAACTCCTTCATACCTACTTTTTCAAGCATTTCAAGTGCAAGCTGCTTATCAGCCTTTTTAGGTCTTTTAATCCAGCCCAAATGTCCGTATCTTCCCATAAGTACAACGTCAAGTGCTGTCGCCGGAAAATCCCAGTCGACACTTCCGCTCTGAGGAACATAAGCAATTTTTCTGCTTATCCCCTTATCCTTAAAATTGCTTGGCTTATTATCAGAATTGATAAAAAACTCAACCTTGCCTGCAACGGGCTTTAATAAGCCTAGCATTGATTTTATCAACGTGCTTTTCCCTGCTCCATTAGGACCTACAATAGCCATAAGCTTCCCCTTTGGAACATTGAAATCAACGTCCCAAAGCACAGGCTTTTCACCATAAGCAACTGTTAAATCCTCAGCAATGGCAATATATTCGTTTGTTTTTAAAGACTCGCCACTCATCTTATCCCTCTTTTCAAATTAAATATAACATTCTATTTCAAAGCATTAATAATTGTGTCTATATTCTTTTTAAATGTCTTTATATAAGTTTCTGTATCTGAAGTTTCATCACCTAATGAGTCAGAGTACAGCTCTCCTCCAATGCTCGTTTCAAACCCCTTTGCCTTTACCGCTGCCTCCAGCGACTCAATAGTCTTTGGTGAAACAGAGCTTTCGACAAAAATAGCCTTTATCTTATTATCAGCTATAAATTGTGCTAAATTATCAACATCAGCAGTTCCTGCCTCTGCCTGAGTATTAATTCCTTGAATACCCTTTACTTCAAAGCCATATGCCCTTGCAAAATATCCAAAAGCATCATGTGCAGTAACCAGCACTCTTGACTCCTCAGGAAGAGAATTAACCTTTTCAATAATATATTCCTCAAGCTCATCAAGCTGCTTTAAATACTCTTCTAAATTGCTTTTATAAGTACTGCTGTTTTCCTCATCATTATCTGAAAGTGCCTTTTCTACTGCCTTTGCAGCTTCCTTCCATATCGATACATCAAACCAAATATGTGGGTCATACACACCTTCTTCCTCTTGATAAAATTTCGATTTATCAATTTGCTCTTCTAAATTTACTACTATTTTATCAATTTTCTTTAAATCATCAAAAACATCTGTCATCTTCCCTTCTAGATGAAGTCCGTTTACAACAGCTATATCAGCAGTTTGCAGCTTAGTTACATCGCCTGCTGTGGGCTTGTATGAATGAGGGTCTATCCCCGTACCCATAAGCCCTGAAACATTGATTTTTTCGCCGCCTATCTGCTTTACTAAATCAGTTAGCATTGTAGTAGTTGCCACTACATTAAGTTTATTGTTATCTGAGGTTGTGTTTATAGAACAACCTGTTAGCATAAAAAGTCCCATTGATAATATTAATACTATTCCCGTAAAAATCTTTAAAATCGCCGCCTTTTTCCTCATAGAAGCTTTTTTCATAACTACCTCCTAAAATAAATTTAATCATTTTCCCTTACAAAAATTCTCTGTGCAGCTTTATGACTAACCGTAATAGACTTGCTTGTACTATTTCTCTTTTCTTTATCATCAATTGATTCAACTGCTATCATCTCAAAAGTTATGTTTCCCTCATACTCGCCTTTATTTATTATTTTTATTGTAGAACCAATAACAACGCCTAAATCTTGAAGATAATCAAGCAATTCCTTTTCTTCCTTTACTCTGGTGAGAGTTGCCATTTTACCACAATCCATATCTGAAAGAAAAATTAGCCCCTCGTCCTTTATTCCCATATCCTCATAATCAGGAATAATTTCACCATGAGGACAGCGTTTTGGCTTTCCAAGAAAAGCATAAAGTCTTTTTTCAAGCCTCTCAGGAGTAACATGCTCTAATAATTCAGCATCGATATGAGCGTCGCTCCAATCATAGCCAAGCTTTTCTATAAGAAAAACCTCCCATAGCCTATGACTTCGTGCAAGAAAAACAGATTTTTTTCTGCCCTCTTCCGTAAGCTTAACACCTTTATAAGCTTCATAGGTCACTAATCCTTCCTTAGAAAGCTTTGCTATCATTTCACTGACTGACGGTGGAGAAACATTAAGTGAAAATGCAAGATGCTTATTCGATATAAAATTTTCAGCGCCGCCAAGCTTGTAAATCTGCTTTAAATAATCTTCTCTATTAGCTGTCATATCCAGTCCTTTATTTTACCATAAACGTATCATTATATTTTTAGGTGTGCCTAAACTATAATTAGTATATGCCTAAAAATAATAAATGTCAATACTTTTGTAGCAAAATCACATAATTTATGCAAAAAATAATGCTGAAAATCAGTAATAAAGATTACAGATTTTCAGCAAAAGTATACAATGATATTATATCACGATTAAGATGTTTTAAAATGAGCAAAAATTAATTTACAATATTCACTAAAATATTTAACAAGTATTTTTATCATTAATTAGTATAATCACATTATATATCTAGACCTTAGCCGCTTTTTTTATAAACACTGGATAATCAGCTGTACCGGTTAATCTACTGCCTTCACTCACATGAACAGTTTTATCCAGCACAGCATAATTGATATCACTTCCTTGTTTAATCACGCTTCCCTGCATAATTATGCTGTTTTTAATTATTGAGTCTTTTTCTATTTTAACGCCACGGAAAATGATAGAATTTTCAACCTTCCCCTCAATAATACAGCCATCAGCCATAAGGGAATTCCTAACACTCGCACCTATACCGTATTTTGCAGGAGGTTCATCACGGACCTTTGTATAAATAGGTGAATCCACCTTAAATAATTCAGTACGGATATCGGAATTAAGTAAGTCGAAATTACTTTTAAAAAACACTTTCATGCTATCTATTTGTGCAAAATATCCTTGATATTTATACGCTAAAACCTTAAATTCACGCAGCTTTTTCTGTAAAATATCCTTTTCAAAGCTATACTGATTTCTGCAAGCAGCCTCAACAATTAAGGTTTGTAAAAACTTCTTATTCATAACATATATATTTAATGCAACATTTATCTCACCATTTATTTCAGGGCCGGTCAGCACATCAAAAACCCTGTCATTTTCATCACAAAATAAAACAAGCTTGGACTTGGATTCTTCCTTTGTACAATACTGCCTACCATAAACAACAGTTATATCAGCCTGCCTTTTTTTATGAAATTCTACAAAAGGCTTTAAATCCATATTGGCTATAACATTACTATCTGCTAATATTACATAATCAGCATCATTACGCCTTATGTATTCCTGAACGCCTGCTAAGGCCTCCATTCTCCCACGATAGATACCACTACCGGCATGGCCAAACGGTGGTAAAAGCTTAAGCCCTCCTGTTTTACGTGCTAAATCCCATTCCTGCCCTGAGCTTAAATGGTCAAGTAAGCTCTGATAATTAGATTTAGTAATGACTCCCGCATCTGTAACACCGGAATTAACCATATTAGATAGCATAAAGTCAATAAGCCTGTATCTTCCTCCAAATGGCACACTTGCCATTGTCCTTTGCTCTGTTAATTCAGTAATGCAGGAATCATGCATATTTGAAAATACAAGTCCCATAACATCTGACATACTTGCCATAAATTTTCTCCTTTTCAAACAAGCCTTAACAACAGGCTTGTATTTATTTACCTTTAAATCGATTTTAACATCGCTGACATAATCAATTACTACACAGATTCCGAAATCATTGATTTTGCTGGTATAACCGTATTAGCAGAAATATTTATTTCATGCCCGATAACAGATACGCCCCAAGACTCTTTATCATCAATATCCTCAGGTCTTCCACCTATATGCACATTTTCCCCGATAACACATTCTTCACCGATTATGGCATATTCTATTACAGCACCTTTTTTAATAACTGTATTAGGCATAATTATACTATCTCTTACTATCGCACCTTCTTCCACAACAACGCCTGCAAATAGCACAGAAAAGTCAATTTCTCCACTGATTTTGCACCCCTCAGTAATCATAGAATTTTCAATCTTTGAGCTTTCAGAGCTAAAATGAGGTGGATATACAGGATTTCTTGAGTATATTTTCCAATTTTCTTCATATAAATCAAGAGGAACTTTAGGATTGAGTAAATCCATATTAGCCTCCCATAAACTGTCAATAGTTCCTACATCCTTCCAATACCCTTCAAAAGGATAAGCCACCAGCTTTAACCCCTCGTTTAACATAGCAGGGATAATGTTTTTTCCAAAATCCTTGCTTGCCGCTTCATCATTTTCATTTTCAATGAGATGGCGTCTTAAATCCTTCCAATTAAACATATAAATGCCCATTGATGCAAGGTTAGATTCAGGGTGTTCAGGTTTTTCAGCAAATTCAGTAATTCTGTCGTTCTCATCAGTCGACATAATACCAAAGCGTGGCGCTTCCTCCCATGGTACTTCAAGCACTGCTATTGTAGCTGATGCATTTCTTTCCTTATGAAATTCAAGCATATCAGCATAATCCATTTTATAAATATGGTCGCCTGACAAAATAATAACATATTCAGGATTATATCTATCGATAAAGCTCATATTCTGATAAATCGCATTAGCTGTACCCTTATACCACGATGCACCTGAAAAGGATTCGTACGGTGGCAATACATGCACACCCCCATGAACTCTGTCTAAGCCCCATGGCTGCCCGTTTCCTATGTATTCATTAAGTACAAGTGGCTGATATTGAGTCAAAACCCCTACTGTATCTATACCAGAATTAACACAATTGGATAAAGGAAAATCAATTATCCTGTACTTTCCGCCATAAGGCACTGCCGGCTTTGCCATATCCTGAGTCAATGCATACAAGCGGCTTCCCTGTCCACCTGCTAACAGCATAGCTACACATTCTTTCTTTACGTGATACATAAATTCCTGCCTTTCTTTTTATATAAAGGTTTTATTTTTTACAATTTGTTTGAACTACATTTGCCATACTTTGCGTTTTTATCTTATAACTTTTCTTCTTTTTTATCTCAAGCTTTTTAACCTTTAAAAATACTGCCGACATAGGAGCAAGCCTCAAAGCGATTGAATGATACATTCCATGCATTGGCTTTTCACGTGATAGCTGAGGTAAATTAACTATTCCACTTCCTCCAAATTCGATTGCATCAGTTGTGAAAATCTCCGTATATTCACCATAATAAGGCACGCCTATTTCATATACATCATGTTCAACAGGCTGAAATGAGATTACAGCAATAATTTCCTCCGTCCTTGACATTCGCCTAAAAGCAATTACGCTATTTTTACTATCATCTCCACTAATCCAACTAAAGCCATCCCAGCCTGTATCCAGCTCCCAAAAAGGCTTAGACTTTTTATATAATTGATTCAATGCTTTTATATATTCATGATACTTATTATGCTCTTCATATTCAAGCAAATCCCAGTCAAGACTTTGTTTAAAATTCCATTCCTTATATTGTGCAAATTCCTGTCCCATAAATGTGAGCTTTTTACCTGGATGTGCCATCATATACGCCATAAANGTNCTTAANGATGCAAATCTGTATTCTCTCGGTCCNCCCATTTTTTCGAGCATTGAGCATTTTCCATGCACAACCTCATCATGCGAAATAGGCAAAATAAAATTTTCTGAAAAAGCATATAAAAAAGAAAAAGTAATATTGTTGTGATTATACGGTCTGCTTAAAGGGTCTAGTGAAATATATCTTAGCATATCATTCATCCAGCCCATATTCCATTTAAAGTTAAATCCAAGTCCACCGGCATCAACCGGCTTTGTTACTAAGGGCCATGCAGTAGATTCCTCAGCAATCATAAGTATATTCTTATTCCTTTGAAATAATGATGAATTTAGCTGCTTTAAAAATTCAATTGCCTCTAGGTTTTCATTAGACCCATGAATATTAGGTGTCCATTCTCCGTCCTTCCTGTCATAATCAAGATAAAGCATACTAGCAACAGCATCTACTCTAAGCCCGTCAATATGATATTTATCTATCCAATAATGCGCATTGGAAATCAAAAAGGATTTTACCTCACCTTTTCCCCAGTCAAACACCCTTGTTCCCCAGCCATAATGCTCTCTTTTGTTTATATCAGAATATTCATATAAGCAAGTACCATCAAATTCATACAAGCCAGCCTCATCCTTTGGAAAATGTGCAGGTACCCAATCTAAAATAACTCCTATATTATTTTTATGACATTCATTTACAAATTCCATAAAATCTTCAGGTGTACCATGCCTTGAGGTTGGTGAATAGTANCCAATCTGCTGATATCCCCAAGAACCATCAAAGGGATGCTCAGCAATAGGCATAAGCTCAATATGTGTATATCCCATTTCTTTCACATACGGAATAAGAGTCTGTCCTATTTCTAAAAATGTATGGCTTTCCTCCTCACCTTTTTTCTTCCATGAATCTAAATGTAATTCATAAATATTGATAGGACTATTGTAAATATCGGTACTGTCACGCTTATTAAACCATNTTTTATCACTCCATTTAAANTTNTTAAATTCATAATAAACAGTAGCTGTATTTGGTCGCACCTCCATATGAAATCCATATGGATCGGCTTTCATAAGTATTTTACCATCATTAGTTTCTATTCTGTATTTATATAATGAGCCTGCTTTAAAATCAGGAAGCTTAATTTCCCACACGGAGTTAGTAATTTTCAGCATAGGGTGTTTTCCCGACTGCCATTCATTAAAATCACCTACAAGGCAAATGCTTTTTGCATTAGGAGCCCACACACGAAAATATACGCCGTCTTGCTCACGATGAGAGCCAAAGAAATCATAGGCTTGATAAAGTGTACCCTGATGAAATAAGTATAAAGGAAGCTCATAATTCTTGTTCATACCTGTCCCTCTTTTTTCTAATTTATTTTACTATAAAATCTTAATTATATTTTAGCACATATGCTATTTATTTTCAATATCATTGTTTAAAATTCATGAAATTAAACATAATATACTTTTAAATTTATATACTTTCAACAAAAAAACTGATCTAATGGCTGATGAATTTATTAAAAATTCTTACTTATATATTAATTCCTAATTAACTAAGAAAAATCTATTGCTTTTGATAACTTAATTTTATAAGAAAAAAGCCTTATTTTACTTGACAATAATAAAAATTTGCAATATAATTATATATGTATTAATACTTAGAAATAACACTAAAGCTTCTGTACTTATGCAAAGGTTGATGACGTTGTTTCTAAGTAAATTTCATTTATTTTTTAATTGATAATATTTTAACATTAATAAGGAGGCACCCCTATGCGAGTTTTTAATTTCAGTGCAGGACCGGCAGTATTACCTGAAGATGTTTTGAAAAAAGCAGCTTCCGAGCTTCTTGAATACAAGGACAGCGGACAATCAGTTATGGAAATGTCACACCGTTCAAAGGAATATGGTGAAATTATCTCCAGTGTTGAAGCAAGGTTTAGAAAAATACTCAATGTTCCTGATAACTACAAAGTCTTATTTTTGCAGGGTGGTGCATCACTTCAATTTGCAATGATCCCTCTAAATTTAAAGAAAAATGGTAAAGCCGACTATGTAATCACAGGACAATGGGCAAACAAAGCATATAATGAAGGAAAGAAAATTCTTGAGGCTAATGCAGTTGCATCTTCAAAGGACAAGACCTTCTCCTATATTCCTGAGCTTGATTCAAGTAAATTTGATAAAGACGCAGACTTCTTCCATATTTGTGCAAACAACACCATCTATGGTACAAGGTACACTGACTTCCCCGATACTAAAAACGTTCCTTTAGTAGCTGACTTTTCTTCATGTATCTTATCAGAGCCTGTTGATATAACAAAATTTGGCTTAATATATGCAGGTGCTCAAAAAAATATGGGTCCTGCAGGACTCACAGTAGTTATTATCAGAGATGATTTAATCAGAGATTTAGGCGATAGTGTTCCTACTATGCTTTCCTATAAAACTCATGCTGATAATGGTTCTATGTTTAACACTCCGCCAACATATGGAATTTATATTCTAGGACTTGTTCTTGAATGGATTGAAAACAATGGCGGCTTAGCAGCGATGAAGGAAAGAAACGAAAAGAAAGCTGCTATGCTTTATGATTTTTTAGATAATTCAAAGTTATTTAAAGCTACTGTTTCAGGAAAAGCTCGTTCTTTAATGAATATACCTTTCATTACAGGAAATGAAGAACTTGACAAAAAGTTTATTTCTGAGGCAAAGGATGCAGGCTTTATCAATCTAAAGGGCCATAGAAGCGTCGGTGGAATGCGTGCATCCATCTATAATGCTATGCCGGTTGAGGGAGTGCAGCATCTTGTAGAATTCATGAAAAAGTTTGAAGAGGACAACGCTTAACTGAAGGGAGCTTTAAAAAATGTATCAAATACTTACTTTAAATAAAATATCAAATAAGGGTACTGACTTATTTGATAAATCTAAATATGAAATCGGTGATAATGCACAAAACCCCACGGCTGTTCTTGTGCGTTCTGCTAGTATGCATGAAAGCGAGCTTGGTTCTAACCTAGTCGCAATTGCAAGAGCCGGTGCTGGCACAAATAATATTCCTATTGATAAATGTACTAAAGAGGGCATCGTTGTCTTTAATACTCCCGGTGCTAATGCAAACGCTGTAAAGGAACTTGTTTTGCTGGGTACTTTAATTTCTTCAAGAAAGGTTCCTGCTGCATTAGATTGGGTAAAAACCCTAAAAGGCAAGGGTGACGAGGTAGGAAAGCTAGTAGAAAAAGGTAAAAGTCAGTTTGTAGGTCCTGAAATTTCTGGTAAAAAGCTTGGCGTAATAGGACTTGGTGCTATTGGTGCTTTAGTAGCTAATGCTGCTTCTCATCTAGGTATGAAGGTATATGGCGTTGATCCGTATCTTTCTGTGCAAGGTGCTTTACACTTAGAAAAAGACGTTGTTTATCTAAAAAGCTATAAAGAAATTTTTGAGACCTGTGATTATATTACACTTCACGTTCCCTTGACTCCGGATACAAAGGAAATTATAAATGCAGAAACCATCTCGCAGATGAAGGATAATGTAAGGATTTTAAACTTTTCTAGAGGCGATTTAGTTAATAGTAAAGATGTTATTGATGGTATTTCTTCTGGAAAAATTGCTGCTTATGTTACTGATTTTCCTAATGATGAATTGCTGGGTGTTGATGGTGTAATTGCTCTTCCACACTTAGGCGCATCAACTCCGGAAAGTGAAGAAAACTGTGCTGTTATGGCTGTTAATGAACTTATTGACTATATTGAAAATGGCGATATTACAAACTCAGTTAATTTACCTAATGTAAATGTAGCAAAAACAGGTGATGCAAAAATTTGCGTTATTCACAAAAATTTAGAGGGGCTTATAACAAAGATTGCTGGCGTTGCTTCTGATAACAAGCTTAATATCGAAAATATGGTAAGCAAGTCTAAAAAGGAATATGCATACACAGTTTTAGATGTAAAGGGCAATGTTTCTGATGAAATTATAAAAAAATTAAACGATATTGATACAGTTATTAGAGTCAGGGTTGTATAATTTTTAATATTTTGCTTATAATAATGGTGTTCGTGAGAACATCATTATTTTTGTGAAAGGTACAATTATGGCTAAGAATAAGAATAATAATTATCAAAACCAACAGAATCAGCAAAATCAACAGAATAAGCAAAACCAACAGAATAAGCAAAACCAACAGAATCAGCAAAATCAGCAAAATCGTAAATAACTCTCCAAAATCTAATATTCATACTGTTTTTGTAGCTTGAATCGGCAAAAGGGGGATTATTCCCCCTTTTGCTGTTCATATTTTTACTGTTCAGCATATCTGCTGAATATTTTTATTTTCAAACTTCTTTGCCAAAATATCATGTGCTTTTTTACTCCAATTATAAAGCTGACGTAAGCTTATGTACATTCTATCTGCTATTTCCTCCCAAGTCATTCCACACAGATAGTGATACTCCATAATAGTTTTAAGATTTTCGTTTTCAATTTTTCCCAAAAACAATAAAATATCACTCTTTGTGTCAACAAGTCTATCTATCTCAGTGTTTATCTCATGCTGTAAGGAAGATATTTTATCTATTATTGCCACTACTATCTCTCCCCTTGCACTGTTTTCATAAACCTTTGAAGCATTAAAAACTAGATTTGAGTATCCTTCTAATTTTTCAAGCTGAATTAGCTTAACATCAATTGATTTTTCTAAAATAATAGCTTGTGATAAATATTCCTTTAAAGTCATGTTAGCACCTTCCTTACTGTTTTGTAATTTCCTTGTAATAAGTATAACATATCGTAATAGTGAAATTCAATGCAATATTTAGCTGAAAAATGTGTCGAATATTGTAATAATTTTACTATTATTTTGTCGTAAAATGCGACAAAATATCTAAAATTTCTAATTAAAAATATCATTTTCGATACAGTAACTGTTTTTATCCCTTTTCATATAATAATTTGAGGAGGGATTTTATGCCAAACACTAATGAAAGTATTAATTGCTGCAATGGCTCTGTAACCATAAATATGGATAAGGAATATTATGAAAAATGCATTAAACTATGTGGTGAGGAAGGCGATTTGCTTTCCCCGATATGTATTCCTTGTACGGGCAAAATACAGCAGATTGTTTTCCCTAAAAATGTTGATAGAAATACTGTTAATGTAGTTTTTCCACCACAAGGCGATTGCTCAGTAGGCAGACTGCTTGAAGTAAATGTAATGCTCCCCGAACTTTCGCCACAAAGGCTTGTAAATGTTGCNGTAATACTCAAGGAAGAGGTAAAGGGAGAGGATTCTNACGAAGTAAGACACAGTATAATTGCCCAAAGAATTACTCAAATCAAAGTTACTTCAACTGGATATGCTAATATCCCCACTTTTACTTTTCTAATTCCTGAGCTAGAGCATTTTAAAAACGAGCGAACTTTTTTTGTCGAGGTAAGCTATCATTATTCAGGCGTAAGCAATTGACATATAATTTTAAACTTAAAATAAAAAAGGGGTATCCCCTTTTTTATTTTATACATATTTTAATTAAATGTTGCTAGCTCATAGCCATTTTCTTTCCAATAATCAATAGCATCTGCTAGGATTTTTGCATTTGTGCTTGATACTGCGTGTAATAAAATTATAGCGCCATTATGCGTTTTTTTCTTCAAATTCTCCAATGACTGCGCTGGCTCTGGCTGTTTATTTTTATCCCAATCAGCATAGGCAAATGACCAAAAAATGCTCTTATATCCTAATTCTTCAGCTGTTTTCAAGCTTTGCTCTGAAAATTCTCCTTTGGGCGGACGTAAAACCTTCATTTCTATACCAAACTTTTCTTTTATTGAATTATGAAGTGTATTTATTTCCTCTGTTATTTGTTCCACAGAACACTCAGGAAGCGACGGATGATTTTCTGTATGATTACCCAGTGTATGGCCTCCATCAATTATTGCCTTTACCATATCCTCAGAATACTTTAAATACCCACCAGTTATAAAAAATGTAGCCTTAACATTTTTTTCAGCTAAAGTCTTTAAAATATCAGGTGTATATCCTGCCTCGTATCCTTCATCAAATGTAAGATAAATCTTCTTCTCATCAGCTTTTTCTATAAAAACTGCTGACATATCNNAGTATTTCTCTTGCATAGAAGTAGCACCAGTAGGACGGTTTTTATTATCTGTTTCGTTACCTACACCATATTGGATAAGCTTATTAGACAAGCTGCTTAATATATCCAGTTTCTCCCTAGAAAGCTCTTTTAAGCTTTTCTTCTCTGCAATAAGAGAATTTATCAATGGCACAGTCTGAGCAGTTTCAGAATCTGGTGTATTTGGCACAGTTTCAATATCACTTTGATAGCTTGTAGATGGCTTGCTTTTATTTTCACTGTCAAAATCAGTTGCTTGTATCACTCCGCTTGGGTTATTTCCATTGCAGGAACTAAGCATCATTATTGACATTAAAATTATTGATAAAAAGAATATTTTATTTTTCTTCATTTTATATCTCCTTTCAATATTATAAGTATTTGCAGTTAATAACAATTAACGCAAGGTAATTTATAGAATTATAATTTAATATTGAAAAATTTAAAATCACCTACAAAAATAGGTGATTTCGAACTGAAAACAAAGTACAAAAAAATAAATTTGTTTTTTGTGAATTTATCTGCCAAAAAACGCACTAATTGTTGCACGTATGTGCAGTGCGAAAATAAAAGGAGAGCGCCAACTGGCTCTCCCCTTTTAAGTTTTCAGACAAAGTCTGCATACAATCACTTATAAAAATAGGTGATTGTTTATTAGTATCATATCTTTAGCCCATTACTACCTTAACTTCATGAGCATCACTTGAGCTTAATAATTCATCAGTTAATATCTTATCCTCAACTTCTTTTCCATTGAGAATTATTGATTTAACGCCACTTTCAACATGAGCAGAATTATCAACCTCAATATTAATCCTCTTNNNTCTAAAAGTCTTTGTCATTTTAAAGCCGTCCCAATCTGATGGAATAGATGGACTGATAACAAGACCGTCTGTCTGAGGTCTTAGCCCTAAAATACCTTCAACAGAACCTACCATAACAGTAGATGCAGTACCTGTAAGCCAATGAACGTGTGCACGTCCTGCATATGGACTATCCTTGCCCTCCACGTTTTGTCCATGAGCATAAGGCTCTATTACTCTTACATCGGCATTATCATTTTGTGTAGAGGGACTTGATTCCTTCCAATATTTATATGCCCTATTACCATTTCCTAGTAAGGATTCAGCGAGAATTACCCATCCCTGTGTATGAGAGAAAATACCACCGTTTTCCTTAGTAGTAGGATTAAACAATTCCATCAAAGCGCCGTCAAACTGGTGGTCCTTATAAGGAGGATAAAGCAGCATTGTTCCATAAGGTGTATTTAATTCACGGTAAACGCTATCCATTGCAAGCTTAGCCTGTTCCTTATTTGCACAGCCGGAAATTACAGACCAAGGTTGTGGCTC
>JGI24708J26588_10000244_pt1 | contig 44191 bp, 41 predicted proteins | sample BioPla1DNA2_FD_26588 | JGI IMG/M metagenome (IMG submission 26588) | reverse complement strand
AAAAATATTTTATTATTACAAGTTCCGAATTTCTATTCGGAACTTTTTATGTTATAATACAAAACGGAGGTGATTGGATGAAAAAATGGTATATTTTATATATTTTATCTGCACTAATAATTATTATTATAATATTTACAAGGATTTGGAATATATTTCCTCAAAAAAATTATGACACAGAAATTCATTTTTTGGAAATACCTATAGGTAATTGCACTTTAATTAAAACAAAAGAAAAAAATGTTTTGATAGGAGAAGCTTCAGAAAAGGATTCAAAATATATTAAAGAGTATTTAAATAGTCAAAAGGTAAATACTATTTCTGAATTAATTATTGCTTCTCCAAGCAAAGAGAAAGTACTTGGATTTGAAGATCTTTTAAAACATTATGATGTCGAAAAAATATATCTTCCTCATATAACGGATTTAGATAAACCAACAAATGATTTTTTAAATGTAGCAAAAAATGATGGAGTGTTTATTTATCAAATTAATAACGGAGAAGAGTGGAAAGTAGGAGAAATTACATTATCATTCTTAAGACCTTCATCAGATACTACAATACCAGAAAAGGAAAAAAAAGCTATAGTAAAATTAACACTACCTAAAAAGTCAATTTTATTGCTTCCTACTATGGAAAAAATTGATAAGATAGATTTAATGCTTAGCTCTTCAAAGCTTAAAGCTGATATACTAAAAGTTAATGGTAAAGGAAGAGAAGAATTTTTACAGGAAGACTTTTTAAAGGCAGTAAATCCTGATGTAATTATTTTTGCTAACAACTCAAAAGTAAAAGAAAAGGAATTACAGAGTATCTATAGTTGGGATTCCTCTGTTAATGTTGTTTCAATATATGAAGAAGGTTATCTTCTTTTTTATGGTGAAAAAGGAAAGTATAGTATGACTTCAAGAAAAAATTTATCTGTTAGGGTTCAGTAAAAAGGAGAAGACTAATGAGTAAAGTAATGTTGCTTGATGGAAATAGTATAGTAAACAGGGCTTTTTATGGAGTACCTTTGTTAACAAACTCGCAGGGCTTATATACTAATGGAATTTATGGTTTTTTAAATATCCTATTTAAGTTATTAGAAGAAGATAAACCAGATTACATAGCTGTAGCCTTTGATTTAAAAGCTCCTACATTCAGGCATAAAGCATTTAAGGATTATAAGGGAAATAGAAAAGGAATGCCTGATGAATTAGCAGTTCAAATTCCTATATTAAAACAGCTTTTAGATGCAATGGGGATTACAAGATTAGAATTAGAAGGATATGAAGCTGATGATATATTGGGAACCTTGGCTAAAGCTGCGGAAAAAAACGGGATGAAACCTATTGTTGTATCAGGAGACAAAGACCTTCTTCAATTAGCTTCTAAACATACGAAGATTAGAATTCCCAAAACAAGAGGAGGAAAAACAGAAGTTGAAGATTATTATGAAGAAGATTTAATAGAAAAGCTAGGAGTTACTCCCCTTGAATATATAGATGTAAAGGCATTAATGGGAGATTCTTCTGACAATATCCCAGGGGTACCGGGCATAGGAGAAAAAACAGCTTTTAAAATTATTAAAGAATATCACAGTATTGATAATGCCATTGATAATAGTGATAAAATAAAACCAAATCGTGCATCTCAGAATTTGCGTATTTATGAAGAACAAGCAAGACAAAGTAAGTATTTAGCGACTATATGTACAGATGTCCCTATTGAAATAGAGTGGGAAAATTTAAAAATTAATGAATTAATGAATCCTGAAGTCTATGAATTATTTAAACAATTAGAGTTTAAGAGTTTCATGGACAAATTTAAGTCTACAGTATCTAATACTGTGTCCAATAATCATACTAAAAGAAATCACAAAAAGGTTGATAAGATAGATGAATTAAATAAAATTATTGATGAAATAGTTTTAGCAGATCAGTTTTCATTCCTTATTTTTGAAGAAAATAATAAAATTCTTGGTATTAGTTGTTGCTATGAGGATTCAAAATCAATATGGATAGAAGCTTCGAAGGAGTTATCTATTGAAGAAATTACAAATAAAACAAAAAATCTTTTTGAATCAAAAGATATTAAAAAGATTACTCATAATGCTAAAAATGCAATGCACATTTTGAGTAATTATAATATATCATTAAATAATCTAGTATTTGATACGATGCTTGGTGCTTATGTATTAAATCCTACAAAAGAAAGCTATGGATTTGATGATTTAGCTCAAGAATATTTAGGTGAAGTTTTTCCAAGTGAAGAAGAAATATTGGGAAAAGGGAAAAATAAAAAATCACTTGTGGATTTAGAAGAAAGCAAACTAACATATTTTACTTCTGAGCAGGCATATATTATTTTTCGTACTTACAAATTAATGGTAGAAAAGATAAAAGAAAATCAACAAGAATTTCTTTATTATGATATTGAGCTTCCACTAATAGAAGTATTATACAACATGGAAAAATGCGGTTTTACAATTGATATTAATAGATTAAAAGAATATATAGAAGAATTAACTAAAAAAATTGATATTCTCACAGAAAATATTTATAATTTAGCTGGAGAAGAATTTAATATAAATTCTCCTAAGCAATTAGGAATAATTCTTTTTGAAAAGCTTATGCTTCCTGTAGTAAAAAAGACAAAGACAGGTTATTCTACAGCAGCAGAAGTTTTAGAAAAGTTGAAGAATAAGCATCCAATTATAGATAATATATTAGAATACAGACAATTAGTAAAACTTAAAACTACTTATGGAGATGGTTTGTATTCAGCAGTCAATAAAGATACTGGTAAATTACATTCAACTTTTAACCAAACAATTACTGCAACAGGTAGAATAAGTAGTACAGAGCCTAATTTACAAAACATTCCTATCAAACTTGAGATGGGGAGAAAAATCAGAAAAGTATTTATACCTCAAAGCAAAGATTATTTGTTGCTAGATGCAGATTATTCTCAAATAGAACTTAGGGTTTTAGCCCATATTGCTCAAGATGAAACTCTTATTAATGCTTTTCGAAGTGGAGAAGATATTCATAAAATAACTGCTGCTAAAGTTTTTAAACTAGACATTAATGAAGTAAATTCAACTCAAAGGAACAACGCTAAAGCTGTGAACTTTGGTATAATTTATGGTATTGGTGCTTTTAGTTTAAGCCAGGATTTGAATATAACAAGAAAAGAAGCAGAGGAATATATAGAGGGTTATTTTGAAAAATACCCCAAAGTAAAGGAATACATGAATGAAACAGTAAAAAAAGCAAGAGAACTAGGCTATGTTACAACTTTATTTGGAAGAAGAAGACCAATACCTGAAATAAGCTCTAGTAATTTTAATTTACGCTCGTTTGGTGAAAGGGTGGCCATGAATACTCCAATTCAAGGAACAGCAGCTGATATAATAAAAATTGCAATGATTAGAGTTTATAATAAATTAAAAGAAAAAAAATTAAAATCCAGATTAATTCTTCAAGTACATGATGAGCTTTTAGTTGAAGTTCATAAAGATGAACTAGATGAAGTTAAAGAGATTCTTAAGAATGAAATGGAAAATGCAGTTAAGTTAGATGTTCCTCTTGAAATAGATATGCATTTGGGTGATACTTGGTTTGAGGCTAAATAAAGGAGGACAAAATGAAAGTAATAGGTATTACTGGTGGCAGTGGAAGTGGAAAAAGCACAGTGGCATCATTATTATCACAAATTACCAGTGCCTATATAATTAATGCAGATAAAATAGGCCATGATATATTAAAAAAGGGTAAAGCTGCATATTATCCCATTGTTGAAAAGTTTGGGAAAAGCATTTTAAATAGTGATGGGGAGATTAATCGTAGTAAATTGGGGAAAATCGTTTTTTCAAATAAGAACTTACTAAAAACATTAAACGAAATTACTCATCCCCTTATTGTACAAGAAATATTAGACATTATTAACGAAATAAAAACTAATACTAATTCATATAAATATATTGTTATTGATGCCGCACTTTTAATTGAATCTGGACTTCATGAAGTAGTAGATGAAATTTGGCTAGTTTATGCCGATGAAGATATTAGGGTGAATAGAATTGTAGAAAGGGACGGAATTACGAAGGAAGAAGCAAAACAAAGAATTAATTCACAAATGCTATGGGAAGAATTGAAAAAGTATGGAGATATTATTATTGATAATGGAAAAGACAAAGAGTTTACAAATGAACAGATAAATAATATTGTTTGGACTAGATAATAAAAAGGAGATCAATTATGTCTTATATTATTGACCTTCGGAAGAAGAAATTCCGCCTATTATTTCTTTTTATTCTTTTTATAATATTTTTTTTGCTAGGTTTAGAATTAGTTAAAATATTTTTATTCCCGGTTAAATACAAGAATTTAGTTATAACGTATTCCAATCTTTATGATTTGGACCCTTATTTGATTTTTTCAATTATTAAAGTCGAAAGCAAATTTAATCCTGATGCACAATCTCATAAAAATGCTAAAGGTCTTATGCAGATTACAGACAAAACAGGCCAATGGGCAGCAAAGGAACTAGGTATAAAAGATTATAGTGATGAAAAACTATATGACCCAGAAATTAATATTCAAATAGGTTGTTGGTATATAAATAAATTATTAAATCAATTTGAAGATGTGGAGACAAGTTTAGCTGCGTATAATGCTGGAAGTGGGAATGTATCAAAATGGCTTAAGGATGAAAGATATAGTCAAGACGGGAAAAAAGTCCATGAGATTCCTTTTTGGGAAACTAAAGAATATGTAAAAAAAGTTCTCGATAGTAAACGAATTTATAAGAAGTTATACAAATCCTTTTAGATTTAAAACACAATAATAATGCTTAGGAAGGTGCGAAAAATTGAATAGAAGAGTAAAAGCCTTAATGCTTACATTTTTTTTAACTTTTAATATTACAAGCTGTACATATGATGATAACAATAAATCAAAGCAAGAAGAAACTCAAATAGAAGAAGAAAAAGTAGTTGAATTGCCAGAACCTACTAAGGGTGGGGAAATAATTATTTCTTTTAGAATGCCCAAAACTTTAAATCCTATATTAAATGAAGATTATACAGTAGACCAGGTATTAAAATTAGTCTTTGATACTCTAATTGATTTTGACGAATCACAAAAACCTACAGCTAATTTAGCTTCAAATTGGAGCTTTTCCAGTGACGGCAGTTCAGTTACAATTAATCTTCGCCAAGATGTAAGGTGGCATGATGGAAATCCTTTTACTGCAAGGGATGTTGTTTTCTCATTAGATACAATAAAGAGTGCTTCTAGTACATCTCCTTATAAAAAATGTATTGATAATATAGTTTCTTATAAAGCTGAAGATGATTACACCGTCAAAATATTTTATAATCAACCTTTTAGTGGAGCCATATATGCATTGTATTTTCCTATTATCCCTGCTCATATATATGAAGGTGTACGCGGACAAGATATGGCTGAAAAGGTACCAGTGGGAACAGGTGCTTATAAATTAGGTGACTATAAATTAGCTAAAGAATTGCAGTTAGAAGCTAATCCTGATTGGTTTAAAGGAGAACCTTATATTGAAAGAATAAAAGTACTTGTTATTCCTGATGACGAAACAGAATTTTATTCTTTCGAGCAAGGACAAATTGATTTGATAGGTACAAATGCTGTAGATTGGGGCAAGTATGCTCAAAATGGCGGAACAAGAATAAAAGAATATGTTACTTCTTATTATGACTTTATAGGATTTAATTTTAACAAGACTTTGTTCCAGGATAAAAAGTTAAGAAAAGCAATAGCATATGCACTAGATAAAGAGAGTATATTAGAAAATCAATATTTAAATCACGGAGTATTAACTGATGTTCCAGTTAATCCAAGTTCATGGCTCTATTGTGATGAAATTGAAAAATATAATTATGATATCGAAAAATCTAAAGAACTTTTAAGCGAAAGTGGATGGGCTGATTCAGATCAAGATGGAATATTGGATAAGTCAATTAATGGGAATAAAGTAGATTTATCTTTTAATCTTTTAGTTGAATCAGGAGATAAAACAAGAAAAGAAGCAGCCAATGAGATTATTAATATGCTTGGAGAGTTGGGAATTAAAGTAAATCTTGAAGAAGTTACTAAAGAAGATTTTTTAGTACGACTACAAGAAAAGAATTTTGACGCCTTTTTAGGAGGATGGAAACTTTCACCTATTCCAGACTTTAGCTTTGCTTTTCATTCTTCTCAAATAGAAAATGGTAGTAATTTTATTTCATTTAAAAGTGAACAAATGGATAATTTGCTTGCAAATGCTTTTACTGCTGTAGGAGAAGAAAACATGAAAACAGCATACGATGAACTTCAAAAATATATTTCTGATGAATTACCTTACATTAGTCTTTATTTTAGGAATGCTGCCCTTATAACAAATGACAAGATTCAAGGGGAACTAAAACCTCAAAAAGACTTTTATATTGGGAATATCAAAGATTGGTTTATTTATGAGCCAGAAACTGATGAACAAAGTGACCAATAATTGGTTGCTTTGTTCATTACTGATTTTTTAGTTATTATATTCAGTTTTTCAAAAATGTTGTATTTTCTTGTCTATAAATAAAATTTATTATAGATTTTTTTGTCACATATGTTATCATAATATATAGGAGATTCTTTAATTTAATAACTCATCCAAAACTAATAATGGGGGAGTGGAAAGTGATTTTAGAATATAATATCAATAAGGAAGATTTTGTTTTTGGTTTAGATATAGGTACAAGGAAAGTAATGGGTGTTTTAGGTTTTCAAAGAGATGACGATTTTATAGTCATTGATAGTGTAGCATTAGAGCACGAATCAAGAGCAATGATAGACGGACAGATACATGATATCCATAAAGTTGCCAATTCTGTGATAAAAGTAAAGAATATTTTAGAAGAAAAAACAGGATTAGAACTTACTGAAGTTTCTATTGCTGCAGCAGGACGATTGTTAAGTACATATTCTGTAAAGGTAGAATTAACTTTTGATGAAGAAAAAGAAATCCAAAAAGATATTATTAAAGAATTAGAATTAAAAGGAATATCAGAAGCCCAAGCAAAAATCAAAGAGGAATTTCAAAATTCTGAAATTGACTATTTTTCTGTGGGTTATTCTGTTGTAAATTATTATTTAGATGATTACATGATTTCTAAATTAGAAGGACATAGGGCTAGAAAAATTGCTGCTGATGTATTGGTTACTTTTTTACCTAAAGCTGTAGTAGATAGCTTATACTCAGTGATGGACAGAGTTGGGCTTGAAGTCACTAATCTTACATTAGAACCTATTGCAGCAATTAATGTTGCCATACCTGAAGAATTAAGATTACTTAATTTAGCATTAGTAGATATTGGAGCAGGGACATCAGATATAGCTGTTACTAAAGATGGCGCTGTTATTGGATATGGGATGATACCAATTGCAGGCGATGAAATAACTGAACAAATAGTTCATAAATATTTAGTAGATTTTCATACAGCAGAAGAAATTAAATTTAAAATAGGAAAAGAAAGTGAAATTACTTTTAAAGATATTATGGGCTTGACTCATACTGTCTCTACAGAGGAATTATTAGAAGTAGTAAAAGGACCTGTCTACCGCTTGGCAGAAGAAATATCTGAAAAAGTTTGTGAAGTAAATGGAAATAAAAAACCTAATGCAATTTTTTGCGTAGGTGGTGGAAGTCAAGTAATAGGGCTTACAAAAAAGATTTCTGAAATACTAGATATTCCAAATGAAAGAGTAGCAGTTAAAGGGGGAGATTCCTTAATCAATGTAAAATATCAGTCTGAATTTTTAAAAACCCCAGATGTAATTACTCCAATTGGAATATGTGTTACTTCCCTTAAACAAAGAGGTTACGACTTTATTAAAGTGAATTTTAATAGGGAAGAAGTAAAGCTTCTAAATGCAAAAAGATTAACTGTATTAGACGTATGTATGCAAAAAGGTTTGGATCATACAAATTTAATTGGAAGAAAGGGTGCTTCTCTTTTCTTCAAACTAAACAATGAAAGAAAAAGGATAAAAGGTGGGCCTGCAGAGCCTGCAGAACTTTTAGTAAATGGAAGAGAAGCTAGTTTAGATACCCTTATTCATGATGGAGACGATATATTGGTACAAGCAGCAGTTAATGGTGATGATGCAAGAGCCTTTGTTAGAGATTTTATTGACAATAAAAATTTAAAAAGGGTATTGATAAATGGAGCTTACATGGAATTATCCTCCATATCCTTTGTTAACGGAAAAATTGCAGATAAAAACCAAGAAATATTTAACGATGATGATGTTATGATAATTGACATTAACACAATTGCAGATTTATGTGAGTACTTAGAGGTTACTCTTGATGATAAAGAGGTTATTGTCAATAAGGTTAAAGTGGACTCATCTTATCTTATCAAAGACGGAGATTCAATAGAATTTAAGATTAAAGAAAATAACGATAGCTTTACTGTGGATAATAGCGATGGTAAACTATTATTTGATAATGATAAAAATACGGAACTATCGTTCTTTGATAATAAAAGCTCTGAAACGTTATTATTTGATGATATTAGTTCTGATGATTTTATTATTGAAGATGATAGAACAGATGATTTACTTGATGAAGATGAGGGTCCTGATTTTTCATTTGATACTGATAGTAGTACGAAAGATTTTTCTTTTGGAACTGAAAATAGTCAAGAAGCACTTATTGAGGATAAAAAACTTGAAATCCCTGTTATTGTTACAGTAAATGGGGAAGAAGTGATTATGAAGAGTGAAAAGAAAGATTATATTTTTGTAGACATTTTTAATTTCATAGATTTTGATTTATCACATCCACAGGGCAATATTGTATTAAAGTTAAATGGTAACAGAGCGGCATTTACTGACTCAATTAGGCATGGAGATATAATAGAAATATATTGGGATAAATCATATAAGGTGGAAAACATATGAGGAGATTGGAATTTTCCGAAAAAACATATACCAATATTAATATTTGTCTTTTTTTACTTGTCTTGATTTATTTAGAAATAAACAAAAGGCTGGGTATTTATAACGAATTAGGAAATGTTTTCATAATTCTAATAGCAGGAATACTAATTATGATTTTGAAAGTCTTTTTTATAGAAAAAGGATTTCTCAACAAAAAGTATCTCTATCTTGCTTTTAAAACTTTAGAATTATTAGTTATTAGTTATTTGATTTATTATTATGAAAAAATATCATTAATAGCTTCTGCCATTTACTTATTAATTGTTGTACAAATTATTTTACAAGACTTCAAGCAAAAAAATTTAATAATTTCTTTTTTACCAATAATTCTTGTTGGTTTATTAAAATTAAGGGAAAAATTCTTTAGCTTGGACGTTTTAATTAATATAAGCTTTATTGTTTTTGTTTGTATCTTATTAGTTTATATTTTAGAATCTAAAATAATACGATTCAAAAAAGAAGCCGATGAAGATAAGAAACGTATAAAAGAACTTCAAAAAATAAATAAAGAATTGTTTAGAAAAAATAATGAGTTTGTTACCTTAAATGAAGAACTGCAAGAGCAAAAAGAAGAAATGAAGAAAACTTGTGACAATTTCAGGAATAGTGTTGCTGAGTTATTTATTTTAAGAGAAATTAGTTCATATATTGGCTCTATTCTTGATATTGAACAGTTGTTAGAGATGGTATGTGATATGATTATGGGGATTATGGGTGTTGATACCTGTTCCATAATTGTTTACAACGAAGATGATGATTCTTTAGATTTTCATATTAAGAGTATATATAGTCAAGATGTTATTGAAATGTTTAAAGAAAGGGTTTGGACAAGTTTTCTACATAATAAAATAAAAAATAAAGAAATTATAATGGATAATCACGCTAGTGAAGACAAATATGAATTCTTAAAAGGAAGGAAAGTAGGTTCTTTAGTAGCAGTACCCTTATATAAGGCTAATAAAACCTATGGTTTAATTCTGGCAGAGCATTCTTTAGATAATTATTTTTCTATTAGCAGTACAGATTTATTTAAAGCAGTATCTATGCAAGTTACTATGGCAATTGAAAATGCACAATTATATGAGCAGATGGAAGACATAGCAATAAAAGATGGTCTTACTAAGATTTATAACCGTTTATATTTGCAAAATATCTTACCAGAATTAGTTGAGAAAGCAAAATCAAACAATGAGCCTATANCTGTTTCTATATTTGATATTGACCATTTTAAGNAATTTAATGATACATATGGCCATTTATTTGGAGACGAAGTACTTAAAACTGTTGCTAGCTTTGGACAGGAAATGGTTGATAAATATGATGGAATAATTGCAAGATATGGTGGAGAAGAGTTTTTTATAATTCTGCCTAACATGCCTTTAAATAAGGCTGCTGAAGTTATAGAAGAATTTAGGCAAAAGATTGAAAACTATGAATTGCACCATGATGGTCAAAATGCAAAGATTACTGCAAGCTTTGGTGTTAGCGGTTATCCAGAAGTAGCAGATAATGTACAAGATTTAATAAGAACTGCTGATGATGCAATGTATCTATCGAAAAACCAAGGTAGAAATTTAGTTAATGTAGCTTCCCAAGAATTAAAACAAGACTAATCATTATAAATGATAAAAAAGAGGCTAAAATATATCTAGCCTCTTTTTTAATAATTTAAACCATTGAATAGGTGGTGAGACTAATTAATTATTTAGATATTATTTCATTATTATCATTAGAAGGGCTAGGAAGAAAAACAATAAATAATATTCTTAAATTATATGGAGATAAATCTTTGAGTATAAAAGATATATATGAAATATTAAAGGATAAAAAGTTTTTTTTCTCTTTGGAAGACATTAATAATGCTTATGAAAAGAGCAAATATACTATTGAGGATTTAAAAAAATCAAAAATACATATAATTGACTATTTAAGCAAAGGATATCCCAATTCTCTTAAAAAGATAGTCGATCCGCCTCCTGTTTTGTTTATTAAGGGTAATTATGACTTTATTCAAGATGAAAAGGACTGTATAGCTGTAATAGGAACTAGAGAACCAACAAATCTAGGAAAGAAGACAGCATATAATGTGACAAGATATTTAGTTAAGAATAAGATTTTCATTATTAGTGGTTTGGCATTAGGATGCGATACTCAAGCCCACTTAGCTTGTTTAAAAGAAAAAGGCAAAACTGCTGCTATTCTTGCTCATGGCCTTAATATGATATATCCTAAAGAAAATGAAAGATTAGCTTTGGATATTATTTATAAAGGTGGATGTCTTATAAGTGAATATCTACCGGAAGAAAGGCCAAAAGGTTATACTTTTATTGAAAGAGACAGAATTCAAAGTGCCTTAAGCAGGGCAGTTATTGCAATTGAAACTGAAGAAAGTGGCGGAACAATGCATACTGTGAGATTTGCTAAAAAGCAAAACAAATTAATTGCTTGTATAGAATATGGGCCTAATCAAATGAAAGATAATAAATTAAGTGGAAATAGAATAATATTAAATGATTTTAATGCTATAGCTATAAGAAATTATAAGGATATAGATGATTATATTTTAATATAGGCAACAGTATATAATAAATACAAATAATAATTTATAATAAGTATAATCTAATAAAAAGAACAATAACATTGATAAATAATAAACAATATGTTAAAATTGTAAAATCATTTTAATCATAATAAAAATTATATAAAAAACTACTAGCAGCTGAAAGGAGAGTTTAATTTAATATGAAAGGAATAATAACGGTAGTAGGAAAAGACAGAGTAGGGATTATTGCTAAAGTTTGCACATTGCTTTCTGAAAAAAATATAAACATCTTAGACATTTCACAAACTATTGTACAAGGATACTTTAACATGATGATGATAGTTGATTTATCTAACACTACTGATGACTTTGGAAAAATTGAAGATAAGCTTGTGGAATTGGGAAACAGTATAGGTGTTGTTATTAAACTTCAAAGGGAAGAAATCTTTAACAGTATGCATAGAATTTAATCACCAAGGAGGAAATAGATGATTACACGATTGGAAGTACAAGAAACAAATAGAATGATTGAAAAGGCTAAATTAGACGTTCGTACCATTACTTTAGGTATTAGCTTACTTGATTGTGCAGATAATAATATAGATGCTCTTAACAAAAAAATATACGATAAAATTACTAAAACAGCAGAGCATTTAGTTAAGGTTGGAGAAGATATTGAAAAAGAATTTGGAATTCCTATTGTGAATAAGAGGATTTCTGTTACTCCTATTTCCATAGTTGCTGCTTCAACAAAAGCTGATTCTTATGTATCCATTGCCCATACATTGGATAAGGCTGCAAAAGCAGTAGGAGTAAACTTTATTGGAGGATTTTCGGCTTTAGTCCATAAAGGCTGTAATTCTTCAGATAATGTTCTTATCCAATCTATTCCACAGGCATTAGCAGAAACAGAACGGGTTTGTTCTTCTGTTAATTTAGGAAGCACAAAATCTGGTATTAACATGGATGCTGTAAAACAAATGGGTCAAGTTATTAAAGATACAGCAATCAATACAAAAGAAAAAGATTCTATTGGTTGTGCAAAATTAGTTGTTTTCTGTAATTCACCAGAAGATAATCCTTTTATGGCAGGAGCTTTTCACGGTGTAGGAGAAAAGGATGCTGTTATTAATGTAGGAGTTAGTGGACCAGGTGTAGTAAAAAAAGCTTTAGAAGAAGTAAAAGGTAAGGATTTTGAAACCCTTTGTGAAACTGTTAAAAGGACTGCATTTAAGATTACAAGGGTTGGTCAGCTGGTTGCAAGAGAAGCATCTGAAAGNCTTAATATACCTTTTGGTATTATTGACTTATCTTTAGCCCCAACTCCAGCTATTGGAGACAGTATTGCTGAAATCCTTGAAGAAATGGGCTTAGAATCTGTAGGAGCACCAGGAACAACGGCTGCTTTGGCATTATTAAATGACAATGTAAAAAAAGGAGGAGTAATGGCTTCTTCCTATGTAGGAGGACTTAGTGGGGCCTTTATTCCTGTTAGCGAAGACCAAGGAATGATAAAAGCTGTTGAACGGGGAGCAATTAACCTTGAAAAATTAGAAGCTATGACTTGTGTATGCTCTGTAGGTCTTGATATGATTGCAATACCAGGTGACACAACTGCTGAAACTATTTCAGGAATTATTGCTGATGAAATGGCAATTGGAATGGTAAATGGTAAGACAACAGCTGTTAGAATTATACCGGTAATAGGAAAGAATGTTGGGGATACTGTTGAATTTGGTGGCTTATTGGGTTATGCACCAATCATGAGCGTTAATTCCTTTAGTTGTAAAGACTTTATAAGAAGGGGAGGACGCATTCCTGCCCCCATTCATAGTTTTAAAAATTAATTCAATATGTTATATTTATAATAAACCAAGTCTAAAATAATAAGAGACTTGGTTTTTAATTAAAATATAAATGAAGGGAAATGGATATGGCTAGATTACCGGATTATTTAGAACCCCAAAATGTATGGAACTACTTTGAAATCATTAGTCAGATTCCAAGAGGATCAGGAAATGAGAAAGAAATAAGCAATTATTTAGTTAATTTTGCCCATGAGCATAATTTAGAAGTAATACAAGATGAAGCATTAAATGTTATCATTAAAAAGAAAGGAAGTCCAGGTTATGAAAATGCTCCCGTAGTAATTCTACAAGGGCATATGGATATGGTATGTGAAAAAAACAAAGATACTGTACATGACTTTCTAAAAGATCCCCTTGATTTACAAGTAGAAGGAGATTATATTTATGCCCGTGGTACAAGTTTAGGAGCAGATAATGGAATTGCAGTAGCTTATGGTCTTGCCCTTTTGACTGCAGATGATATTGCTCATCCCCCTTTAGAAGTTGTTTTTACAACCAATGAAGAAACTGGAATGGATGGGGCTGCAAATCTAGATACTTCTAATTTAAAAGGGAAAATATTAATTAATTTAGACTCTGAAGAAGAAGGTACTTTTCTTTCAAGTTGTGCAGGAGGAGCTAAAGCACATTTAAACCTAAAAGCTCAATGGATTAAAGAAGAAAAACAAGGACTCGTTTATTCGATTCAAATAAGAAAATTAAAAGGCGGACATTCTGGTCAAGAAATTGACAAAGAAAGAGCTAATGCTAATAAATTAATGGGAAGAATCCTATTTGCTCTTAGTGAAGAAATTAATTTTGACTTAATATCAATTAATGGTGGGGCAAAGGATAATGCGATTCCAAGGGAAGCTGATGCAGTCATTCAAATTGAATTAGCTGATAAGGATACACTTATTAAAAAAGTAGAAGAGTGGAATGATATTCTTAAAAACGAATTTAAAAAATCAGATCCAGAACTAGAAGTAAGGATGGAACTTATAAGAGAAGAAAATAGTGAATATTTATCCGAAGATACAAAGAAAAAAATAATTAGTATACTTATGCTTATGCCAAACGGAGTTCAAACTATGAGTATGGATATAAAGGGTTTGGTAGAAAGCTCAACTAATCTAGGAATTGTAATTACTGATAAAGATGAAATACGTTTTATATCAGCCCTTAGAAGTTCTGTAGCAAGCAGGAAAAACGATATTATAAATAAAATGAAAGCCTTGTCTCGTGCAGTAGGAGCAAGTTTTTATATAAAAGGGGATTATCCAGCCTGGCAATATGTAGAAGATTCAAAGATTCGTTCTCTTTTTGTGAAAAAATATGAAAAATTATATGGCAAAAAAGCAAAGATAACCGCTATCCATGCAGGTCTTGAATGTGGCTTTTTTGCAGAAAAAATTAAGGGAGTAGATATTATTTCATTGGGGCCTGATATGGAAGACATACATACACCTAATGAAAAATTAAGTATATCATCTAGTCAAAATACTTGGAAGTTATTACTTTCTGTATTAGAAGAAATAAAATAGCTTTACATTTATACTGATATCTGTATATAATAATCATAAAATTATAAAAGCATACAAAAAACTACAAACTTCTAATGATAAGAAAGATGTGATAAAGGTGAAATTACCTTGGGATAAGCAGTATCTAAAGATTTCATTTCATGTTATATTTACTTTGATTGTTATATTGGGCTTAGGAATTTTTATTCAAAATATTATTCCTATTACTACTGCTATTGGCATTTTATTTTCTAAGATACTTTCGATACTATCTCCTTTTTTTATAGGAATTGCTATTGCATATTTATTAGATCCAGTAGTTGATATGTATCAAAAAAGGGTAGTAGAACCTTTAGGGATTTTTTTAAAGAAGAAAAACATTAGTTTATTTAAAAATAATATTAATAAAAAAAATAAGGATAAAGAAACTTCAAGAATCCTTCCCACACTTTTGACTTATTTGACCCTTGTTTTACTATTAACATTGATAGGAATATTATTGTCTAGAAGCTTAGGAAATCATAAAGGCTTTAGAAATTTAGATAATCTGGTTAATAGTATTAAGATATATGTTCAATCATTTAATAATATGATTACTAATCTTCAGCAAGGTCTTGAGGATATAGGATTTTTACAAGAAGCAGAAGAAGCATTAACGGAATTTAGTTGGAAACTAGGAAGTTATGTTCAAAATATTACTTTGCTAGCCATTGAAAAGATTACAAAGGCAGGGAACAAGGTAATAGATCTTGCATTAGCTTTGGTAATATCATTTTATTTACTAAAAGATAAAAGAAAGTTATTAAAGATATTTAATCAGTTTATTAAAATCCTATTACCAGAAAAAGCATATAATAGGTTGAAATATTTTTGGTTCGATGTTGATATGGTTTTATCTGGCTATATTAGAGGTCAATTGACAGATTCTTTAATAATGGGAGTTTTAATTGGAATAAGTGTAGCTATTATTGGTATTGATTTTCCCATTATTATTGGGATGATTGCTGGAATAGCTAATGTAATTCCTTATTTTGGGCCAATTATTGGAATGATACCTGCAGCTCTTATGGGCTTAATAAGTGATAATCCTATGAAGGCATTATATGCGTGTATTACTCTTTTAATTTTGCAGCAGATTGACGGGGCTATTATAGCTCCTAAGGTTGTTGGAGAGAGTGTAGATGTTCATCCTGTAGCTGTTGTTGTATCTATTTTAATAGGAGGTTCTTTATTTGGCTTATTAGGAATGCTAGTAGCAGTGCCAATTGCTGCTTTAGTTAAACTTTTATTAATAAGGTTTATGGAAAGAAATACTGAAGAATAAAATTAAGCCCCTAGGACAAGGTTCCAGGGGCTTAATTTTTTTATAGAAATGATTTAAATATTACAATGCTAGTTATAAAATTTTATATCAATTGAATACGGTGAAATACTTTTTTACCTTTTTGAATCATTAATGTATTATCATCAAAGTCTTTTTCAGTAATTAAATAATCAATTGTAGTAATTTTTTCATCATTAATTTTTATTCCGCCTTGTTGTATTAAACGGCGGCCTTCAGAACGGGAAGGAACGAGATTGCTTTTTTGAAGAACTGTCAAAATGTCCATTCCCTCAGCAAATTCTACTTTCGAAATTTCAGTAGTTGGAATAGAGCCCCCTTCACTGCCTCCTTTAAATAATGCCTTAGCAGCAGTTTCGGCTTTCTTAGCCTCTTCTTCTCCATGAACAATTTTAGTAACTTCAAAAGCAAGAACTTCTTTGGCTTTATTTATTTGGGCACCTTCCAAAGAGCTTAAGCGGTTTACTTCTTCTATAGGAAGGAAAGTAAGTAGTGATAAGCATTGTTTCACATCTGCATCAGCCACATTTCTCCAATATTGATAGAAATCATATGGAGAAGTTTTTTCAGGATCAAGCCATATTGCACCAGATTCAGTTTTACCCATTTTTTTGCCTTCACTGGTGGTAAGAAGAGTAAAGGTCATACCAAAAGCATCATCATGGCCAATACGCCTTATTAATTCAACTCCACCTAAAATATTAGACCATTGGTCATTTCCACCTAATTGAAGTTTACAGTTATATTTTCTATATAATTCCAAGAAATCATAGGATTGCATAAGAGTATAATTAAATTCAAGGAAAGATAATCCTTTTTCCATTCTGGTTTTATAGCTTTCAAATGTAAGCATTCTGTTAACTGAAAAATGAACACCAATTTCTCTTAAAAATTGTACATAGTTTAATTCTAAGAGCCATTCGGCATTATCAACCATAATAGCTTTATCGTAATCAAAATCAATAAATTTGGAGAGCTGCTTTTTAAAACAATTTGCATTATGTTTGATTGTTTCTTGTGTCATCATTTTACGCATATCTGTTTTTCCTGTTGGATCTCCAACCATAGCAGTTCCGCCACCTATAAGGGCAATAGGTCTATGTCCTGCTTTTTGCATATGAGCCATTGCCATAATGGTAACAAAATGGCCTACATGTAGACTATCAGCAGTTGGGTCAAAACCGATATAAAATGTAACCTTTTCTTTTCCTAACAATTCTCGTATTTCTTTTTCATGAGTTGTTTGTTGGATAAAACCTCTTTCGTTTAAAATATCAAAAACATTACTCATAATATCCTCCAATCTTTTGTTTAAAAAATTATTTATTAACTAAAAAAACCTCTCTCCTGTATAAAATATTTATAAGGACGAGAGGGCCCGTGGTACCACCTTAATTCACATGAAAAACCATGCCTTTACTCTTTAACGGCGAGAACCGTCGGTTTAACCGAAGCTCAGGAGTTGTATTTCATCGTATCACGTACTACAAACCTTTCAGCTACCGGTTTGCTCTCTGATTTTGTAACCGTGGCGACTAATTAATACTCCTTCATTACTTTTAACTTAATTATTGTTAGATATAATATCATAATTATTAAATTAACTCAAGGGTATGAATATAAAATTTATATTTCCACGATTTTAATTATTGTCTCTACAGCTTTTTGCATAGCTTCAACTGAAATATACTCATATTTACCATGGAAATTATCACCGCCAGTAAAAATATTAGGACAAGGTAGGCCCATAAAGGATAAGCGGGCTCCATCAGTTCCACCTCGGATAGGTCTTACAATAGGTTCTACGCCTACAGCTTTCATAGCATTAAAAGCTCTGTGGACAATTTCCATTTTGTTTTCTAATCTTTCTTTCATATTATAATATTGATCTCTTAATTCTAAATTAACAGTGCCTTTTCCATAATGCTCATTCGTTTTTTTAACAATATTTTCGATAAAATCTTTGCGTTTATTAAAATTATTCATATCAAAGTCTCGGATAATGTATGTTAATTCAGCTTTTTCTACATTTCCATTAAAACTGTTAAGATGGTAAAAGCCTTCATATCCATCAGTTTTTTCGGGTGTTTCCTCTAAGGGAAATAAATTAGCTAATTGGGTCCCTATGCGTACTGCATTTTTCATTTTGTCTTTGGCTGTGCCAGGATGAACATTCTGACCGTTAATAGTTATTTTACAATATGCTGCATTAAAATTTTCATATTGTAATTCTCCTAGCAAACCTCCATCGATAGTATAGGCAAAATCTGCATCAAATTTTTGCACATCGAAACGGTCGGCCCCTCTGCCTATTTCTTCATCAGGAGTAAAAGCAATGCGGATTTTACCGTGTTTAATTTCTGGATGGGCAATAAGATATTCCATTGCAGTAAGAATTTGTGCAATACCTGCTTTATCATCAGCTCCTAATAGAGTATTGCCATCAGTTGTAATAATTGTATGTCCAATATAGTTTTTTAAATTAGGAAATATTTTAGGAGATAAAACGATATTTTTTTCTTTATTTAATATGATATCTTCGCCATTATAATTTTTAACTATTTTAGGATTAATATTTTCACCAGTCATATCAGGACTTGTGTCCATATGAGCAATGAATCCTATGGTTTCGACATCCTTATTGATATTTGAGGGCAGACTAGCCATTATATATCCATTTTCGTCTAAACTAACATCCTCCAATCCTATTGATTTGCATTCTGATACTAAAAACTTAGCAAAATCTAATTGGGATTTTGTACTTGGACAAGTTGAAGATAATTCGTTGGATGTTGTAGGAAATTTAATATACTTTAAAAATTTTTCAGCTACTGGCATCATTTTTATTCTCCTTTACATTGGTATATGACATTTTATCCATAAAAAACATACGTTTAAGTGCTAAAATTAATTAATTAAAATTATATATTCTAAAATTGTTAAAAATATAGTAAAATAAGATTTAAATTAGTATATGTTTAACAAAGGGGTATTATTATGAAGAAAACAATAGTTATACCTTTTAAATATAAAATGGGCATTATTATAAGCCTTTGGATTTTTTTTGCGATTAATTTAGTTGCTTTTAATATATATATTAACACAAATCATTCAATGGAAAAACAATATGAATCAAGAAAATATATTGAAGGTTCATTGAACTTATCTAGTTATTCTTCACTATATTCATATGCAAATTATAGTGATCCTGATTTTTATCTCTTTATTATGGCTGTTCTCTTTCTTTTTACATCAATTCTTTTGGGTATCTTAATTGTTCTNTATATTTCAAACCCTATAAAGAAAATGATGGTTGGTATTGAAGAGGTATCTAATGGTAATTATGACTATATGATTGATATTAATACTACTGATGAATTTAATATGTTAGGAAAAAGTATCAACAATTTGTCTAAAAAGATGAAAGTTCTTATTAATGAAAAATCAAATAAAGAAAAAGAGTTAATGTATAAAGATAATCAAATAGAAATTCAAAAATGCGTAATTAACAGTCAAAATGAAAAAATAAGTATTTTAAATGAAAAGTTGGAAGAATTATTTTATCAGAATAAAACAATTTGTTTATCTACTATTAATGCTTTAACTAATTCTTTAGAGGTTAAGGATGTATATACCAGAGGTCATTGTGAAAGGGTAAAAGAGTATGTTGTTAAAATAGGAAAAGCTTTAAATTTAAGTGAGAATGAAATTCATGAATTAGAATTTGCTGCACTTCTTCATGATATAGGAAAAATAGGGATTCCATCAACTATTCTTAATAAAGACCATGAATTAACTGAGGAAGAAGCAGAATTAATAAAAATGCATCCAAGACTTGGCTATGAGATTGTGAAAAATTTGCCTTTTTTAAACAAAGCTAAGATTGCTATTTTACAACATCATGAGAGAATAGACGGACAGGGCTATCCAGATGGGCTAGTAGATGAAGAAATAAGTTTGTATTCAAAAATTTTAGCTGTTGCAGATGCTTTTGATGCTATGACAACAGGAAGAAAATATAGGATTATTCCATATACAAAAGAAGTTGCCCTTGAGCAATTAATAAACAATAAAAATATTCAGTTTGATGCAAAGATAGTAGATGTTTTTGTTGAAATAATAAAAAATGAAATGAAAGATGAAAAAAATAAAATCCCCAGTTAGGGGATTTTTTTACGCTATTAAATATGATTTTAACGGTTCGGGGATATCTTTATTTTTACAACTCATTCCGATTACAAAGTGTACATTATATTTTTCACCAATTTGTAGAAGTTCCTCTATAAAATTTTGAGCTTCTTCAACTGAAAGACGGGTAAATTTTAATAATCCATCGATATAAATATAATCAATATCATGATCTTGGGCAATAATGCCACATATAAATCCTAAAAATTCCCTACAGTTTCTAATTGGAAACTCATCAACTACAATAAAGCGGATCTTGTAGTTTAATTGATACATATGTTCACGATCATTGTTTAGATATACGATATGGCCAAGAGTTTCTTTTACTTTTTTATTGGCCATATCAATTAAATGTTTTGATTTACCTTCTCCTTTTTCTCCTGAAATGATTTGTATCATTGGAATCTCCCCCTTTAATATAATTGTACAACTTCTATATTAAATATATTCGTTCTAAGACTTAAAAAACCTTTTTTTAAAAAAATTTTTTTAAAAAAAGGTCAATTTTTGTAGCTTTATATGATATTATTCTGTTTCGGGAAGTTTTTCTTCGTCAATTCTACCAAAAAGACTTAATCCATACAAACCAGCCAATCCTACAAGGGCATAAATAATCCGACTTAACCAACTATTCATTCCTCCAAATAAAGTTGCAACCAGGTCAAATTGAAAAAAACCTATTAGCCCCCAATTTAATGCACCAATTATCATTAATAACAAAGATAAAAAATCCAAGGGTTTTGTTTTCATTATTGTACTCCTTTCTTAAAAAACTTAAGATGATAATTTTTGTATTCTTTCACCAATAGTATTTTTTAATTACGTAAATTTTATACAAGAATTCATGTTCTGTTTCTTAAGTTATATTTGAATTTTTTCTACTGAATAATAAATATACATTATTTCAGTAGAAAGAATACTTTTAATTTTTAATTGATAATTCCCATCTTGATATTTTAATATACGATTGTTTAATGCATTGTATATTAGGTTAATATCAATGTTTTTTACTTCTTTTCCAATTTGATTATTAAGTAATACTTTTATATATTGATCAATATCATTTTTAGGAATTATGCTATCAGTTTTGTTTATATTTATAGGCAAAATTTCATTTAATATAACTTTTTCTTTTTTAGAATTAGTGTTTTCTAATTTATTAATTTTTATCAAATTGTCCGCAAGTCTTGCTGATAAAATTTCGTTCTCATTTATTAGTTTTTCTAATTCGTGCATATAAATCAGATTATTTGTCATCATACCAACGATAAAGCCTAAAATAAAAATCCATATAATAGATAGCCTTTTTTTCATAGTTTACTAACTCCTAAATTATTAAGAAGGATATAGCCTGTATGGGCTCCGGCAAATGCACTTAATATATATAAGACTTGCTTTATTACGCTTTTTATCTCACCTTTTAGAATTCCTAATTCTAAAACTTCAAAAGAGGAAAAAGTTCCTCCTAAAGCAACAATGATAGCCCATAATTTTAGCTGCTCACCAAAAACTAACATCATTTTTACAGGCTTTTCTTTACAAAAAACAGCTGCCATGGAACCAAATAGGGAGCCGCCTAATATAACACCCAAAGCAATAAAATAGTTATAAACCATTGTTATTAAATGCCTGTTCATCTATCTCTACCTCCTATCTGACATTATAAAAATCTTTAGTTATTTAATTCTATGTGATAAAAAATAGAAATAAAATAACTTATAAGAGATAAGTTTATTCATGGACTTTTAAGACACCTTTTTTAAAGACTAATTATAAAATAATATAGAATAATAATAAGAGGTGAGAAAATTGAGAGTTCTAAGGAAGGGCATGAGAGGGTCCGATGTAGCCCAGTTACAAAGTATTCTTGAATTGATAGGCTATAATCCAGGAGAAATAGACGGTATATTTGGAACTAGAACAGAAGAAGCAGTAAAAGCATTTCAAAGGAATAATGGATTAAGTCCAGATGGAATAGTGGGTCCTAAAACATATGAAAAATTAGAGCCTATAATGCTTGGCTATGATGTATATACAATTAAAAAGGGAGATACATTATTTAATATAGCTCAAAGATATCATACAACTGTTTATGCTATTACTACAGCAAATCCAGATATAAATCCCTTTTTCTTAAATATAGGAGAAGAAATAATTGTTCCTTTTGGAATAGATGTGGTTCAAACAAATATTCCTTATAATTATGATGTTATGGAAAAAGATATCCGTGGTCTAGAAATGAGGTATCCTTTTTTAGAAGTCTCTACAATAGGTCAAAGTGTCGAAGGTAGAAATCTATATATGATAAAGCTTGGCAGTGGTCAAAGAGAAGTATTTTTTAACGCATCTCATCATGCTAATGAATGGATTACAACACCTGTACTTATGAAATGGATTGAAGTGTTTTCGAAGGCTTTTGCAAGAGATGGTACAATAAGAGGATATCCTGCAAGAACAATTTGGGAACAGGCTACAATTTACATCGTTCCTATGGTTAACCCAGATGGAGTTGAATTAGTAATAAACGGAGTAAATCCCCAAAATCCAAGATATAATGAACTTTTAGAATGGAATGGAGGAAATACTGATTTTTCTGATTGGAAAGCCAATATTAGGGGAGTAGATTTAAATAGAAATTATGATGCTTCATGGGAAGAATATAAAGAAGTAGAATCTCTTTTGGGGATTAATGGGCCAGGACCTTATCTTTATGGCGGCCCTAATCCTGAATCAGAGCCAGAAAGCAAAGCTATAGCAGACTTTACTAGGAATCGGAATTTCCGACTTATTTTAGCTTATCATACCCAAGGAGAAGTAATATTTTGGAATTATAGAAATCTTCAGCCCCCTGAAGCTCTTAGAATTGGAGAAATATTTGCATCTGTAAGTGGATATACGCTGGATGAACCAGTAGGAGCTGCTTTATATGCAGGCTATAAGGATTGGTTTATTAAAGAATTTAGAAGACCTGGATATACCATAGAAGTTGGAAGAGGGATAAATCCATTACCAATTTCACAATTTGATAAAATATATGAAGATAATGAAGAATTACTACTCCTTGCCCCATTAGTATAATAAATTGTACTTTTTTCTTGACATAAAATAAGATTTCATGGTATTGTATGCTTGACTTATAGTCTAATAAATTCTAATTTGCTTTAAAGATAACATCAGGTTTTAGCTCTCCAGATGGAGAGCTTTCCTGATTTAAAATTGGAGGAATGGCTATGCAAGATTGGAATATAGAAACAAAGGCAGTTCAAGGAGGCTACTCTCCTAAAAATTCAGAACCGAGAATATTGCCTATATATCAAAGTACTACTTATAAGTATGACAGTGCAGAACATGTTGCAAAGCTATTTGATTTAGAAGTTGAAGGACATATGTACACAAGGATTAGCAATCCTACATTAGCAGCCTTTGAAGAAAAAGTAGCTCAATTAGAGGGTGGGGTAGGTGCATTGTCTACATCTTCGGGACAAGCAGCTACTACATTAGCTATTTTAAATATTTGTAACTCTGGAGAACACATAGTTACAGCAAGTAATTTATACGGAGGCACTTTTTCTTTGTTATCCACTACTTTTAAAAAGTTTGGAATAGAAGTTACATTTGTAGATCCAGAAAGTTCAGTACAGGATATTAAAAAACATTTTAGACCTAATACGAAAGCTTTATTTGGAGAAACAATAGGTAATCCAAGTCTTAATATATTAGATTTTGAAAAGTTTTCATCTATAGCAAAAGATATGGGGGTACCTTTTATTGTAGATAATACCTTTGCAACCCCTTATCTTTGTAAGCCTTTGGAACATGGAGCTAATATAGTAATACATTCGGCTACAAAATATTTTGATGGCCATGCTACAAGTGTTGGAGGAGTTATTGTAGATGGAGGAAATTTTGACTGGACTAATGGGAAGTATCCTGGATTTACAGAAGCCGACCCTAGTTATCATGGAATAAAATATGTAGAACAATTTGGAAAGCAAGCCTATATTGTAAAGGCTAGGGTACAACTACTAAGAGATTTAGGCTCTACTTTAAGTCCTTTTAATGCTTTTTTAATAAACTTAGGATTGGAAACTTTACATCTTAGAATGGAAAGACACAGTGAGAATGCACTAAAATTAGCACAATTTCTCCAAAAACATCCTAAAGTTGAATGGGTTAATTATCCAGGTATTGAAAGTCATAGTTCTTATTCTTTAGCTAAAAAATATTTACCTAAGGGTTGTAGTGGGGTATTAACTTTTGGAGTTAAAGGAGGAAAAGAGGCAGGAATTAAATTTATAGATAATGTAAATTTAGCTGCTTTAGTAGTTCATGTTGCAGATGTAAGAACTTCTGTTATTCATCCAGCAAGTACAACTCATAGGCAATTAACAAAAGAAGAGCAACTTTCTTCAGGAGTTACAGAAGACTTAATTCGTGTATCTGTTGGAATTGAAAACATTGACGATATTATTGCTGATTTTGATAAAGCTCTTAATTGTTAACTAAAAGAAAGTCCCTTATTGGGACTTTTAATTGTTATTTAGTATAAATAGAATTGGAGGAGTGAAAAAAGCTTGAAAGAAACTGATAAAAAAGAAGTAATAAATCTATTAAAGACTGCTAAGGGACAATTAGATGGCATTATCCGTATGACAGAGGAAGACAGGTATTGCATAGATATATCCAAACAGATATTAGCTGTACAGGCATTGCTTAAAAAAAGTAATCTTACAGTATTAAAACAGCATATTCATGGCTGTGTTAAGCAAGCATTAAGAGATGGCGAAGGTGAGCAAAAAATTGAAGAAATTATTAATATTCTTGATAAATATATAAAATAAAACCCTTGTTTAAATTTTGTTCACAATTATTTAATATTTATATATTATAATATATGTATCATGAGTTATTCAAATAGAATAGGATGTGAGTAGATGAAATGTCCTGTATGTCATAAGGATAATTTGGGGATAGTAGGTAGGATAAGATATTACTGTCCTAATTGCAGTATTGAAATAGTTGTAAAAGACAGAGTGTTAGAAATATATGAAATTAAGAAAGACGGAGGTTTAAAGTTAGTTAAGTTATCAGCTTCGTGAGGATATTCTTAATTTTATTGTATACGAAAGGAGATTATTATGGAAGTTATGCAAGGTTTGTTTTGGATTATTGCTATTTGGTGGCTTTTCTCCAGTATTGTACGAACAATTAGATTTATGCAATACCAAAAGGCTCTTGAAAGAAGCAAAGAAGCAAATAATAATATAAATCCAATAGATAAAGAGCTAGATATAAAAGCAGAAAAAAGCGTGGAAGTTGAAATGGTAGAGGATGCAGTTTGCGGCAAGTTAATTAATAAAAGCAAATCCTATCAACTCTATCATGATGACAAGTTATTTTATTTTTGCAGCTGGGATTGTCGTCAAAAATATATTAATGAGCATATAAAGCAGTCCGAATAAAAAGGACTGCTTTTTGAACATAATATATTAAGTAACTAAAGATAATTTGGAGGTCAATATGAAAAAAATTGCAATAGTAACAGGTGCGTCTTCAGGATTAGGAAGCCATTTTGTAAGGCAATTAGATTTAAAATATAATTTAGATGAAATTTGGATGGTAGCCCGAAGAGAAAATAAAATGAAAAAAATAGCTAGTAAGCTTAAAAAAACTAAAGCAATATTAATAAAATGTGATTTATCCAACCTTGATGATATTAATAAAACATCTAATAAATTAAAAAAAGAAAAAGCTAAAGTAATGTTCTTAATTAATAGTGCAGGTTTTGGTAAGATTGGTTCTTTTCATGAATTGTCACTTGAAGAGCAAATGGCTATGATAGATGTAAATATAAAAGCATTAACAGCTATTACCTATAAGGTTTTACCGTACTTATCAAAGGGCTCTAAGATAATACAAGTTGCTTCTTCGGCGGCTTTTTTACCTCAACCAGGATTTAATGTATATGCAGCTACAAAAGCTTATGTCTTACATTTTAGTAAAGCATTAAGTGTCGAATTAAAAAGTAGAAATATAGGAGTATTAGCTCTTTGTCCTGGACCAGTCAAGACTGAATTTTTTGAGATAGCTTCTTCAGATGGAAAACCTTTAGACTGGAAAGCAAAATTTATGGTCAATGCAAAGGACGTTGTTGCAAAAGCATTAAATGATGCCCAGTCAAATAAAATGGAATCGGTTTATAGTTTTTATATGAAACTTCTTAAAATATCTTCAAAAATAATTCCCCATGAGTTAATATTAAAGTATTTCAAATGGAACTAACATATATTAAATAATAAACAAAATAGAAAGAGAGATGTTGTTAATGAAAGTAGGGTCAATAATTCATGGATTTGTTTTAATTGAAGAAAAAGAAATTAAAGAAATCAATTCCATTGCTCGCTTATTTGAACATGAAAAAAGTGGTGCTAGATTATTAAGCCTAGAAAATGATGATGAGAATAAAGTTTTTTCAATATCCTTTAGAACCCCACCTAATGACAGTACAGGACTTCCACATATTATGGAGCATTCTGTACTGTGTGGTTCAAGAAAATTTCCCACTAAAGATCCTTTTGTAGAATTAGCTAAGGGTTCATTAAATACCTTTCTTAATGCTATGACTTTCCCAGATAAAACTATGTATCCAATAGCAAGTACAAACGAAAAGGATTTTATGAATCTAATGGATGTATATCTTGATGCTGTTTTTTATCCAAATATTTATAAATATCCAGAAATACTTATGCAAGAAGGCTGGCATTATGAGTTAGAAAGTGAAGAAGATGAGATAACATATAAGGGCGTTGTATACAACGAGATGAAAGGTGCTTTTTCTTCACCTGAATCAATTTTATTTAGAAAGATTCAAGAATCCCTGCTTCCTGATACTCCTTATGGCGTAGAGTCAGGAGGGGATCCTGAGTTTATTCCTGATTTAACTTATGACGATTTTATTGCTTTTCATAAGAAATATTATCATCCCTCTAATTCTTATATTCACTTATATGGGAATGGAGATTTAAAGGAGCAACTTAAGTTTATTGATGCTGAATACCTAAGCAATTTTGATAAGCAAAAGATAGATTCTTCAATAGTAATACAAAAGCCCTTTGAAAAAATTAAAGAATTATCTATTGACTATCCAATTTCAAATGAAGAAAGCCAAGAATGCAAGACTTATTTGAGCTTAAACTACATCATAGACCGCTCAAATAATCCGGAAATTTATCTAGCTTTTCAAATATTGGAGTATTTACTTTTAGAAACTCCTGCTTCTCCATTAAAGAAAGCTTTGTTAGAAGCAGAAGTTGGAAAAGATGTCTTTGGCAGTTTTGATACCAGTATTCAACAGCCTATTTTTAGCATAATAGTAAAGAATACTGATATTGATAAAAAAGATAAATTCATAAAGATTGTAAATGATACTTTAAATAAATTAGTTAATGAAGGAATTGATAAAAAGCTTATTCAAGCTGCAGTTAATTCAAAAGAGTTTAGTCTTAGAGAAGCAGATTCAAGAGGATATCCTAAGGGATTAATCTATGCCATTAAGACTATGAGTAGTTGGCTTTATGATGATAATCCTCTTATTAATCTTAGTTATGAATCAACTCTTGATAAAATAAAAGAAAGTTTCCAATTACCATATTTTGAAGATTTAATTAAAAAATATTTACTTAATAATAATCATAGTTCTTTATTGATTTTAAGCCCTAAAAAAGGTCTTTTAGAAGAAAAAACAAGGAAAACAAAAGAAAAATTAGCGGCTTATAAAGCTAAATTGTCCAAGGAAGAAATAACAAATTTGATTAAAGAAACAGAAAATCTTAGAAAAAGGCAAATAACACCTGATGACCCTAAAGATATTGAAAAAATACCTATACTTTCTTTAGAAGACATAAAAAAAGAAGCTGAAAAACTAGTTCAAATTGAAAAAGAAGAAAAAGGTATTAAGGTACTTTTTCATCCTCATTTTACAAATAAAATTAGCTATTTAAATCTTTATTTTGATTTAAAATGTCTCGAGCAAGATTTAATTCCATATGGAGGAATGTTAGCGGGAATTCTTGGTAAAATGAGCACTAAAAATTATGATTATGGGGACTTGTCCAATGAAATTAATATTAATACTGGAGGCATAACTATTCATGTGGATAGCTTTGGTATAAATGGAAATGACAAGGGTTATGAAAGCAAATTTATCTTAAAAACAAAAGCTCTAACAAAAAAACTTCCAGAACTTTTTAAGCTTGTTGCAGAAATTATTAGTTTTACTAATTTTGATGATGAAAAACGTTTATTAGAAATTATTAGAGAAATGAAATCTCGCATGGAAATGGCTCTTTACTCTCAAGGGCATGTTGTGGCTTATGAACGTCTTTTATCATATTTTACCCCAAAGGGTGCTTATAATGAATTGCTAAAAGGCTTATCTTTTTATCAATTTATTGTTGATTTAGAAGAAAACTTTCAAACTAAAAAGGATGAAATTATATCAAATTTAAAGAAAGCAGCTTCTTCAATTTTTAATATTAATAATTTATTAATAGGCTTAACAAGTGAAGAAAAAGACTATAAGGAATTCCAAAGTAACCTTAATATATTAACCGATAAATTAAACAGTAAAGAGCTTACAAAACAAAAGTATTCTTTTGACATTACTAATAAAAATGAAGGATTAATGACACAAAGTGATGTTCAGTATGTGGCAATGGGTTATAATTTTCTTCCTTTGGGATATTCTTATTCTGGAAGTATGCAAGTACTCAAAACAATTATAGGATTAGATTATCTATGGAACAAAGTAAGGGTTCAAGGAGGAGCTTATGGATCATTTTTTAATGTATCAAGGACAGGAAATATATATTTTGCTTCTTATAGGGACCCAAATTTAAAGAAAACCTTGGAAGTATATAATGATACGGCAAAGTTTATTCAAGAATTTGATGCAAGCAAAAGAGATATGACAAAATACATTATTGGTACAATTAGCAGGTATGATTATCCTTTAACTCCGTCAATGAAGGGAGAAAAGGCTGTATCTCTTTATATTAGTCAAATATCTCAGGAAGATATTCAAAAAGAAAGAGATGAAATATTAAATACTAAAGTTGAAGATTTAAAGAAATATGCTGAAATGATAGATAAAGTTGTGTCAGAAAACTTAATATGCGTAATGGGAAATAAAGAGGTCATTAAAGAAAATTCAGATTTATTTGATTCAACAATTGATGTTTTTAAATAATAAAAGTGTGCTTATGCACACTTTTATTTTATGAGATTCTTTGATAAACTAAAATAAAGGATAATTATATAATCAATCTATATTCCTTAATAAAGACTTTTTATTTATTAACTTGACTGATTTTACGAAAGGAAGAATGTAATGGCAAAAGTAATACAAGAAGCAGATTATATTAAGAAAAGAAAGAAAAAGTATTTTAAATATACTATTATTTACTTTAGTATCATGATGATTATTTTTTTAATTGGGATAATGATTACAAAGACCAATAAAAACTTATTTACTGTAATTGCAGCATTATTTACTCTAGTTATTGCCCAATATGGAGTTCAGTTTTTTTCAATTATTAATTTTAAAGATGGTAATGAAGCTATTGCAACTGCTCTTAGGAATCTACCAGAAGACTTTATTGTTTGGAATAGTGCCTTATTAGGAGACCAAATAGGAATGACAGTTATTAATCATATAATAATTACTGATAAGGACGTTATTTGTTTATATGATGAGGCTTCTAAAAATTCTAAAAAAAATATTGATACTATGAAACGTATTGCAAATAATAAAGGATTAGAGGAAAAGGTTAAGTTCATAAAAATAGAAGAAAATAACCTGGACGAATATATAGAGAAGTGGAGTAATCATCAAATAAAAAATCATAAAGTTCAGGAAGAAATGCTTAATTATTTAAAAAGTTCAGCTATAGAATAATATGTAACAAAGACTTAATAGTTTTTACCTTGTTTAGCACAGTTGGATATGTTATTATATTATGGCAATATTTTATAAATTCAAATCTATGAATGGAGGAATAAATATGAATTTTAAAAAAGCTTTTTCATTGTTATTAGTATTAACTATGACAATATCGTTTCTATCAGGTTGTAGTAGTGAGGAAATAGCTTTGTATAATTTAGCAAAAGAAGCTAATAGTTTAGAAAGATATGTAGCAATGGGTGAAGTTGAATGTAGCATCGATTATGAAGATGCTTTATTAGATGAATTTATATCATTTTTAGACAAGTACAGCTTTTTATATGAAATAAAGATTGATATTAATAATTCATTAGTAGATGGTAGTTATTACATAAAAGATAAGAAGGATAATAAAGTTACGCCTATAGTAACTTTAAAAAGTAATGGAGAAACAATTTATGTTAAAATTGATGATTTATTAAATTTTGTTAATACGATTGCAGGAGACGAATCATACGAAAATCCTTTTGAAAGCTTTGGAGATGTTAAATACATAAGTTTTAGCAGAGATGACTTTGTTGAAATCCTTTCTGCTAGTTATGGTAACTATGAATTAGCAGAACAAATGGCTTCTGTTTACTTTGATATGAAAAGTTATAAGGTAAAAAATCAAGCAGGCATGGATATTATAGGAGATACAGTATTTGAAGTATATAAAGATTATGAAATGGGAATAGTAAAAGAAAATGGTAATAACAAATATTCCTTGTCTGTTAATGCTGAAGAAACTGTAGCTGTTATTGCTTCATTAATTAATTATACTATAGATAATATTGAAAAAATAGAAGCTTATTCTAAGGCTTCGTTAAGTGTTTTAAGTGAATCTGAAAAACAAGCGCTTATTACAAATGGTATAACTGTAAATGATTTAATGAATGGTATTAATGAAATGGTTACTGATATTAGTTCAAATAAAGAAGAGTATAAAAAAGAAATAAATGATTCTTTGGATTTAACTAAAGAAGAAGTAAAACGTCTATTTGGAAATAGTAAAATTGACTATAGTTTTGAAAAGACATCTGATAATAAGTATGTTGGNAATCTTAATGTATTAGTTGAATATAAAGACCCAGATACTAATAAAAATTTATTTAAAGCAACACTAAGTATAAAAAATGGTTATTATGCAATTGATGCTTTTTCAGTTGAAGCACCTACAGAAAATGTAATTTCTATAAAGGAATTAACTGAAGATATTTATGGTACTAATTACCCCCAATATAATTTTAATCAGGGAGTAATGATTGATTTAGACACAGGATATACAGTTTCAGGTTTCGGTGAAAATGTTGTAGATGTAAAAGTTATTGATGGTTCTTCCTATTTGCCTTTAAGAGCAGTTGGCGAATTATTAGGAGAAGATATTAAATGGGATAATCAAAGAAAACAACCCTATGTAAATGCATATGAAAATGCTTTTATATATCTAGATGCAAAAATAATAGAAGATACTTCCTTTGTTAAATTAAGAGAAATAGAAAAGATTGGATATACAGTTACTTGGGATCCTGATACGAATATGGTAAGTATAGACTACTAATATTATATAAATATAAATAGTACCCTTTTGGAGTGGTCAAACTGAGATTTGTTATTCTTAAAAAAGGCATAGTCGTAAATTTACGACTATGCCTTTTTTTAGAAATAATAAATCTTTATCTTACCATTGCAACTATTTTCATTTTTAGTGCAAATGAGGAGGAGCCAGATGGATTGTTACCTGAAGAGGACTTTAATATGTTCCTTACTGGCTTTGATGCAACAACCTAAATAGCTATGGGTAGACAAAAATTTAAGGCAACATGAAGCAAAGTTAATGCTTTTTTTGGGTGACTTTTTATGAATTTTGTTATAATATAAGTAAACAAATAAAAAGAATAGGTGAACTTATGAAAGAAATTATTATAAGTGAAAATGAAGCAAATCAAAGGTTGGATAAATTTTTAATGAAATATATGAATCAAAGCCCTAAATCTTTTATTTATAAAATGCTTAGGAAAAAGAGGATTAAATATAATGGTAAAAAGGCTTATGGGAATGAAAAGTTAGCTTGTGGGGATAGTGTCCAACTATATTTGACTGATGAAACCATTAGTAATTTTCAAAAAGAAAAGCAAGTAAAAGAAACTAAACAAAGCTTTTCTATTATTTATGAAGATGAAAATATTTTAATATGTAATAAGCCCTTAGGGATAATAGTCCATGGTAGCCAGCATAAGAATATGGATACTTTAATGGACGAACTATTATTTTACTTAGTAGAAAAAGGAGAATATGATCCTAATAGATCAAAGGCTTTTACACCAGCTATATGCAATAGATTAGATAGAAATACCAGTGGTATTGTTATTGTGGGTAAAACCCTGGGGGCAGTTCAAGGGATAAATCAAATGCTTAAAGAAAACAAAATTAAAAAATATTATATTGGAATAGTTAAAGGAATTGTTAAAAGTTCAGGTGTTTTAAAAGGTTACCATAATAAAAACACAAGAACTAATGAAGTCAAAATTTATAATGAATATCAAGAAGCTAGTAAATATATAGAGACCCATTATAAGCCTTTATATAATAATGGGAAATTTACTCTTTTAGAAATTGAGATTATAACAGGCAGGTCTCATCAAATACGAGCTCATCTTTCAAGTATAAATCATCCTTTAATTGGAGATTTAAAATACGGTGACGACAAAATAAACAAATATTTTAGAGAAAAATACAATTTAAAACATCAGTTTTTACATGGATACAAGATAAAAATAGAAGATACAGTTAAGCCCTTAGAATATCTTAATAATCTTTCTTTTCAAGCTGACTTTCCAAGGCTATATGAAAAAATATGCATCAAAGAAAAGTTGGATTATAAATCTTTGATTAATTAGGCTGGGTAGTTTTTAATAAACAAATAATCTTGTATTTCTTTAGGGCTTTTTCCTGCTAATTTAAGGCAATTTGTGCATTCTTCCTTATTATCATCTAACAAGTAGTAATGGGCGGCTTGTTCATAATTGCCAATTTCTTTTAAGATTTCTGCAGTTTTTGCTGCAGTTAATTGTTTAGCAAAGTATATTAGATAATCAGTTTGATTTTCACTTTTAAAATATTCTATGGCTTCTTCAGCTTTATGGCTAACATCATATATCCAAGAGACTTTATCATAGTTTTTATTGCTTTTATAATAATCAAGTAATATTTGATAATTGTTTTTTTCTTGAGCAATTTCTATTGCTTTATCTTCCATTTCATTTTTAAGAAAAAGATGAATAGCTTCTTCCCATTTTTCTTGTTCTAGAAGAAGGCGTGCAGCATTTGAAATATCGTTGTTTTGAAGATATAGTTTAAAAGCTTTAGAGGAGTCATACATTTCAAAGTACAAAGAAGCTTTAGTGAAATCTTTATTATTTAATGCATCTTCTGCTAATTTTTCATAAAGCATTAAAGCTGTTTTCTTATCGTTTATTTTTTTAGTTAATTCTAAAGCTTTTTCTAAGGAGTTTATTCTAACATAAAGTTTAATAGCTTCTACATAGTTTTGTTTTTCTATTAATTTCTCACCAATTTTTTCGATTTTTTCATATATTTCTTTGTATTTTTCTATTGATTTTATTTCTTCTAAACAGTCTATGGCCCTAATCCATTGATTTGATTTTAAGTAACAGTCTGCTGCTTTATCCCAAATCTTTTCTTGCTTGTACAAAGAAGCTGCTTTAATATAATCAAATTTGGAGTACATATGGGCAGCTTTAATAATTGCTCCTTGCTTTTCACAAAGAGGAGCACCTAACTTATATAATTCATATAATTCTGCTGTTTGCATTGCTTCATAAATTTGATTATCTTTTACCTGATAAATAAATAAACTTTTATAATCAGCAATTAATCGGCTTAATTCAATAACTTTTTTATAGTTTTTTAGACGAATATACTTTCTTCTTGCCAGTCTATATTTTTTTTTGTTTTCTAAGTATTGAGCCTGTTCTTCTAATGGCATTCGTAAGTATTCGATATATTTATTAAAAAAGTCAGAAAACACCTTGTTCCATTTTATGTCTTTCATTACAGATTCCCCCTTACAAAATATAGTATAATACATTTTGATAAATTACTCAACCAATATAGCTTTTTTATTGATTTATTATTATTTTAATGGATTTACCTAAGCTTTTTTATGGTAATATATAAATAAAAACACGGAGGATATTATGGGATATTGGAATACTAGAGGATTAAGAGGAAGTACTTTTGAAGAACTTATTAATTATTCAAATGACACATATAGGTCAAAGGGCTTAGCTCTTATTCAAAAAATACCTACCCCCATTAAGCCTGTAGAAATAAATCATGCAAATAGGACTATTAGTTTAGCTTATTTTGAACAAAAAAGTACCGTAGACTATATAGGAGTGGTACAAAGTATTCCTGTTTGTTTTGATGCTAAAGAAACAACAAGAAAAAGCCTGCCAATAAACAATATTCATCCTCATCAAATAAGTTTTATGGAGGACTTTCAAAAACAAGGGGGAATTTCTTTTTTACTGGTTTATTTTCTTGCATATGATACATACCATATGCTTCCTTTTGATATATTAAAAGAATTTTGGGACAATTCTCTAAAAGGAGGTAGAAAATCTATTCCTTACGATGCTTTTCCTAAGGATTTAGAGGTTTATAGTAAAGAGGGTGCTTTTATACATTATCTTGAAACATTGAATACATATTTATTAAATTATAAAAATGATTAGAATCATGAATAATTGAAAATAATGTGGCAAAAATATCATATGAAGGAAGGGATTTCTGTGAAAAGACTAATTATTCATATGATATTTTTTTGCTTTATAATTACTGCTTGTCAAATGTCACAAAAGGATATGCAGCAAGCTACTTACAATCAAGAAGATAAATTAACCTTAAATGAGTATTTATACGAAAAAACTAATTACAAATTGTTTATTAATAAAGAGAAGAGTTTAGAATTATACGAGCCCCCTAATAATTGTTATATAGGTGCATATATTTTATCTAATCCAGATTTAAATTTTGAAATAGATAACTTTGAAGAAATTACGAAAAAAAGTCACGGCATATACTTAAGAAATTTAAAATTAGGTAAACCTTTTCCAATAGAATGGGTATTAGAATGTACTGCAAAAATGAAAACCCCTTTTATAATAGTTCAGCCACCTTCCATAGATTATCCTTATCAGGATTTTCTTCTTGAAGAAACGGCTAGGGCATTTGGGGAGTATTATATTCCTATCTTTGTAGAATTTTATCCTGATCCTCAGCAATATGGAAACTCCAAAGAATATAAGGAGTTTTTTAATAAAGCAAGAAATATTTTTAATAAATACGCACCTAATGTTGCTTTTGTATGGAGTGTTAATTACAAAAATATAAAAGATTCTATGCCATATTACCCTGGGGATGATTTTGTCGACTGGGTAGCTATTAATCTTTACGATATGCTAGATGTAGAAAATAAAGATGATGTTATAGATAATAAAGATATTTTTAATGAGATAGATTTCTTTTATTTTTTATTTCAAGATAAAAAACCTATTATGATATCTCAATTAGGCATATCTCATTACTCAAAACAAAATCATGGTTATTATGTAGATGAAGCTGCCAAAAAAATAGAGGATTTCTATAAAAAAATAAAGATTTATTATCCACAAATTAAAACAGTAAATTATATGGATTTTGATAATATTGAAGTAGCCCCAGAAGAAATGGGCTATGATAATTTTAAAATAACTGCTCATAAAAATTTACTAGAATCATATATATCAGTTGTAAATAATGAATATTTTACTGACTCTCTTGATACACAAAATCATGGTCAAAAAGCACACTATTGGTTTGTTAGTTATTATCCTATTTATAAAAAGGATAATGAATTTTTTATTTCTGATAAAGTATTAGAATATGAGTGGAATATAAAAAACCTTAATTTAGAAGAGATAGACAGTATTAAAATAAACGACTCTACTTATTATTTATTAAGTAAATTAGCAAGGGATAATGGATTTAATATAATTATTAATGATAAAGATAAAATTATTAAAGTTAACTAAAAGATATATGGGATAATCCTATATATCTTTTTTTTATAATAATAAATTGACAAAGCATAAGATTATTAATATAATAATAACAATTCATCAATTTATAACTTTACAACGTTAAAGTATTACAAAGATAAAGGAGCGGGGAATTATGAATTACAAACTTCATACTCCTGAAGGGGTAAGAGATTTACTTCCAGAAGAATGTGCCAAAAAGAAAGAAATTGAAAAAAGAATTGAATGTGTTTTAAATAGATATGGTTATTATAATGTTGAAACTCCTACCTTTGAATATTATGATGTTTTTCTAGAAAAAAAGGGAGATATACATCAAAAACATATTTATAAATTTTCTGATAGAGAAGGAGATATTTTAGCTTTAAGGCCTGATATGACTCCTCCTATTGCAAGGATAGGAGCGACAGCTTTTAAAGAAGAAAAAAAGCCTATTAGACTTTGTTATTTTGGAAATGCATTTCGCTATAACGAAAGTCTTCAAGGCAAAACTAGAGAGTTTTCCCAAGCTGGGGTAGAACTTTTAGGAATTAATTCTGATGAAGCTGATGGAGAAGTTATAGCTTTAGCTATTAATAGTTTATTAGCAGCAGGCCTTAATGATTTTCAAATTGATTTAGGTCAGGTAGAGTTTTTTAAAGGTATACTTCAAGAAGCAGGTTTAAATGAAGAAGAAGGTGAAGAATTAAGGCAATTGATAGAAAATAAGGACTTTATAGGTGTTGAAGAATTTGTTGAACAATTTCAACTAAATTCAAATCTAAAAGAGTTATTTTTAGATATACCAAAACTTTGTGGTCAAATTGATATTATAGAAAAAACAAAAGCTAGAACTGAAAATATTAGAGCAAAGAAAGCTCTAGAAAAGCTAGAAAATGTTTATTCTTTCTTATGTGATTATGGAATAGAAAAGTATGTGTCCTTTGATCTTGGAATGGTTAATCGGATTAACTATTACACTGGCATTATTTTTAGAGGCTATACTTTTGGAACTGGATCTTCAATTTTAGATGGAGGTCGTTATGATAAACTTCTTGGAGAATTTGGCCATGACTGTCCTGCAGTAGGCTTTGGTATTATGACTGACCAGTTAATTAATGCAATTAATAGGCAAAAAATAGAGATACCTGTTTGGAAAGTAGATACTTTATTAGTTTATAATAAAGAGGGAAGAAAGCAGGCATTAATGACAGCAGACATACTTAGAAGAGAAGGAATGTATATAGAAAATAGTTTATTAGATGGGGATATTGAAGCTAATAAAGAGTATGCTAAAGCTAAAAATATAGATGGAATTTTGTATTTTGTAGATAATAAAAACATTGAACTTATTAATTTAAGAACAAATAATACAGTAAAAACTACAGTAGATTTGTTACTTGAAGGATCTGAGGGGAGAGAAGAAAATTGAGATATTTAACATTTGCTCTTGCAAAAGGAAGATTAGCAGAAAAAACAATGGAATTATTAGAATCCATTGGTTTTAGCTGTGATGAAATGAAGGAAAAATCAAGAAAATTAATCTTTACAAACGAAGATTTAAAATTAAAATTCTTTCTGTCAAAAGCATCTGATGTACCTACCTATGTAGAATATGGAGTAGCAGACATAGGTGTTGTTGGGAAAGATACCTTGTTAGAAGAAAAAAGAAATCTATATGAAGTGCTCAATTTAGGCTTTGGGAAATGCCGCATGGTTGTAGCTGGTCCAGAAGAAATGAAAGATACTCTAAAAAGTGGTCAAAACTTTAGGGTTGCTACTAAATATCCCAATATTGCTAAGGAGTATTTTTATTATAATAAAAAGCAGACCATAGAAATAATTAAATTAAACGGTTCTGTGGAGTTAGCACCTATTGTAGGACTTTCAGAAGTCATCGTTGATATTGTTGAAACAGGAAGCACCTTAAAAGAAAACGGTTTAGTAGTATTAGAAGAAATATGTCCTATTTCAGCAAGGATGGTTGTAAACCGTGTAAGTATGAAAATCGAATATAATAGAATTACAGATTTAATTGATAAAATGAATAAAATAATCAATAATGAATAGAGGTGGTATAAGTGATACGGATAATTGATAATCAAGATTATAAAGCTAAAGAATTAATAAATGAATTATTAAATAGATCTCAATTAGATTTTAAAGATGTTCAAAGTGCTGTTGAAGATATTGTTAAAGACGTTAAGGAAAGAAAAGATGAAGCACTATTTGAATATACTAAAAAGTTTGACAATGTATTACTTACAAGTAAAAATCTTAAAGTTACAGAAGAAGAAATTAATTTAGCTTATAAAAAACTGGATTCAGATTTAATAGAATCTATGCAGAAAGCTGAAGAGAGAATCCGTTTGTTCCATGAAAAGCAAAAACGAAATAGTTGGATTAGTCCTAATGAAGATGGAACTATTCTAGGTCAAATGACAAGAGCTATGGAAAGTGCAGGGGTATATGTTCCAGGAGGTAAGGCGGCTTATCCTTCATCGGTTCTTATGAATGTTATTCCAGCAAAAGTAGCTGGTGTTAAAAGAATAGTAATGGTTACACCTCCTCAAAAAGATGGAAGTATAAATCCAGGAGTATTAGTAGCTGCAAAAATTGCAGGGGTTACCGAAATTTATAAAGTAGGTGGAGCCCAAGCCATAGCAGCATTAGCTTTTGGTACAGAAAGCATACCAAAGGTTGATAAAATTGTAGGACCGGGAAATATTTATGTGACTTTAGCTAAAAGAATAGTTTTTGGTTATGTAAGTATAGATTCTATAGCAGGACCTAGTGAAATACTTGTACTAGCAGATGAAACTGCAAATCCCGTATTTGTAGCTGCTGACTTATTATCTCAGGCAGAGCATGATGAGTTGGCGTCATCTATTCTTGTAACCGTAAGTAGAGATTTAGCATATAAAGTTAAAGATGAATTAGCTCGTCAAACTGAGCTTCTTTCAAGAAAAGCAATTATAGAAAAATCATTAGAAAATTATGGAGCTATTGTCATAGTTAATAATATGGAAGAAGCAATAGAAATAACTAATCAAATTGCACCAGAACACTTGGAAGTATGTACAAAAGAAGCTTTGTCCTTACTTCCAAAGATAAAAAATGCAGGAGCAATATTTTTAGGCCATTATTCACCGGAGCCTTTAGGTGATTACATGGCAGGACCTAACCACGTTCTTCCAACAAGTGGAACAGCAAAATTTTTCTCTCCACTTAACATAGAGGATTTTACTAAAAAATCTAGTGTTATTTATTTTCCGGAAGATGCCTTAAAAGAATTAGCTGACGATATTATTAGATTTGCAGAAGCAGAAGAATTTACAGGCCATGCTAATTCAGTAAGAGTAAGATTTCAAGATAACAAATAAAGGGTAAAGGGGAATTAAAATGCTTGAAAGAAAAGCTCAAATTCAAAGAAAAACAAACGAAACCGACATCAAGCTTGCTATTGATTTGAATGGCTTGGGAAAATACAATATAAAAACAGGAATAGGCTTTTTTGATCACATGCTTAGTCATGTATCAAAACATGGTTTTATAGACTTGGATATTGACGTTAAAGGTGACTTAGAAGTAGATTGCCATCATACCATAGAAGATACTGGTATTGTTCTTGGACAGGCTATTACTAAAGCATTAGGGGATAAAAAAGGAATAAAGCGTTATGGTTCTGCAATTTTACCTATGGATGACGCTTTGGTTTTATGTGCTATTGATTTATCTGGCAGACCTTACTTTGTTTTTGATGCTAAATTTACTGTTGAAAAGCTAGGGGATATGGATACTGAAATGGTAGAAGAATTTTTTAGGGCTTTATCTATAAATGGAGGAATTAATTTACATATTAAAGTTTTAAGTGGCTTTAATAATCATCATATTATTGAAGCTATATTTAAAGCATTTGGAAAAGCCCTTGACGAAGCAATACAAATTGATTCAAGAATTGAAGGGGTTCTTTCAACTAAAGGTATGCTTGAAGTTTAATTCAATAATTTATAACTTGGAGGATTTAAAATGAGAATTTATCCAGCAATTGATATAAAAGACGGGAAATGCGTAAGGCTATCCCAAGGACGTTTTGATAAAGTCACTATATATAATGACAATCCTGTTGAAGTAGCTAAAGAATGGTTTAATGCAGGGGCTTCTTTTATTCATCTGGTAGATTTAGATGGGGCTATAAAGGGCAAACAGGCTAATAAGGAAGTGATAAAAGAAATAGTTAAAACTGTAAATATCCCTATACAAACTGGAGGTGGAATTAGAAATATTGAAAGTATCAAAGAAAGACTCTCTCTAGGTGTTAGTAGGGTTATAATTGGAACAGCAGCTGTTAAGAATCCTGATTTAGTTAAAGAAGCTATAGATTTATTTGGTCCTGATAAAATCGTTGTAGGCATTGATGCAAAAGACTCAAAAGTAGCAGTAGAAGGTTGGGAAGAAGTCAGTTCCTTATCTGCAATTGATTTAGCTTTAAAAATGAAAGAAATAGGAGTAAAAACTATTATATATACTGATATTTCAAAAGACGGAATGCTTACCGGAGTAAATATTAAGGCTACAAAAGAATTAATAGATGAAACAGGAATGGATATTGTTGCTTCGGGCGGAGTAGCAAGTCTGGAAGATTTAGAAAAAGTAAGCAAGATAAATGCTGAGGGGGTAATCATTGGGAAAGCCCTATATCAGGGAGCTATAGATTTAAAAGAAGCAATACGCCTATTTGAGGGAGGTTATTAAAATGCAGTATAAAAGGATTATTCCTTGTTTAGACGTTAATAAAGGAAGAGTAGTAAAGGGAGTTAATTTCGTTAACTTAGTTGATGCTGGAGACCCAGTTGAAATTGCTTCTTATTATAATAAAGCCATGGCAGATGAGCTAGTATTTTTAGATATAACTGCGACTTCAGAAGGAAGAGATACCATGGTTGATGTTGTTAAAAAAACTGCAAAACAGCTTTCTATTCCTTTTACAGTAGGTGGAGGAATAAAAAGCCTTGAAGATATCAGAAGAATCCTTGATGCTGGGGCAAATAAAGTATCTATTGGTTCTGCTGCATTTAGGAATCCGGAACTGATTAATCAAGCAGCAAAAGAGTTTGGAAGAGAAGCTATTGTAATTGCTATAGATGCTAAGAAAAAAGAAAAAGAAAATGCCTGGGAGGTCTATATAAGCGGTGGCCAGCAAAATACTGGTATGGACGCGATATCTTGGGCAAAAGAAGTAGAAAAAAGAGGTGCAGGAGAAATACTGCTAACTAGTATGGACTTTGACGGGACAAAAGCAGGTTATGATATTGAGCTTACAAAAGCTGTATCAGATGCGGTTTCTATTCCTGTAATAGCTTCTGGTGGTGCTGGAAAGATGGAGGATTTTTATGAAGCATTAACTAAGGCTGGTGCTGATGGAGCTCTGGCAGCTTCATTATTTCATTTTCGTGAGTTGGAAATAAAAGAATTAAAAAATTATCTTAAGGAAAAAAATGTACCAGTAAAGCTTTAATTATAAAAAGATAATAAATAAATGGGGGAAGTACAATGGATTTAATGACTAATATAAAATTTGATTCACAAAACTTGATTCCTGCAATTGCACAGGATGTAAAGACAAAAGAAGTACTAATGATGGCTTATATGAATAAAGAAGCACTAGAAAAAACTATAGAAACGGGTAAAGTTCATTATTATAGTAGAAGCAGACAAAAATTATGGCTTAAGGGTGAAACATCAGGGCATTATCAAAAAGTTAAAGAAATTTCCTTTGACTGTGATTTGGATGCTATTTTGATTTTAGTTGAGCAAGAAGGAAATGCTTGTCATACTGGTAATTATTCATGTTTTTATCGTTTATTTGACGGCAGCCGTTTAGTTGATAAAGATGAAAAACTTATAAATGATGAGTCATTTCATGTATTACAGCAGGTTTATGAAGTCATTGAAGACAGAAGAAAAAATCCTAAAGAAGGCTCTTATACAAATTACCTGTTTGACAAGGGTATAGATAAGATGCTAAAAAAGGTAGGAGAAGAAACAGCAGAAGTCATTATTGCATCTAAAAATAATGATAAAGAAGAAATAGTATATGAAATGTCTGATTTATTATATCATATGATGGTTGTAATGGTGCAAACAGGAGTTAAGTGGGAAGATTTATGCAAGGAATTAAATAAAAGAAGATAATAAGAAAGGAATTCTACGTATTAAGTTATAAATACATAGAATTCCTTTTTCTTTTATAAAACTTAATAGTTATAGATAAAATAATATAATATTATTTGTGAATATTTGGGAACTGGATAATTATAAATATTTAATTTGGATATAACATAGAATAATGTTTATGATGGGAAGATTTATTATATACGGATTAGCTGGATGGTGTATGGAAATTATATGGACAGGTATTGGTTCTATGTTAAGTGGAGATATAAATCTTAACGCAAGGACATATATCTGGATGTTTCCAATTTATGGTCTAGCGATTCTATTTGAGCCTATTCACAACANAATTAGAGAGTGGCCGGTCATTGTAAGAGGAGGTGTTTATACTCTTTTAATCTTTGTAATAGAATATTTAGCCGGTTGGACTCTAGAAAGTATTATAGGAAATTGTCCATGGGATTATGGTGAAAATACTTTTTCAATAAATGGATTTATCCGTTTGGATTATGCACCAGCATGGTTTGCAGCAGGCCTTATTTTTGAAAGGATACATGATCTGCTGATTAATATAGAAATAAGGAGAAGAATATAAATATTAGAGTATCCAATAGGATACTTTTTTATTTGAAAAATACTGCTTAAGTGAAAAGCTTTAATTATTTAAATTATAGAGGTTTATAAATTCATAAAAAAAATAATTATGCTCATAATATGTATAAAGAAAAGATAATGGATGATTATTTTAGCTTCTATAAAAGACTTATCCTTAGAAAGAAGGATGTTTATGGATTATAAAATATTTATAGGCCTTCCAGCATATAATGAAGAAAAATCTCTTCCTGAGCTTTTTTCAAAGCTTATTGATTTTAAAAATAATATTTATGAGAATTTAGAAGTAATTGTAGTAGATGATGGAAGTACTGATGATACTAAAAAGATAATAGAAGAATTCTGTGATAAATATAGTTTTATAAAAGCAGTTTATCATAATAAAAATTTAGGTTTAGGAGCAGCAGTAAATTCAATATTTAAAAAAGTTATTGATAAGGCCCAAGATAGTGATTTTTTAGTTACTATGGATGCTGATAATACTCATAACCCATCACAAATAATTGATATGATTAAAAAAATTAAAAAGGAAAATTTAGATTTAATTGTTGCATCCAGATTTACTCAAGGGGGAAAAGAAATAGGAGTACCCTTAATGAGGAAGTTATTTAGCAGAGGAGCTAAATATTTTTTTAAAATATTTTTTAACATAAAAAATATAAATGATTATTCATCAGGTTTTAGAGTATATAAGGTGGGATACCTTAGACATTCGATTAAGTCTATATAATGGTGTAAAAAGAAAAATAATAAGTTGAGCCAAAGCTCATGCCTCGGTTAGAATATAGTTATCCAACAATACCAAACCGAGGAGGATGAACCATGGCTCAGTTTAATATTACTATAACCGAGGAACTTTTGCACGGATTATTTTTATCAAATGGCAGGGATGAAGCATTTTC
>JGI24708J26588_10000243_pt1 | contig 44203 bp, 25 predicted proteins | sample BioPla1DNA2_FD_26588 | JGI IMG/M metagenome (IMG submission 26588) | reverse complement strand
AAAAAAATATAGATAAAAGTAGGATAAGTGAAGTAGAAGAAATTTCAGGGCACGGAATTAGGGCCATGATAGATGGAAAAGAAGTTTTAGCTGGAAACAAAAAACTAATGGATAAGTATAATATTAAAGTCGATTCTAATGCAACTGGTTCTGTTGTCTATATTGCTATTAATAGAAATTATGAAGGAATGATAATCATTTCTGATGAAATAAAAGTAGATTCTATGGGGGCTATAAGAGAACTCAAATCCCTAGGTATAAGTAAAATAGCCATGCTAACTGGTGATAATGATTCTACCGCTAAAGAAGTTGCAACTAGTCTTGAATTAGATGATTTTTATAGTCAGCTTCTTCCCCATGAAAAAGTTAAAAAACTAGAAATCCTCCACAGACAGCTCCCTAAAAAACAAAAACTAATATTTGTTGGAGATGGTATAAATGATGCACCGGTATTAGCAAGGGCTGATATAGGAATTGCCATGGGGGGGGTAGGCTCCGATGCTGCTATCGAAGCTTCCGATATTGTTCTTATGACCGATGAACCCTCTAAAATCGCAGATGCCATTAAGATTGCAAAAAAAACCCGCCGTATTGTATGGGAAAACATTTCTTTTGCCCTTGGGGTTAAGGTATTTGTATTAGCCCTTGGAGCTTTAGGTCTTGCAACCATGTGGGCTGCAGTATTTGCTGATGTAGGTGTTGCCTTGATAGCAGTTTTAAATGCCATGCGGGTAATGAAAAACGAATAAGAAATCCTGACACAATGTGTCAGGATTTCTTATTCGTTAATTTAATGCCTTAGTTGAATCCCTAATTAATAACTCCCCCGAAAAAATTTTATGAGAGTAGGTTTCCTTTTCATTAATTAAATCAAATAGGATTTTTATAGTTTCTTCTGCCATCTCTTCAACAGGCTGCCTTATGGTAGTTATGGATGGTTGATAATAAAATGAGATATCAAGCCCATCAAAACCAGCTACAGAATAATCCTCAGGAATTCTTTTCCCTGCCTCAAATATAGCTTTACATGCCCCTATTGCCATACTATCAGATACGGCATAAATGGCTGTGAATTCTTCATTAAATTCTAGTAATTCCTTTGTAACCAAATATCCATTTTCCATAGAATAACTCTCAATGCCTTCTTTCATTATTCTCACTAAAGCATCATCGACTTTTAATCCATGGCTCTCTAAGGCTCTTTTATATCCTTCATACCTTAGCTTTCCAATACTTACATCACTCATCGGAGCCGTAATAATGGCAATCTTCTCATGGCCTAGGCTACATAAATAATCAACTATTTTATAGCTTTCCCTAAAATCATCCACCGATACAGAGGAATAATCACTTAAATCAAATTCCTGGGTCATCCTCATTGTACTTAATACAAAAGGTACCGTTAGCTGCTGGAGTTTTTCTTTTGAGTGGGAAAACGCCCCCCCTAAAAAAACAATTCCTCTTAGGCGTTTTTCCTTTGCTAATTCAATGGCAACTTCTATTTCATCTTGTTTTTCTTCTACTCTTTGTAATATAAAAGAATATTTCTTATCCTTGATTTCTTTTTCGAATATCTTTATTGACTTATTAAAAAATGGGTTGGTAATTCCTTTAATTAATACTGCTATTGTCTTTGAATTTGATCTTTTTAAGTTTCTTGCACTATTGTTAGGAATATAATGATTTTCTTTTATTACCTTCATTATTCTTGCTTTTGTTTTCTCATTAATATCGGGATGATTATTGATTGCTCTTGATACTGTAGTTACTCCCACTCCACACATTTTAGCAATATCTTTAATTGTAATTGCAGCCATCTTACTTCTTCCCCTACATTATACTTTTCCAAAGGCTTTCTAAGCCCATGGGTAATATTGAAATTGTTTGACTATAAATAATATATCAAACTTGTGCGTAAGTTCCAAGTAAAATTTAGCCTTTTACTGCACCTGCAACAACACCTTCTATTATATATTTTTGGGAGGCCAAATAAAATGCTACTATAGGCAAGATAGCTAACACTAACATAGCCATCATGGCACCCATATCGATGGATCCATAGCCACCTTTTAAGTATTGTATAGCAATAGGTATTGTCTTATAGTCTGTACCAATAACTAAGTTTGGCAATAAGTAGTCATTCCATATCCACATCGTATTAAGTATTGCCACCGTAATGGCTATTGGTTTAAGTATAGGCATTATAACTTGGAAAAAGGTTTGTAATGGGTTACAGCCATCGATGATAGCTGCCTCCTCTATTTCTATTGGAATCGATTTCACAAAACCTGAAAACATAAACACCGATAGGCCTGAACCGAATCCTAAATAAATTAATATAAGTCCAACTGGATTATCGATACGTAGCATATTAGCAATTTTACTCATGGTAAACATCACCATCTGAAATGGAACTACCATTGAAAATACGAACATATAATACAATCCATCAGTCAATTTTGATTTAACCCTTGTAATGTACCAAGCAGTCATAGAAGTAAATAAGATAATTACAATAACTGATGATACCGTAATAAATAAAGACATAATAAATGCATTTATAAAACCCGTTTTTAATATACCACTGGCATAATTATTAAGACCTACAAATGTTTTAGCATCGGGTAAAACAAATGGCGCATTGCTGATAAAAAATTTACCTTTAAAGGAATTCATAAAAACAATAAATATAGGAGCCAAAAACAAAATAGATAATATACACAAAATTATGAATATTATATAATCCTTTAGCCTTGCGTTTTTCACTAGCCCTCAATCTCCCTTCCTCTAGTAATCAAAAGTTGTACCAAGGAAATTAATCCTACTAGTATAAAAAATATGACTGCTTTTGCTTGTCCTGTGCCTTCTAATAATTTGGCGTAAAAAGTATTATAGATATCTAAGGCTAACATAGTTGTCTGTTTTGAAGGCGCCCCTGCTGTTAGCGCTAAGTTTTGGTCAAATAACTTAAATGAGTTCGACAAAGTTAAGAACAAACATATTGTAATAGACGGCATTACTAAAGGTATGGTTACATTTTTTAATATTTGAAAATGGTTGGCTCCATCTATGTTGGCAGCCTCAACCAATTCTTTAGGAATACTTTGGATACCTGCTATATATATGACCATCATATAGCCTATTAACTGCCAGTTCATTAGAACTACCAATCCCCAAAAACCATATTTAGCGCTGAAAGTTAAGGTTACCCCAAACTTTAACAGTACCCCATTAATAATCAACTGCCATATATAACCTAATACAATTCCACCTATTAAATTAGGCATAAAGAAAATAGTTCTAAAAATATTAGTGCCAAACATCCCCCTGGTCAATAATATAGCAAGAATAAATGCAAGGATATTAATCATTAAAACCGATACCACTGTAAATCTAGTGGTAAACCAAAGGGCATTTAAAAACTCCTTATCGGAGAATATTCTAATATAATTTTCTAGACCTACCCATTTCGCATCAACTACTGTGGTAAAGTCTGTAAAGGACAGGTATATTCCTAAAACAAACGGTACAAAAAATGCTATCGCAAATGCTATTAAGGTTGGTAATGCAAAAATCGGGAAATATCTTTTAAGTGTCCTTTCCATGTACCCTTCTCCTAACTTTAATTATAGTCCCCTATTAAATAGTCTTTTCTATTTTTCTATCTATAAAAAGGGTGAGTAAGATAAAGTCATACTCACCCTAAGGTATAAAAGTTATTATTTAGCTTTTTCAGACTTCCAAGCTTCTTTCACAACGTCTACTACTTCATCCCAAGTTCCTGTTCCTTGAGCATATTGAAGTAATGCATCTCCAAAGTAGTTTTTAAATTCTTCACTTGGGAATGCTGCAAAAGTCCAAGTTACAGCAGTAGTATCTTTTTCCATCCATGTCAATACTTCCTTCGCCAATGGATCGGTTGGTTTTTCATCTTCACCAAAAGTTGTAAATGGTGCAATAAATCCTAGGTCTTTTGCTACATATCCTTTACCTTTTTCACTAGAGAATAACCATTCTAAAAAGTCAACGGAAGCTTGTTGTACTTCAGGAGCTACCTTAGAGTTGATTGCAAAGTAGTTTTCTGTTCCAACAGCTAAACCTTGGCTTTCTTCTCCAGCCATACCTGTGTAGATTGGTAAGAATTTAATATCTTCAGATGCTACCACGTTTCCTTCTACTTCGTCAATTTGTGACCAAGCCCAGTTACCGTTTTGAACCATTGCTGCTTGACCAAGAGCAAATTCAGCCATGGAATCTTGAACGGATTTACTCCCTAACATGGTTCCTGCAACTGTTGAGTTGTTTACATATAAATCAAAGATGTTTTTAAAGTTATCTGCATATTTGAATTCAATTTCGTCAGCTGCAAGACCTGCTAAAATAGTATTGTCAAAGTCTGTATTATCTTTGAATTCATAGTAGAAAGGAATATTTGCTAAGTGAGTTTGCCATCTCCATTGTTCTCCTGCAGATAAGGATGTAGAAGCAAATACACCTTCAATGCCTAAAGCATCTTTCTTTGCAGTCATATCTTCAACTACAGCTTTTAATATATCAAAGTTATTCACTTCGTCCATTGAAGATACGGAAACCGCTTTATCTTCTAGAGCAAAATATTTTTCCATAATGGCATTGTTATAAATAATACCATATCCTTCAACTGCATATGGGATACCATAAACCCCTTCTCCCTCTGTTACTGCTAAGCTCTTATCGGATAGAGTATTATAAAGATTTGTATTTCCTAAATCTGCACAATATTCTTTCCAATTTGCATAACCAACGGGTCCATTGATTTGGAATATTGTAGGTGGTTGGGATTTAGCAATTTCTGATTTTAAGGTTGTCTCATATGTTCCAGCTGCTGCTGTTACGACTTTAACTTTAACCCCTGTTTCTGCTTCATAATCTGCTGCAACCTTATCGTATACTTCTGCAATCTCAGGTTTAAAGTTTAAGAAATATATTTCTTTTACGTCAGATGTAGATGCATTTGAATCATCTTTTTCTGTTTGTTGTGTTGCGTTATTATCCCCTTGTTGATTACCATTTTGTGCTTGCTTTCCACATCCTGCTGTTAGTCCGGCAAGCATTGTCACTAATAACGCAGATGCTAATAACTTTTTGATTTTCATTGTTTCTCCCTCTTTCTTTTTGTTTTTTAATTCTTTTATGAAATACATTACCAGCATATACTTTGAAGGAATCGGTATCCTTATCGGTAACGTTTTCACCTCAAGGGTATGTTAGCATATTTGCCTATCTTTTGCAACAGTTTTTCACAGATATGCTATTGTTATTATACATTTATAATTACCCAGTATTTATTTTTGTATACTTATTCTAATAAATTTTAATTAATTAGTTAAGTTTCAATATAATTATTATAGAGAAGAAACTTTACACTCTAAATTGTTCTAGGGACTTGCTTAAATTAGTGGTTGCCTCCGATAACTTATCTGCTAATTTAGCCAGTTGTTCGGCAGAACTCGTCTGTTCCTTACTAACATGTGCAACTTCTTGAAGAGATTTTGCGCTTTTCTCAGCAATATCTGAAATACTTTTAATTGACCCCACAGATTCTTCCTTCTGCCTTCTTATATCCTGTATGTTTATATTGGTATCTTCTACCTGCCTGATTATTTTTTGTATGGACTCTGCCATTTCATTAAAAGCATTATTGGCTTTTAAAACGATTTCTTTTTGTTCTTCAAATATCTCATCTGACATCTCTACCTTGTATACTGTTTTCTCTGTCTTTACTTTAATATTGGATATAATTATCGCAATTGTTTCTGTAGCTTTTTTTGTCTCTACAGATAATTTGCGGATTTCTTCAGCTACAACCGCAAATCCTTTTCCTGTTTCCCCTGCCTTGGCGGCCTCAATAGCTGCATTTAAAGCGAGAAGGTTCGTTTGCTCACTGATATCTTCTATAACCTTTACAACTTGAATGACTTCTGAGGTTTCCTCACTTAATTTATTGATTTCTTCATTGATTATATTGGAGGATTCTACTGCTGCTTGTGTCTTTTTGTTTAAGTTTTTTATCGTATTTACAGCGTAATCCCTTGATTGTTGGGTTCTATCGACCATATTCATAATGTTTTCAGTATGCTTTATAATGTCATTGATATTACGAGCTAAGTGTTCCATTGTCCCGTGGGTATTTTCCGATTGCTTTGCCTGTTCTAGGGAGCCCTTTGCTAAATCATCAACGGCAAAAGAAACCTGTTCTGCTGCTGCTGCCGATAAATGGGAACTGTTTTTTATAATATCATTATCGTTTTCTATTTGTTTAGCTACATCCGAGGTTTGTATAATTAAATTTTGAATGTTTTGGACCATCTTATTAAAGCTTTTTGCAAATCTTCCTATTTCATTTTTTCCTTCGATAGATGAGGCTATCCTTAAGTCCCCACCCTCCACCTTAGCCATGAGATTTATTATGCTCTTTAAGGGGGTAGATATGCTAAAGGCAATAAAAATTCCCACTATGATGGATATCAAGACACATATAATGCTAATTATAATAATACTCTTCCTTACAGTAGTCATTTCTGACATTAAAGAGTTTATCGGCTCCTTAGTAACTAATTTCCAACCATTTTTTGTGGTTCCATAACTTATTACATAATTTGAATCTGTAAAGTTATCTGTTTCTTCATTACTATATATATTGTTTAGATATTCGTCTTCTAACTCAATTCCTAGCATATCAAAATCCAAATGGGATATGACTTTTCTATCATTATTTAATAGAAATATCTCCAAATCGCTTCCTAAATTTGCTTGTTCAAAAATCGAGTTGATTCCTTCCATGTTAATACAGATACTTAAAACTCCTATTTGTTCATGGGCTTTTAAGCTTTTTAAGGATGTCAAAATATAGATATACTCGTAGGAGTCATTAAGACCTGTAACCCATACAGGTGTACCATTGGTATCCTTAACAATCTCCGTAAATTGTCGCAACAATTGGTTTTTATTAATTGCTCTACCGTCCCTTGTTGTTATCACGATACCTGAGCCTAAAACATCGCCATTGTCTTTGTAAATATTGGCACCTTCTATATATTCACTGGAGGTTGTTATGGATATTAAAGCCTTGTTTATCTTGTCCAAACTTTGAACCTTTTCAAATGAATTTTTAAACTCCTGCTTTTCAAGGTTTTCCATTAATTCCGTATTAGAAATAATCATCCTGGATAAACTTTCAAAATCTTCTATTGTATAATCTATATTTACAGCCATTTGCTTAATCATCTTTTCAGAATAAAGCCCTACCTTGTCTTTAACAGTTTTTTCCGCATTGAAATAGGAGAAGCCTGCCACAATAGCTAGGGGAATAATGCTTAATAATATAAAAGCCGTAATTAGTTTTTGAGCGATTCCTATATTATTTGTAGAACTAACTCTAGGTTCCTTATGTCTTCCTTGACGCTTTGACTTTTCACGTAATTTTTTTAATTTATACAAGAACCTTCCTCCTCATACTTTCCCCATCTATCAAAGAAGGCACCTGCCCTTAAAGCAGCATGTACCTTCTTTATCCATTTATAAATTTATTCCTATTTAAGTTTAAAACTGTTAATCCTTTGGTTAAGTATCTTTGCCATTTCATTTAATTGTTGGGAGGTTGCTGACAATTCCTGTGCTGCCGCATTCACCTCTTCCGATGAAGCTGCTATTTGATTGGATGTCGCTGATGTCCCTTCTGCATACAAGGATACTGTCTTTACTTTTTCAACTATGCCATCTTTGTTACCATTAATTACAAATATAGATTTACTTACAGCATCAATCTGTGGAAGGATACTCTCAATAGATCTTATTATTTCTTTAAAAGATTCTATAGTACTGTTAACTTCTTCTGTTTGAGCTACTAAATGATTCTTCACATCGTCTGTTGTTTCTATAACCGTATCTGATTCTTCCTCAATCATATTTATCATATCATCTATGTTTTTAGATGCTCTTTTTGATTGTTCTGCTAGTTTTCTTATCTCATCGGCAACAACCGCGAATCCTTTCCCTGCCTCCCCTGCTCTAGCAGCCTCGATAGCTGCATTCAAAGCTAGTAAATCCGTCTGATCTGAAATTGCATTAATCATATTAGTAATGGTTGTTATAGAACTTATGTTTACACCTAATCTTTCAATTTTTTCAATTACTGTACCAAATAAGCTTTCAATGCTCTTTATAGAAGACATAAGGCTCTCTAGCTTTTCATTTCCACCCTTAGCCATTGTATTCGTGTTCATTGCATTTTCGTGAACATCTTCTATGGAAATAACAATACTATCTAATTCCATTCCAAATTCAGTAACACTCTCGCTTATACCTTGTAGTTCATTGTATTGATGAAGAGCACCCTTAGATACATCCTGCACGGCTTCTGAAACTTGCTCTGCCGATGCGCTCATCTGCTCTGCTACAGAGGCTAAATCATCAGAATATACTTCTATATCTGATGTGCTTTGTTTGACTAATTTAAATGCATTGGAAATTTCATCAGATACTTTTGCTAGGGCCTTTCTCATGATTCCAAATTCATTTTTACCATTGATGCTGATTTCTTCCGTAAAATCCCCTTCGGAAATCTTGTCTAAATTGCCTATCATTAATTTCATGGATTTTCTTATAATTCTTGTAATAACTAAGCTAAAACTTACCAGAAGAAAAAGAGAGATAGTGATAATAATTATGTAAAACTTTAAATTGTTATCGTATATAGCTTTATTTTCTTCCTTCAAACCTTCCGCTAGGGATTTATTGTATCTTACCAGTCCTTGTAAAGAAGAATCAATATTAGATTCTATAGTCTTTACTTTGCTTTGTTGTAAACTTTCCACTTTGCCTTTTTCTGATATAGTTGATTTGATTACTTCCCAGGTTTCCAAATAATCTTTATATTCTTTTTTGAATTTTTCAAGATATTTAGCTTCGTTTTCGTCCATTTCTATTTGATCGTATTCGTTAATTATACTTTCAATCAATTTATGACTAGACTTGATTCTGTTATCATATTCATGATAAAATGTAGTTTCCGTTCCTCGGGATAAATTGTAACGGATTGAATAATATTGATTTTGTAGTTCTCCTATTTTTACAATCGGCAAAAGCCTATCTTCATAAATTGCCTCTGCATTTCTTTCAATCTTACCCATGGAACTATATCCCAGTGTACCAACAAACAACAAAAGGGTAATAGAAAAAAATAAAATTAATATTATGCCGGTAACAATCTTTATACCCTTTTTGCTCTCTTTTTTTAAAGAATCTTTAGAAGGATGCTGGCTTTTCAGGACACTCTTTTTAGGCTTAAGCAGTTTAAGTTTCTTCATGGCAAAATCCCTCCTTTTTCTGGCAGCTTAGTTCATTTAATTTTCTTACTGCTTGACGTTTTGTTAGTTCATTTGTACAATAAAGATACGGTATTAATAAATATTTTTAATACTATTATACAATAAATAAATAATTAATGCAACCGATTGCGTTAATTATATTTTTTTTGTATAATATTAGATAAGATTTAAAATGTTATAGTAAAGTGCTGCTAAAACTTAATACATAATCATATAAAATAAAGTATCTGTTTTAAGTTTTTGGGCGCAGTTTTACTGATATTTTAAAAAATAATTATTTTAGGAGGGTTCACATGGTTAATAAAAACTTACCAAAGGTTGCCTATTTCTGTATGGAGTATGGTCTTGATGTATCCTTAAAGACCTATGCAGGTGGACTTGGAATATTAGCTGGGGACTATATGAAAGGTGCTAAAGATCATAATTTCCCTATTATTGGGATTGGTCTTAAATGGAAACAAGGATATACCGATCAAAAAATTGGTGAAGATGGTCGTCCTTACGATACATATCATAATTATGACTATGATTGTATGAAAGATACAGGGGTTAAGGTTACTGTAAAAATCCGTCAAAGAGATGTTGTATGTAAGGTTTGGGAAGTTACCGAATTTGGAACTAATCCATTGTATCTTCTAGATACAGACCTTCCTGAAAATGAAGATAATTGGATTACCGGCCAATTATATGGATGGTTTGGGGAAGAAAGAATTGCTCAAGAAATGGTTTTAGGTATTGGGGGAGTTAGAGCTCTTAGGGCTTTAGGTATTGATGTAGATGTTTATCACTTTAATGAAGGTCATGCACTTTTTGCAGGCTTTGAATTAGTAAAGGAAAGAATGGATAAAGGAATGACTTTCGCAGAAGCTGCAGAAGCTTCAAGAGATGAAATTGTATTTACAACCCATACTCCTATTGTACAAGGAAACGAATCCCACTACTTGGATAGACTTATGTACATGGGTGCTAATAATGGGCTAACCCTAGAACAATTGGTTTCCCTAGGCGGTTCTCCATTCAATATGACTGTAGGGGCTCTTAAGTTATCAAGAAAGTCCAATGCAGTTGCTCAACTTCATAACGAAACCGCAAATAAAATGTGGGCTCATATAGACAACCGTTCTGAAATTGTAGGGATTACTAATGCGATTCATCTACCAACTTGGGTTGACAATCGCATGGTTGATGCCGCGACTAATGGTGGAGACTTATGGGAAATCCATATGGAAAACAAGAAAAAACTAGTAGATTTCGTTGAAGAAAGAAATGGAGTTAAACTAGATGCCAATAAGCTTCTCATTGGTTTCTCAAGAAGAGCTGCTCCATATAAGAGAAGTAACTTTATTTTCACAGATGAAAGCATTATTGATCCTTTGTTGAAGGAAGGCAAACTCCAAATTGTATTCTCCGGTAAAGCTCATCCCCTAGATGATACCGGAAAAGAAATCGTTGAAAATATAGTTCGTATGTCTAAAAAATACCCTAATGCAGTGGTTTTCCTTGAAAATTATGATATGACTATTGGTGCCATGCTTACAAGAGGTTCTGATGTATGGTTGAATAATCCAAGAAGACCTAAGGAAGCTAGCGGAACTTCCGGAATGAAAGCAGCTATGAATGGAATCCTAAACCTAAGCACCCTAGATGGATGGTGGCCAGAAGCCTGTGATCATGGTGTTAATGGATGGCAATTCGGGGATGGTTTTGAAAGTGAAGATGAAAAAGTATTAGATGCCCATGATTTAAAGGCTCTTTATAAAGTACTTTTAGAAGAAGTGCTGCCAACCTATTACGATAATCGCGATAAATGGGTTGAAATGATGAAAGAAAGTATCTTAAGTACAAAAGACAAATTTGCAGTTAAAAGAATGCTAGAAGAGTATTACGAAAAACTTTATATCAAGGCATAAAACTTGGGCGAACATTGTTCGCCCTTACTTAAATAATTTATGAAATCTTTGCCTAGATGTACAAGGCAAACGGTTGCTTATTAATTCATATTAGGGAGGGATAATTTGAAAAGGTTGCTCTTATTTTTCCTAGTTCTTTTACTTTTTACAGGATGTAATCCAAAACAAGCTCCCGAACAAATAGAAGACAAATCTCATATAAAGCAAGAATCCTCCACTAAAGAGGAAAATAATAATACTCCTTCGGTGGATTCTGAAATTAAATATACTGTTAAAAATGATGGTGGAAATTTTTCAAGTGAAGATTTAATTTACTTTATTATGGTGGATAGATTTTATGATGGGGATGAAACAAATAACAATTTCGATGATGTCGATAAAAATGATCCAATAAAATTTCATGGGGGAGATATTAAAGGAATAATTGAGAAACTTGATTATATAAAATCCCTAGGAGCTACTGCCATCTGGCTTACCCCGGTTCTTAAAAATGAGCCTAATGGCTATCACGGTTACTGGACTTATGATTTCTATGATGTCGATCCTCATTTTGGTTCTATGAAGGATTTAAAATTATTAGTTGAAAAGGCACATAGTATGGACATAAAGGTATTATTTGACCATATTGTAAATCACACAGGATACAACCATCCTTGGGTAACCGCTCCTGAGAAAGAAGATTGGTTCCACCCAAAAAAGGACATTACCAATTGGAATGACCAAAAACAGGTTGAGGATGGATGGCTCCATGGTCTCCCAGACCTAAATCAGGATAATCCTGAAGTTAGTAAATATCTTTATGATAACACCCTTTGGTGGATTGAAAATACCGGTATTGATGGCATGAGACTTGATACCATGCGCCATGTATCAAAGGAATTTTGGAATGAATTTGCTAAGGAAATCAAAGATAAATATCCCGATTTTTATTTAATTGGGGAAGTCTGGAACAATAATCCAAGGTATCTAGAGTTATATCATCAGGTAGGAATTGACGGTATGACAAATTATCCTCTATTTGATGGAATTAGAGATACCTTTAAACAGTTTGGGAAAACCAGTGCCCTAGTAAGTGCTATCGAAAAGGAAAAGTTCTATTCTAATCCCGAGATAAATGGGGTATTTCTAGATAATCATGACAATAAAAGACTAATAACCCAGGCTGGGGATAATGGGGAAGAATATCTAAGACAAGCTCTAGCTTTTGTCATGACCTATAAAGCCATTCCTGTAATCTATTATGGAACAGAAATAGCCATGGAAGGCGGAGATGATCCTGATAACAGAAGGGATATGCAGTGGGAAAAAATTCAGGATTCTAAAACCTTAGAATTCTATAAGACCTTAGTTACCTTAAGGCAAAGCAATGAGGCTCTAAAATCTGGAGAGTTTAAACTCTTAGATTATGATAATGAATTTATTTCATACAGTAGATATACTGATGATAAAGCTGTTATTGTAATAATTAACATAAAAGATAAGCAAAAAGAGGTAAGTATTGACATTGATCATTCTGCTATTTCTTTTAAAAATATATTCAGCGACACCGTTTATTCAGCTGGAAATGGTAAAATAAAAATAGACCTTAAGCCTTTTGATATAATCATATTAGAATCAAAGTAGCCCTACTTTTTTAGTAGGGCTTTTTGTGTTGACTCTCTTTCTATAAAATTTGTTTCTATTATATAATGGGTGGCTATTTCCCCTTTTTCTATGCTACTTTCTAGCTTATTGATGAGAAGCTTAGTTGCATAGTATCCGATTTTTTCTGCTTTAATATCTACAGAAGAGAGGGAAGGAGTTTGGTAAGGGGCAAGGGAGGTATTATTAAACCCCGCGACTAAAACTTCCCCCATGTCTTTTTCTTTGATTGCCTTTAATACTCCAAAGGCAATCAAATCATCCGTTGTTACAATAGCATGGGGAATAGTATATTCCATGAGTTCTTTTGCACCTTCATAACCTTTTAATTCAGAAAACTCTGAGGTAATAATAAGGTTATCATCTATGCTTATACCTCTTCCTTCTAGAGCTCTTTTATATCCCGCCAATCTATCCTTTGTAACATTAAATTGCTCCGGTCCACCAATAAAAGCAATCTTTTTATTGCCTCTTTCAATGAGGGTAGTAACTACATTATACATAGCTTGAAAATTATCATTGTCAACCCATAACACATTAGAGGTATCTTTTGGACGTCCTACAACAACAAATGGATACTTAATGTCTTTAAGATATTCTATAGATTCATCTTCTTCTCTTGCAGACAGTAGTATAATGCCATCTACCCACTTACTATGGATATACTTTTTAATAAATTCCATTTCTTGTTCTTCATTATCACTATAACTATACATAATATAGTACCCTCTTTTTTGTGCGTATACACTTATTCCTCGCATAGCTTGAATAAAGAAAGGGTTATTAAATAAATCTTCATCTGTATTGGGAAGTAAAACTCCCAAGGTCTTTGTGGATCTATTTGCCAAACTTCTTGCTATGGCATTAGGGTGATAATGTAACTGCTTCATTGCCTTTAAAACTCTTTTTTTTGTTTCATCGCTAATCTTAGGATTATCTGCTATTACCCTAGAAACAGTAGAAGGCGATACATTAGCTGCCTTAGCCACATCCTTAATCGTAACTACCATAACTACTCACTTCCTACTCCAATAATTCATGTTCTTCATAATTTCATAATCCTTATAAGAATAGCATATTTCTAAATATTTTGGTAGTACTAGTAAAATATTTTTACTTAGTATAAAAATAATTTTAAATAATTATTAACCTTTAGTAGCTCCTGCAGATAAACCTTGTACAATGTATTTTTGTAAGAATAAAAATAGTATTGTAATCGGAATTGCTACTAAGATAGAGCCCGCTGCAAATCTTGTAAAATAGGTGTTTTGGTTTTCTTGAATCCACTGGAATAATCCTAGAGCTAAAGTTCGCTTATTAGATGACCTAAGAACTATTTGTGGGAATATAAAATCAAACCAAGGTCCTATGAAATTACTTATAGCCACGAAGGTAATGATAGGTTTTGCAAGGGGTATAATAATTTTTCTAAATATGGTGATATTACTTGCCCCATCAATTTTGGCAGCCTCATCAAGACTTCTTGGAATTCCTTCAAAATAACCCTTACAAAGCCATGTATTGTATGGAATCTGTCCTGAAGCATAAACCAATATTAACCCTAAATGGGTATTTAATAAATTAAGTCTAAATAAAAGAACATATATGGCTGTCATTGACATAAAGGCCGGGAACATTTGTAATATTAATATTGTCATTATAGTTAATTTTCTTCCCCTAAATGTAAACCTTGAAAAAACATATGCCGTTAGAGTTGTGAAAACAACCGATAAAACCATATTAGCTGTTGCTATTTTTATGGTATTAAGATACCATATGGCGTAATCCGTTTCGGTAAACAAATCAATATAATGCTTAAAAGTAGGGTTCTTGGGAAACATTGTAGAACTAAAAAGACTGCTTCCCGAGTTAAGAGAAGAACCTACAATCCATAAAACTGGTGCCAATATAATTGCTGACATCAGTATAAGTAATCCATAAACAAAAATCATCTTTATAATCCTTAAGGGACTAAATCTTTTATTTAATTCTGGAATTTGGTTGTTTAGCTTCGTATCCATCACATCATGTCCTCCTCTTTGAAGGATTTTGTTCTAGTAAATGAATATGCAGAAATACTTGCTATAAATAAAAATAGTATAATCGTAATAACCGATGCCATATGGTATTTATTTTGGTCCCTTGTCAATTTATAAATCCATGATATTAATATATCAGTTGAACCCGCATATCTGTAGTTTCCATTGACAGGATTTCCATCGGTTAATAAGTATATAGCTTGGAAATTATTAAAGTTGTGTGCAAAGGTCATTACAATAAGAGCAGAGGTTTGATAAAGTACCATGGGCAAAGTTATATGGATAAACTGTTGAAATTTATTTCCACCGTCAATTTCTGCCGCTTCATACATACCCTTGTCTATGTTTGTTAATACCCCCGACATAAGTGCCATCCAGTAAGGAGAACCAAGCCAAATATTAATAATTACAATCATAACCTTAGCCAGTATTGAATCGGTAAGCCAAGGGGTTTTATTCATTCCCAAAGATACCAAAAGGTTATTAATAGGGCCTGGGCCACTAAACATCAGGCGCATAATAAGAAGAGAAATAAAGCCGGGTATAGCATAAGGAAGTATAAAAATACTTCTCCAGAATTTCTTCAGCTTAACTTCTTTCCAGTTGACAATAAGTGCCATAAATAATCCTGCAAAGTAATTGGATACTGTAGCTGCTATTGCCCAGATAACAGTCCATACCCCTACCCCTACAAAAGTATTGTTCCAAATATCTAAGGTAAATAATTGCTTAAAATTTTTGAAACCTACCCAATCAACTAAATTCTTAGGAGGCAGATGGTTAGGACTTGAATAGTTGGTAAATGCTATAGATACTGTAAATACAATCGGAAGTAACACAAAGAAGATTATAAATACCATCGGTATTGCTAAAATAAATTGTGGAAAATATCTATCCCATACATATAATAAAAATTCCTTTGTAGTCAAAACAGGTTCTCCCTGTGCTCTTAGCTCTCCAGATTTTTTAGCATCTATAATATTAAGAATATATACTATAACTACTAAAGTTAATAATAATGCTGCTATAAGGCCATCTACTAAAAGAAATATAGAATGATCTCCCTGTGCTATACCATCCACATAATGCAGAGGAGTATCCCCTAGGGTTATTAGTCCATATATTGATTTCTTAAAGTATGGAATAAAAATAATGGTTACGACTTCTATTAAAAAATATATAATTCCTTTTAGATATTCTTTATTATAAAACTGACCAAGTCCCATGAATAATATAGACAATGCCATGGATCTCTTAGACTTTTTCATCTCCCCAACCCTCCTTGTTTTTTTAGAAAAAATCTAGTCACCTACCACAGTAAATGACTAGATTTTATTAATAAACTAGTTTTATTCTTCTTCTGCAGTGATAGAATCTCTCATTGCATCTGCAGCCTTTTTAAGTGCTTCTTCTGGTGCTACACCATCATTCCACATGGAACCAAATGCTGCTCCATATGGATCCCACATATATTGTACTTGAGAAATACTTGGCATTGGTACAGCGTATTCTGCTTGGTCTAAGAATGGAGATACAAATTCATCATTTTTAATTTCCTCTGCATCAGCTAATGCCTTAACAGGAGGTATTTGACTGGTTACTTCAAATCTCTTTAAGAGAGCTTCATCAGATGTTATAAAGTCAAGGAAAAGTTTTGAAGCATTAGGATATTTTGTGTATGCACTTACCCAAAGTACACGAATACCTGAAAAGCTTGGTTGTTGTTGTCCATTAGACATTTTTGGAAGAGGAGCAACGCCGAAGTTTAAGCCTGCATCTTTTCTACCTTGAACTGCCCAAGGTCCATCAATGATAGCTCCCACTTTACCTTCATCAAATAATCCTTCGATAATTTGTGTAGTAGAGTCTGTGGAGTTTACAGGTAAGATTTCTTTAAGTCTAAGCATATCTTTTGCCCCTGCAACAGCACCATCATTGTCAAGACCCACATCGTCTTTATCTGTTCCACCTTGACCGAATACATATCCACCACCATTAGCTATAAAGCTATGGGAGTAGTATGCGTTTTGGATATCCCACATGAAAGCATATTTGTTAGCGTTTGCATCGTTAAATTCATCTGCTTTTGCAATAATTTCATCATAGGATGTTGGAGCTTCTGGGAAGATATCTTTGTTATAAAAAAGAGCATATGTTTCGATAGCTGTTGGGTAACCATATACTGTTCCTTGGTATGATACAGCTGAATAAGCAGCATCCATGAAATCATTCTTAATTCTTTCACCTGTATTTGTATTAGGTTGAACCAATCCTGCAGATATTAATGAACCTAAATGGTCATGGGGAGCTGCAAATATATCTGCCCCAACCCCAGCAGGTCCGTCTTGTGCTAATCTTTCTTCAGCGTCAACTGCGCCTACTGCTTCAAGGTTAACTTTTACGCCATATTTAGCTTCAAAGTCTACAACCATTTCTTTTAACCACTCTTGTTCAGGTCCTTCACTTTCCCATACAAGAAGTTCTGCGCCATCTTCTGGTTTTAGATCATTATCTTCTTCTACCTGGTCTTCTTTTTTACCTGAATCATCTGTTACCTCTTGATTTGAATCTCCTTGTGATGCTGGCTTTTGTTTTTCGCCGCCACAAGCTGCTAATGATAATACCATTACCATCATTAACATTAAACTTAAAATCTTCTTCATGTGAATCCCCCTTACTAATTTTAGAATAGTTTTTGCAATCGTTTGCATAACCCAATTATAAATCCTTTTTGTTATAATGTCAAACTTATTTTTAATTTTTCACAAATAAAATTTTATATTGATGAGGTAAAATAGTAAAATTGACTATATTACCATCACTTTGGATACTTCTACCTTGTGCAGCATCTAAGCAGTATTTTTTATCTATGGCTAGTTTTAAGTTGCTCTTGTTTCTGCTATTATTTATGAAAACATATACCTTTTCATCCTTATACTCTCTTACAAAACCAATAACATCCTCCTCAGTCTTAACCCATTTAAAACTTCCTCTTCTTAAAGGGGTATATTTATTTCTTATACCAATCAAGGTCCTATAATGGGTGAAAAGCTCCATATCCCATTTATCCCTATCCCATTCCATGCATCTCCTACAATCGGGATCTTCTCCCCCTTCCATACCAATTTCCGTGCCATAGTATATGCAAGGAGTACCTGCATATGTAAGTTGAAAAACAGATGCAAGTTTTAGCTTGTTAATATCTCCCTTGGACTTGGTCAAGAATCTTGATGTATCATGGCTATCTAGTAGATTTAACATAACCTCATTTACTTGTTGGGTATTAGACATAATGGTCCTGTTTATTCCTTCTCTAAACTTTTTTTCATTAATACTTTCTTGGGCAAAGTACTCTATGCATACGTTTGTAAAAGGATAATTCATAATAGCATCAAATTGGTCACCCATTAGCCAAGGTAGAGAATTATGCCATATTTCTCCCACTATATAAGCATCCTCTTTAGCATTTTTTACTACCTGCCTAAATTCCCTCCAAAAATGATGATCTATTTCATTAGCAACATCCAATCTCCAGCCATCAATATTTACTTCTTCAATCCAATATCTAGCTACATCAAGCAAATATTCTTTTACCTCGGGATTTGCAGTATTAAGTTTTGGCATGTTTTTAGCAAAAGCAAAAGTTTCATAACTTAAAGGTTCTATTGTAATAGGGCATTCTTTAATATGAAACCAATCAAAATAAGGGGATGCCTTCCCTTTTTGTATTACATCCTGAAAGGCAAAAAAGATATGTCCACTATGATTAAACACAGCATCAAATACTACTTTTATTCCCCTATCATGGCATCTTTTTACTAGAGTCTTGACTGTTTCCAAATCTCCAAAATGGGGGTCTATCTTTTTATAATCTTTTGTATCGTATTTATGATTAGTAGGCGATTCAAATATAGGGGTCATATAAATTGCATTTATTCCTAGTTCTGTAAGATAATCTATCTTTTCTATAATACCTTTAATATCTCCCCCAAAAAAGCTATCTCTTTCCGGTAGCTTACCCCATGGTTCAATGTTTTCTGGATCGTTGCTTTTATCCCCATTATAAAACCTTTCGGGAAATATTTGATAAAACACGGCATCCTTAACCCATTCTGGGACCTTATGTACATCTATCTCGTTAATATAAGGGTAGTTAAAGCCATATTTATATACATCATCAGGATTAAGGTTCTTGCTAAACCCCATCTCTGTATAATATAATTTTTCTCTTTCTCCTTCTATTATGAAATAATAGGTTAATCTTTTGTTCAGGGGTATGATGGAGGTGCTAAAATAATCGAATTTTTCATCGGCACAACTAAGTTCCATAGGAAGCTCTCTTTTGCTTTCTTCCCAAATATATTTATCTCCATACACTAAGATAATCCTTTTTATGTCATCTTTGTCTCCTCTTAATCTTATATGAATCGTATCTTTATCATATGCATAACAATAATTGCTTTTTGGTAAATGATATATTGCCTGTAGGTTCATATGATTTCTCCTTTTTTATATTTTGGATAAATTTAAAGGCGACCAATGGCCGCCTTTATCTATTTGCTACTTCAAGTAAAAGGTCATAGGTTAATTCTTTTGTTGAACTTACCGATACATCGGCACTAACTCCTACTCCTATGGCTATTATNCCTGCTCCTTTTATTGCCTTAACCCCTGCTATAGCATCTTCTATTCCAAGTACTTCCTCAGGTCTAAGATTAAGTCCCTTAAGCCCGTCTATAAAAATATCAGGGGCAGGCTTACTGTTTTTCACCTCAGCTGGGTTTACAATATAATCGAAATAGTTCTCTATTTCCAGTTGTTTTAATATCATAGGGCCGTTTTTTGATGCGGAGCCCAGAGCCATTTTTATATTATTTTGTTTTAAATCTTCAAGCAAATCCTCGATTCCCGGTAGAATATCTTTTTTTGTTATATTGTTAATTAGTTGTATATAGTTATTATTTTTCTTTGCTGCTAGAGCATTTTTCTCTTCTTGTGTGAAATCGTTTTCTCTAAGTCCATGCCTTAATATTGCCTCAAGGGATTCCATCCTTGAGACACCTTTTAGTTTCTCATTGAATTCTCTATCAATCTCTATGCCTATATCTTTCGCTAATTGTGCCCAAGCCTTAAAATGATATTCTGCGGTATCGGTAATAACACCATCTAGATCGAATATAACTCCTTTTAACATGGTTAATCCTCCATTAATATGTTATAAATTTTGCGGCTGGCTTCAAACCATCCAATCTCAATGAAAAAATCCATATGACAAAATTGGTAATTGGCTATTTTCAAGCCTTTTTAGTCTTTTTAAGGCTGAACCTATAACTTATATACTATGGCTTCGTAAGGGCGAAGGGTAATTTTATTGATGGATGCTGGGGAATCTTTATAATTTGATATGAGTATCTCCCCTTGGTTTTCCTTAATTTCTTCGGGTTTTATAAACCAGACTTTCTTATCAAAGAAATTTGCCACTACTAATAATCGTTCATCATCATAAATACGCATATATGAAAAAATTTGTTCATCCCTCTCAAGTATAGGGTGAAAACTCCCATGGACTATGATATCTTTTTCTTTTCTAAGTTTTATAAGCTTTTGGTAATGATAGAAAATAGAACCCGAATCTTCTAAGGCCTTTTTTACATTAATTTCTTTATATCTTGGATTTAGTTTAATCCAAGGTGTACCATCAGTAAAACCGCCGTTAATATTTTCATCCCACTGCATAGGGGTTCTTGAATGGTCTCGCACAATAATATTAGCTGCATCCAAAAATTCTTCCTTATCCATGAGCTTTTTTTCTATTACTAATTCTTTATAGGCATTTTTTATTCCAATATCGTCAAATTCATCTAATTTAAAATCGCAATTGGTCATTCCTATTTCTTCCCCCTGATATATATAAGGAGTTCCTTTCATCATATGAAGGACCGTAGCATACATCTTTGCACATTCTATTCTATACTCTTTGTCATTACCCCATCTTGAAATAATGCGAGCTTGGTCGTGGTTTTCCCAGTAAAGTGCATTCCAACCCTGACCTTCTAAATCTATCTGCCATTTAAACATTATTTCCTTTAGTTTTCGTAAATCTAGAGGGATTAATTCATATCTTCCCTTTTCAGAGTTAAAATTACTATCAATCGTCATATGTTCAAAGGTAAAAATCATATCCAATTCTTTTCTTTTGGGGTCGGTAAATAATATCCCATCTTCTGTAGTAGAACCCGAAGCTTCTCCCACGGTCATACAATCATATTTGGATAAGACTTCTTCATTCATTTCCTTTATATAGGTATGAAGTTTAGGACCATTAACATGGTATTTTCCTATTGAATACTCGCTAGTATCTTCGTAATCAGCAAATTCTAGATATTTTGATATGGAGCTTATGGAGTCTACCCTCCAACCATCTACCCCTCTATCCATCCAATATCTCATTACATCCCATATTTCTTGCCTTACCTTTACATTCTCCCAATTAATATCTGGTTGTTCCTTTGCAAAAAAATGAAGGTAATATTGCCCTGTATTATCATCATAGGTCCAAGCAGAACCCCCAAAATAAGAACCCCAATTGGTTGGTTCTTTGCCCTTTTTCCCATCTTTCCAAAAATAACAATCCCTATAAGGATTGTCTTTGGACCTTTTACTTTCTATGAACCAGATGTGTTGGTCGCTGGTATGATTTAACACCAAATCCATTATAATCTTCATGTTTCTTTTATGTGCTTTTTTGATTAATTCTTCTAAATCCTCATTACTACCAAACATAGAATGAATTTTTCTATAATCGCTTATATCGTAACCGTTATCTATTTGGGGGGATTCATAGATGGGGCAAAGCCATAAGGCTTCAACCCCTAACAGTTCCAAATAATCTAGTTTTTCTATAATCCCTCTAATATCACCAATTCCATCGTTATTGGTATCATAAAAACTCTTTGGATAAATCTGATATACAACTCCACTTCTCCACCAGCTATTCATAGTATATCCTCCAAGCTCATAAGTCTATTTTATGCTGCCTACATGCTCATTCGATAAATTAATCACTTCACCATATAGTTTAATATCTAGGGATTCCCCTTTTTCCAAGGTAAGTCTTATATTTTTTTTATCTACAAACACTTTTATTAATCTATCTTTATAGTTGATTTTAAATGCATAGCTTTCCCAATCTTTAGGGATAAAAGGTGAAAAAGCTATCTCCTCATTAAAAGTTCTAAGTCCTGCAAAGCCATGAACGATAGAAAGCCAACTGCCTGACATTGAAGTAATATGAAGCCCATCTTCTGTATCGTTATTATAATTGTCGAGGTCTAGTCTTGCTGTTCTTTTATACATTTCTACTGCCTTATCCTCCATTTTAAGTTCTGCTGCTAATATGCAGTGAATACAAGGAGAAAGACTGGATTCATGAACTGTCATAGGCTCATAAAATTCAAAATTCCTTTTCTTTTCTTCGAAGGTAAATCTATCGTTTAGGAAGTAAAAACCTTGGAGTACATCTGCCTGTTTAATAAAACATGAGCGGAGTATCTTATCCCATGACCACTTTTGATTAATGGGTCTATCTTCTTTAGATAATTCATTAACAGTCATTAAATCCTTATCAAGGAAGGTATCATGTTGAACAAATACTCCCTCTTCTTTATCGTATGGGTAATACATTTTATCAATGATTGCCTTCCATTTATTTTCCTCTTCTTTTTTTACTTCTAAATCAGCTAACCTTCCATCTTGTTGATTTTTTCTTAGGTAATCCATTACTTCCAGGGTATACTCCAAGGTCCAAGATGCAATTATATTGGTATACCAGTTGTTGTTTACATTATTCTCATATTCATTAGGTCCTGTTACCCCATGAATCATATACATATCCTTTTTCTTGTGATAATGAACCCTGTCAGCCCAAAACCTAGAAATCCCAATTAAAACATCTATTCCGTATTCCCCTAAATAAGATTTATCTCCGGTATAATTAACATAATTATAAATTGCATAAGCAATGGCACCATTACGATGAATTTCCTCAAAGGTAATTTCCCATTCATTATGACATTCTACCCCCGTAAATGTAACCATAGGATAGAGCGCTCCCTTAAGCCCTTGCTGCCTTGCATTATGATAAGCTCCATCTAACTGATTAAATCTATATAGGAGAAGATTTTTTGATACTTCTTTATCGGCAACTGATAGGTACATAGGAATGGCATACGCTTCTGTGTCCCAATAGGTTGCTCCACCGTATTTTTCCCCAGTGAATCCCTTAGGGCCTATGTTTAATCTGGGGTCTTCTCCATAATAAGTTGAAAACATTTGGAATAAGTTAAAACGAATTCCCTGTTGCGCTTCAGGGTCTCCATTAATTTCAACATCTGCTTTTTCCCATCTTTTTAACCAACCATCACAGTGTTCTTCTTTAAGGGCATCATATCCTATTTTTGAGGCTTTCTCTAAAAGTGCATAAGCTTCAGAATTTAAATCATTTTCTTCATAATCCCTAGAAGTTGTTACTGCTACATATTTAATAAGTTTTACTGTTTCATTTTGCCTTGCATTAATTATTATTTTATTGGCTACGTATTTGTCCCTTTCGATGACTTCAATATTGCAATCCTTAGATGCATCTATCTTCATACTGCTACATACGGTAAATCTTGGGGTATCAAAAGAATTTTCTTTTGTTTTCATTGTTAAATATCCCCCATTAGATTTTACCTCTTTACCTGTTTCTAACCAAAACTGTTCATTGTAATTTGAATCCTCATTAAATATATCTCCATCTAAATAAGGGATAAAGGTAATTTGACCTTCATAGTTTAGAGGGGTAGCTTCATAAGATATAATACAAAGTTCCTTCTTAACAATGCTTATAAATCTCGTAACTTCAAATTTGGTTTTCTTTCCATCCATATTGGTGATGAAAGTCCTGTAAAGAATGCCATTTTCCATATCCAATTCTCTATAATATTCTTCTACAGAAACCTTGTAAAGGTCTAATTCCTCATTATCAACTAATACATCAATACCTATAAAGTTAGTACTGTTAATAACCTTCCCAAAATACTTAGGATATCCATTTTTCCACCAACCTACGCGGGTTGGATCTGGAAACCATACCCCCGCAACATATGTTCCCCTATGCATATCCCCACTATACTTTTCTTCAAAATTACCCCTCATGCCCATATAGCCATTACCTAGGGAGGTAATACTTTCAGCTAATCTCATATTTTTCTTATGCAGCTTATCCTCTACAATTTTCCATTTATCCACTTCAAAGATTCTATTTTGATACATAAAGATACCCTCCAATCATTAATAACAAATCAATCTTACTACATTTTCAAGAATATTAAAATACTAGTTTCTCTCCCCTCGCAATGATTTTGTGTAAACATTTTTTTATTATAGATTTGCCCCATTATTAGAAATATATTTCACTGTTGGCAAAACTTTTTCTTAGGTAATAATTTTTTTATAATAGTTCTTATGCAAACGGTTGCACTAGTGAGTTTATATTACCATATAACTAACCAGTTTGCAATATAGATTTGTTATTGCGAACCTTAGGATACCCCTATTATACCGATTAAATATATTTGCTCTTTCTGGTGATAATACTATATAAAAAGAGTATGTCCTAGGACATACTCTTTTTATTATTAATTTGTTAATTCTACTAGCTTTACAATCATTTTTGCTACAGCTGCACGCGTTGCTTTACCTTTAGGATCAACTTTATTATCGCCAACCCCACCAACGATATCTAAAGCCCTTCCTGCCTTTATGCTTTCCCTAGCCCAGCTTGAGACCTTATCCATATCTGCAAAGTCCGCTTCTTCATAACCTGAAATATCATTTAAATTAATTTGTGTTAAATATTTATAAGCTGCCATAATCATGGTAAACATTTGCTCTCTATTTATTGCTTCATCAGGTCTGAAAGTTCCATCGGAATATCCTCCTACAATTTCTGCATCCCTAAGAGCTAGGGCATATCCATAATAGTATGCATCTTCCTTTAAATCACTAAATGGATTTTGATATTCCTTATTAGGATTAATTCCTAGGGCCCTACCTATGAAAGTTACCATTTGACCCCTTGTTACCAATTGGTCTGGAGCAAATAAGTTTTCTGTTATTCCACCGGTAATATGTCTCGCCGCTAAAACTTCTATAACCTCTTTTGCCCAGTGGTTTTGGATATCGGTAAAGGTCTTATTATACTCCATCACCATGTAGGTGCTAAAGTGGTCCGTTTCAAAGATTATAGCATTTTCTTCAAATTTACCACCCTTAAATTCTACATTAGCATTATCACCTATATAATAAACCCCTGCTTTACGTTTATCCTTAATACTATCTAAATCCTTTTTATCCATTGGAATTCGCACTTTAACTTTATAGTTAAATTGTTTGATTTTAGTTTTATTTCCATTGGTATCTATAGCTAATGCCTCAAAATCAAATGGTATTCCATAGGATATTAATCCTTTATTTTTGCTTGCTAGTTTTTGCTTTAGTATATCAATATCCTTGGTGGGTTCTCTATTTATAAGAATATCCTTCGCATTAATTAGGATATTGCTACTAATAGCTCCTGCCGGTAAAACTATATCTCCACTAGGAGTTTTNATTTGAAGAGCAATGGCTTTTTCTTTTAGTTCTGCCATAATATCAGCCGGAATCATAACTTCTATAGTATCTTTTTTATCTATATTTTCTATATTAATAGTAATGGCTATATTCTCTTTTATGAGGGTTTCTATTTCTTTACTATTAATATCTTTGATACTATTTATAACTTTTTCCAAAGCTTTATTAGCATCTTCTATTGCCTTTTTCAAATCCTCTTTATCTGCTTTTACAACCTTTTTACCACCTTTTTCTTCTACCTTAGGTGTTAATTGTCCTACTTGATTTAAGATATTAGAAATATATTCTGCCTGCTTTTTATTTACCTTAACTTCCTTATCTAATATCTTATCTAGTATCTTATTGGCTTGTTCAGAAGTAACCTTATCTAAATCCTTAAGATCCTCTAAGTCTTTAACTTTGTCTACTATCTTATCCTTAGGTTTAGAAGGAGAGCCTCCACTAGAACCACCGGAGCTTCCCGAACCCCCGTCTCCTGGTTCTTCTGGTTTGCTAGGTTCTTCTTTCTTAATTTTACCTAGTATAAAGGTTCCCCCATCTTCCATAGAAGGGAGAGTTATAACCACTGTACCTTCTTCACCCACTGTATACTTTTTACCACCGTATGTTTCTTCTATTTCTTCCCCTTTAGCAAATGGTACTGATAATTCTAACCCTTTGGCATCTCCTAGATTTAATCCAACTAAAACAGATTCATTCTTGTGTTTTCTTTCAAATACAAGATATCCATCAGCATTGGAGCCTGCCAATTTTGTGCGGTTCCCTTTCGCAAATATATCTAAATATTTTTGTCTTGCACTAAATATCTTTCTGTAGTGAGATAGAACATCGTTGCCTTCTACTTCATCCCATGGCATATCATAACGGTTGTCATAATATGGATAGTTACTCTTCCCACCTAAACCTAATTCTTCACCGTAGTAAATAACCGGTTGCCCCTTAGATGTAGCCTGAAGGGAAGCCGCTATCTTAAGCTTATTCTTGTCATTTCCTACGCGGGTTAAAAATCCATCTTCATCATGACTTCCAAGGAATTGGCCGAACATATAATCATTGCCTATTACTTGGTTTCGATTTTCTAAATAGCTTTCTACTCCATCAATATTTCCATTTACGAAGTCTGCAGCCTTATATTTAAAATCAAAATCAAGTAAAGAATCCATCTTTCCATTACTTAGATGTCCTAAATCATTTCCGGGTGTTGCACCGTATGATTCACCTATCATTTTAAAGTCCGGTTTAACTTTGGTTAAGGCATTCTTAAATGCTACCAACATTTCATTTTGAACATGCTTTACAGTATCTACACGGAAATAATCTATGGTGTTTCCCTTAGAAGTTCTTGCGATTTCATCAACCCAAGCAACTTGCCAACTAATAACTTGATCCCTAACTTCTGGATCTTCTGTTATGAAGTCTGGAAGCCCTGATAATTCTCCTGTAATGTCATCTCCATCTACAGGGTTTTCTCTAAACATTCCCTTAAATCTATCCCTATCTTCATCTGTTGGATATCCGATGACACTATCTGAGTCCTCTTCAACTACCCTTAAACCATATCCTGCATGGTTGATAACTACGTCTACCATAATCTTAATGCCTTTTTCATTAGCTGCATCGATTAGATTATGGAATTCTTCTACAGTTCCCAAATGAGGATTAAGCCTTTCAAAATTGCTTGCCCAATATCCATGGTATCCATAGAAAGGAGTAATATGCGGATCTTGATAAAATCTTACATCATGTTTAATATTTTCTACTATAGGAGTAATCCAAATGGTATTAACCCCTAATTGTTTTAAGTAGTCTAATTTTTGTGTAACTCCCTTAAAGTCTCCTCCGTGATATGCACCAGGAGCATCTAAATCATAATCCCCTATACCATATGGATCATTATTGGATTTATCTCCATCATTGAATCTATCAGTTAGCATGAAGTAGATTACAGCCTCATCCCAATCAAAGTCTGCCTTTTTAGTTTTAGCTCTTGTTTTTACTTCCACATTTGTAGAAGTTCTATGAACTATTCCATATTCGTCTAATATTTCTATTGGAAGTGTTTTAACTCCTGCTGCAACCTTCTGCGAAACTGCAATCGTAACAGCATTTAACTCCGTAGGTATTTCCACCTTATTGCTTCCACCAATAGTACTTAAATCAACATGGATTTCTTTTGCCTTTACATCTTCACCGGTTTTTGTGTTTTTTATATCAAGAGTAAGTACAGCATTTTGATTATAATCAATAACCTTTGGTTCTACAGCCACCTTGATATCTAAGTCCAGCTTAACAATCTCAATAATTGACTTTCCAGTATCATCAGTGTTTTTAGGGTCACTTATTTCTATTGTTTCGCCATCTTTAATAATCCTAAATAGGTATTCATAAATACCTTCCTCGGCATTTTTAATGGTATATTTGAAATACTCATTTTGCTTATCATAGATCATTTCGTAAGCAATACCATTTATAACTACCTCTACCTTTTCAATGGTGTCTAACTTATCTTCTTTATAGAGCTCTTCATCCCTATAATAGAAGGTAATATCTCCATCCCTTAAGACTGGTCCACTTACATAAGGCACAACAAGTAATTCTTTTACCATGCTTCTAACTGTAACTTTTGTTATTACTTGCTCTGGATGAAGAGTAATATATCTATCGTCTTGGATATCTTGTTTAGCAGTATCCCAATCGGTTCCCTTTCTTACAATAAAACCTACACTAGTAACCCCTGGAGCTACTTTTATGGTTGTCTTAGCATAATCAGAATTTATTTCAGTGAAATCAACTTGATCTACATCTTCTGTACCTGTGCCCCATACCCACAGATTCCAGTCTTCATATTTTCCATCTTCTCTTACATATTTTAATTCAATAGCTCTTTGCTCATATTTTTTAACTACAATCTCTTTTTCTGCCTCTACATTTCCACTTTTTGCTGTGATGATTACTCTACCAGGTTTTACACCTAAAACCTTTCCTGTTGTATCTACTGTTGCAATGTTTGCATCAGAAGATGTCCATGTAATAGTAGGGCTTAGGATTTTCTGATTATACTGGTCAAATACTTCAGCTTTTAGTTGAATACTTGTGGTTTCGTATACTGCTTCTTGCCCTGTTAAAGTAATCTGCATCGGATTTAATTTTCCTACATTTACTTCTACAGTATCTTGAAGTTCTCCTGAAATTCCTGTAATAATTGCTTTTCCTTCTGATATCGCTTGGATTCTTCCATTTGTTACAGTTGCTACTGACTCATCAGAAGAAATCCAAGTGATATTTTGATTTTGCATTATTCTTCCTTTTTGGTCTTTTACAACTGCTGTTATGGTCTTTGTACTTCCAGCCTCCAAGCCTATTGCATCTTCTTCTATTTCAATGGTAGTCGCTACAGGTTCATAGTCATCAGCTATATCATATAGTACCATCATAGAAAGAGGTGCAACTTCAACTGCATTTCCATTAACGACTCCTATGGTTTCTACCCCTGCTGCTGTTTCATCAACAACTATATTCCATACAGAAGAGTCATTGGGGAGATTTACCACTTGTTTAGTTTTATTTGCATTGTAAATAACAACAATATTCTTCCATGGATCTCCATTGGCAAAGTTCTTTAATTTAAATACAATCACATTACCNTTAGCATGGATAATTTGTAGATTATTGTTTATTGCTTCTTTCGTTGTCATCTTAAAGGCAGGATGATTTTTTCTAAGTTCTATTAATCCTTGATAATAATCAAATACTTTTTCATACTCTGTCTTTAGTTCCCAACGAATTTTATTAATTTCATCAGAACTTTTATAGCTGTTATGATCTCCATATTTACTTCTTAGCATTTCATCCCCTGCATGGATAAATGGAATCCCCTGGGATGTAAATACTATACCATTTGACAATAAGCTTCTTCTTACTGCCTCGTTCTCTAAAGGATTAGATTCAGTAATTATAGCATGGGGATTTGTGGTAGTTTCAGGTTTTAGGGCCTTATTCATATCCGCCATTACCTTATCCCAAATATTTAAGTTATCATGAGCTGCAACATAGTTAATGCTTTCTGTAGGAGCATTAGTAAAATCATCTATGGCACCTTTTATACCCTGTACCACCCTATCCTCTTGTCCAGTTGCCCCTGTTGCAAAACCTGGATCCTTGCCATTTCCATTCCCACTAGCTGAGCGAACGNCATTACGAAGATTATCATTAAACACCGCAAAGTTTTTATCCTTTTGACTTCCTTTTAGGGTTTGGAGTTCTGCTGCTAAAGGGCTACCTCCTGCTGTCCATGGTTCTCCATAAATTAAAAGGGTTGAATCTATCTCATTATGAAGTTCCGTTGTTATTTGTTCCATGGTATCTATATCGATAAGGCCCATAAGGTCAAATCTATATCCATCAACACCATATTCCTCCGACCAATATCTTACAGAGTCCTTGATAAACTTACGAACCATTGGCCTTTCGGAAGCAACTTCATTCCCACAACCGGAACCATTGGTAAATTTACCATAGTTATCTGTACGATAATAATAACCTGGGACTATCTTATCAAATGGACCTTCTTCGATTTCAAAGGTATGGTTGTATACTACGTCCATGATTACACGTATTCCATTATCATGAAGTGTTTGAACCATTTCTTTAAACTCTTTTACTCTAGCTTCTGGATTAGTTGGGTCTGTAGAATATGATCCTTCTGGTACATTGTAGTTTTGCGGATCGTATCCCCAGTTAAACTTTGGATTTTTAGAACTTTCATCATCAACTGTTAATTCATTAACTGTTTTAAAGTCATAAGCAGGAAGCAAATGAACATGGGTAACTCCTAGTTCTTTTAGATGGTCAACGCCTGTTTTTACCCCATTATATTTTGTTCCCGTTTCTGTAAATGCCTTAAACTTACCCTTATTAACCATTCCTGAATTTTCGCCAATGGAGAAGTCTCTTACATGAAGCTCATAAAGAACAGCATCGGTTGAATTAATCATGAATGGCTTATCCATTGGATCAAAACCACTAGGATTAGTTTTGTTTAAATCAATTACTGCTCCTCTTTGACCATTCGCTGAAACTGCCTTTGCATATGGATCTATCGCATAGTTAACAGTTCCATCTGCAAATTCAACTTTATACATGTAATATTTTGATTCTAAATCCTGAGGTATAGTAATCTCCCATACTCCAGCGGATACTTTTGTCATTTCTGTCTCGTCGCCATCGGTATGGTCCGTTACTATTCCTGCATTATTATAGGTACCCGCTTCATTATATAAAGCTACACTTACTTGTTTAGCTGTTGGTGCCCATACCTTAAAGGTAGATGTATTTCGATTATAAGATAATCCTAAATCATTTCCTTTATATACAAACTCGGAATCATTTAAAACATCTCTCATAGTAACCTTAGAAGAATTAAATCCTTCTATGAATATTTCATAAGCTTCAGTTACATCTATATCTTTTTTTGTTGTTACTTCAAATAATTTATCAGTTAATTTTTTCGTTGTTACGGGTATAGTATTTCCTTGGGAATCTTCTAGAGTAGCATTTATAGTATTTCCTTCGATTGCATGAGTGGTAGAACATACTATTTTTGTTTTAGAGTCTGCTAGGGCACTCATAACTCTCTTAGAAGTATCAGGTCGACTAGTATATACTGTTTTATCTCCCTGAACAATCCATACTTCTGTAGAATCCTCCCCTTTTGGTATTTCTATTTCCCTTTCTTCTTCTTGTGCCGTCCAATTTTCTCCTAATCTTGTGATTATGCTGATTTTAGGTTCTGTATATTTAACAATACCAACGGCAAAACCTTCTTCATCTAGTTCATTTTTAAATTTATATGCTTCCCCATTCTTACCTTCTGACCAAATCCACATATCCCAATCTAATGATTTATCATCATATCTAAAGTAGTGGATAGTATATGTATACATGTTTTCTAAAATAGTTATAGCTCTTTCAATCTTATATCCTTCATAGGTTCCAACAATGGTAATTTTTGTGTTTGGAGTTGCGTCTGTTCCAATTTTTAGCACATCACCTTCTATGGATACATTATTTATTGCTTCTTTTAATGTCCATACGGGAGATACCTTTTGTTTGTTTCCATCTTCATTTAGGAATTCTGCCTCTAAGGTAATTGTATCTCCTAAAGGTGCCTCGGAAGGAATAGAACTTGTAAGCCCTGGAACCACTAACATACTGTTACCATTTGACATGTTTGGATTTAAAGGATCAATGAAGTCATTTTTCCATTCTCCTGATACAGTATTAAACTTATATTCATAGATTCCCGGTGCAAGGGGAATAGTTTTTTCAAACATTCCTTCACCGTTCTTAGCCATAGGGATTCCTGTATTGTCCCATCCATTTAATGAGCCGACAATATACAACTCATCTCCATCATATTTTGCTTTAAAGGTTACAGTTCCATCTCCATTAACTTTCGGAGTTTCAATAAGTTCATCTGCTGTTGTAAAACTTAATTTTTCTTCATCATTAACATTACCTATTTCATCTTTAATGCTACCTTCTCCTACAGTAATTGTGTAAGAGGTCTTAACCTTAAGGAATTCTTTTAAAGAAATTCTAAGCGTATTATTGTTTACCATAGAAGTAGTAAATGGTACTTCTGGTGAAATAACAATTTTACCATCGTCCTCTACGGAAACATTTTTATTAAATTTAAAGTCTATTTGTTTTGTAGTTGGTAAAACATTAGTTTCTCCATCCTGTGGTGTTGAACTATTTAATTTAGGCTTTTCTGTTGGAAGTGGCTTTTGTGGGAGTGTATCAGTAACACTATCCTTACCATATCCTTTAGAAGCATCAAAATAAATACTGATATCCTTTGCTTCATCTGATGAATTTGTAAACTTTAGATTATTTAATCCATCACTAATTTTATAATCCCAATCACTGGCATTTTGAGGATTTAAAATAATTGCAAATTCAAGAGTTTCTCCTGGTCTTAGAACATCATATACATATTTAAAAACAGTTCCTTCGACGCATTCCATCTTTGCATTTGAACTTTCTGGATTCCAATTTCCAAAAGCCTCAGCGGCTCCTACTATGGTAGGTACTAATCCATTTGGATAGTTTATATCATCTAAAACGACATTAATACCTTCATAAAATGTAAACTTTACATTTTGATTTTCTGTGGTTGTATCAAAGGTGCTATTACCTCCAGCATCCACAATTTTAAACCCATGCCNATCCTTTCCATCTACAACCCCTTTATATCCATACGTTTTAGCTTCGGGTATTTCAATAGTTCCCTCCCATACCCCTTCTGATACCGTTGTTAAGAGGTTGGCATCTGGATTCCATCCATTAAAATCTCCTGCAATGGAAACGGAACTTGCCGAAGCTTTTGCTTCTTTGTTAGGTATAATCCCAACGAATAAGCCTACCATCATACTTAAGGTTAGTATCCACGAAATAACTTTTTGTGATTTACCTTTCACTTTCATTTCTCCCTTCTAGATTTAAAATCATGTTACCTTTATATTTAGAAACATCCCTCCCCATTAGATACTTCTTCATCATAAAGAACCATCATAGAAATAGGAGCAATCTCCATATTTTTAGAATTGATTGTTCTTAATGCTTTTGTACCTGCCTTTTTTTCATCAACTACTACGTTCCAACTATCTGTGTTTTCTGGAAGGTTTATTATCCTTTTTTCCTTATTAGCATTGTAAATAACTATAATATTTTTCCATATGTCTTTATTAGAAAAATTTCTAAGTTTAAAGGCGATTATATTATCCTTTGCTTCTATTATCTCAAGGTTTTCTTTAATATGTTTTTTTGTTGTCATTCTAAATGCTGGATGAGCCTTTCTTAAGGCTATTAATCCTTTATGATAGTCAAATACCTTCTTATATTTTGATTTTAACTCCCAACGTATCTTATTGATATCATCGGAACTTTTAAAGCTATTATGATTTCCAAACTTACTTCTTAAAAATTCATCCCCTGCATGGATAAAAGGTATTCCTTGAGAGGTCAAAACTATGCCATGAGCTAGAAGAACTCTTCTTACCCCTTCATTATCTAGCAGCTCTTCTTCTTTAATAAATTCATGGGGTTTTTTATCTTTCTTAGGATCTAACTCCCTATATATATCCGCCACCACTTTATCCCAGATATTAAGGTTGTCATGGGCTGCTACATAATTAATACATTCTGTAGGAGAATTAGCAAAATCATCTATAGCTCCCTTTATTCCTTCTATAACATCCTTTTCCTGATTAACTCCCCCTGTTGCAAATCCTTGATCACGACCGTTTCCATTACCTTTTGGAGAACGAATTGCATTACGAACATTATCATTGAACACAGCAAAACTTTTATCTTTTTGTGTGCCCTTTAGGGTTTGAAGTTCTTTAGGTAGAGGCGTAGGGGCTGCTATCCAAGGTTCATCATAGATTAAGATAGTTGGATCAATTTTATGAAGTTCCTGCGTCAACTGCTCCATGGTGTCTATATCAATAAGTCCCATAAGGTCAAATCTAAATCCATCAATTCCATATTCCTTTACCCAATACTTAACAGAATCTATAATATACTTTCTTACCATAGGTTTTTCTGAGGCTACTTCATTACCACAGAATGAACCGTCAGTGAAATTACCTTCATCATCCATACGATAATAATATTTGGGAACAATCTTATTAAATGGTCCATCCTGTATTTCAAAAGTATGATTATATACCACATCCATAATTACACGAATTCCATTATCATGAAGGGATTGAACCATTTGTTTAAACTCTTTAATGCGAGCTATTGGATCGGTAGGATCAGTAGCATAAGAACCTTCTGGCACATTATAATTTTGAGGGTCATACCCCCAATTGAATTTGGGCTCAGTAGAATTTTTATCATCTACTGCTAATTCATTTACTGTTTTAAAATCATAGGCAGGCAGTAAATGAACATGGGTAATCCCCAATTCTTTTAGATGTTCAATTCCAGTAGATATATCCTTATATCTTGTACCTACCTCTGTAAAGGCCAAAAACTTACCCTTATTTTTCATCCCTGAATTTTCACCTATGGAGAAATCTCTTATGTGAAGTTCATAAATAATTGCATCTGTTGGATTTAGCATAGGAGGCCTTTTATTTGGATTAAAATTTTTTGGATTGGTCTTGTCTAAATCAATAACCACTCCCCGTTGACCATTGGCTGATACTGCCCTAGCATAGGGATCCACGGAATAGTCTATTCTTCCATCTTCATGTTCTACTTTATACATATAGTACCTTTTCTCCAAGTCTTTATTTACAGTAACTACCCATACTCCATCCACATCTTGTTTCATATCTATTTGATTGTCACTGGTATGGTCTTCTATAAGTCCTAGATTGTTGTATTTTCCCGGACCATCATATAGGCATAAAGTTACCTTTTTAGCAGTAGGTGCCCATACTTTAAAAGTAGAATACTTTAAGTTATAGATTACTCCTAGATCTTCTCCGGCATAATAATTCATCTTATCCCCCCAAGGAAGTCTATTTTTAAAATATGTAGAATATAATACAAATGCAACCGATTGCACTAATTATTAATATGTTACCATATAATTTATACCTATGCAATATTTTCTTATATAAAATAACCAATGGCTTAGGACTAAAATCCTAATATTTATGTATATTTAAAGTACATTTCTTAATACCTATATGTTTTTCTATAATTTTACTATTTTATAGCTTTTTTATATCCCGTCAATTAAACCGTTTGTCCTATAAAAAGAATTTCAAAAGACTGCTAATATATCCTAAGTATTAACAGTCCTTTGTTATAACATTTTATCTTATTTGTATAGCCCAATCCCGATTATTATTATTATCCCATCTACTGCCGTCATTAAATACTATGTCTATTTTATTTCGTGCCTGGGCCGGTATCTGCAAGGTTACTTCCCAAATATTATTGCCTTTAGATATCATATTAGTTTCACTAATACCGTTCCAATTATCATACCCCCAGTATGCTTTAACTACGGATGTACCATGTAGTGGACGATCCTTTGCATAATATGTAATCTTAATGGTATTTCCTTCTGTTTTATAGCCAAAGGTTTCCGTCGGAATTATAGGCCCTTCACCATTATCTTTCTCAGTTTTAATACTCCAGTCCTTATTATTATTATTATCCCACTTACTACCATCGGTAAATACAATGTCTATTTTATTTTGGGCTTGGCTAGGGATATTTAAAATTACTTCCCAAATATTTTCACCTTTGGATGTCATACTGGTTTGGGTTATTCCCTTCCAGCCATCATATCCCCAATGGGCTTTAACTATAGATGCACCATGAAGTGGACGGTCTTTTGCATAATATATAACTTTAATAGTATTTCCTTCTACATTATAGCTAAGAGTCTTTGTTGGAATTACTATTGGATCCTCAACTTCGCCCCCGCCTTCGTCCTCTTTAACGCCAATACTCCAATCCTTACTATCATTATTATCCCATCTGCTACCATCGGTAAATACAATATCTATTTTGTTTTGGGCTTGGGTAGGGACATTTAGGGTTACTTCCCAAATATTATTGCCTTTTGATATCATATTAGTTTGGGTTACACCCTTCCAGCCATCATATCCCCAATGAGCCTTAACTATAGATGCACCATGAAGCGGGCGATTTTTTGCATTGTATGTTAAGGTAAAGCTTTGCCCGATGATAGGAGTTGCTGGATTTATTGCAACTGTATCTCCTAGAATAGTAGGTTCCTTATCGTCTCCACTGTTATCTCCATCATTACCACTACCATTTTCATTATATAGTACTATTATACTGCCTCCTGGTATATCCCCTCTAACTTTTCCGTTAGTTACCTGTAATGTGGCATTACCTGTAGCTTTATTTGTATAAACTCCATCCTTTAGTCTAGTTGGAGAATCGATATATGCATTTCCCCCAACATTAACGATAACCATCCCCGCATTACCACGTTCAATAATCATGGTTTCATTTCTTGTCCATCTTAAATATTCATCTTTTCCTACCATAGCATTACGGAATTTATTTACAGCTACAACATCCGCGTCTTTCCATAGTGCTTCTAAAGGTCTAGCTAAAAATCTTGGGGTCACTTCTGCCCTAGCTGCCGCAACAGCAAAAGCCATTTTTCTTTCCCATTGCCCTAGGCTTCTTGAAACATTATGTTCATAGTCATCATGGTTTTCTACATATACAAAAGATTTATTCGCTGGTAGAGTATGATTTCCATGATTGATAGTGCCAAGTCCTGTCAAGTTCTTTGATGTTACAGCATTTCTTAGGGATCCACCGTATCCATGGGCCGTAATATCAAAATACGTTAAGTATGCCTGATAATTATCTCCACTATCTGGTAAAACCTCTCCGACAAGATATAAACTATCTTTGTTTCTAATACTACCTAGGACTCTGTCCCAATAATTACCTTGCCAAGGCTTTCCTGCATCTTCATACTTATTGGTTTCTATATGTTTTGCTGCGTCAAATCTAAAGCCCCCTGCCCCGGCGTCAATACATTCATTTAAAAAAGCTATATGCATATCCTGAACGTCTTGCCTTTGGGTTGCTAAATCTGGCAGCCCCCCAAGGTTTTGTTGTGTCACCTGTTCCCTATCTTTATAGTTACCAATAGCACCTCGGTTATGATAAAGTTCATGGCGCTTTAACTCAGCTGCTACAGCATCTGACCATTGTCCCGGGCTATTACCTTCAGCCACATGGTTTAAGACAACATCTACAATAATATCAATGCCATATTTTTTTGCTTCATTACATAAATCTTTAAAATCGTTATAACTGCCTAATTGAGCATTCCCGATGTGAAAATTCGTAGGTTGATATAAAAGCCACCATTGTCCTGTACCTTTTGTGCCTTGAACCGGGGATACCTGAATAGAGTTATATCCCGCCTGTGCAATTTCTGGCAGCATATTTTTTATATCTTTAAATCTCCACATATAAGCATGTAACATAACCCCATCTTCAGTTTTTAAGGGTAAATTATACTGTCCAGCTGCATAGGCTATAGGAGCATCATTAAATCCATAATCTATGGCTGGCAGAGTAAAGAAAATGCTAAAAGCAATTAAAGTATATGCAATAAATCTTTTTAAAACTTTGTTTTTCATTCTTTTTGCTCCTTATAAGTTTCCTATTTAAAATCCTTATTACTTCCAAGCACGCTTCTAAAAAACCCTTGTATAAAATCCGCCCTCCTTTATTAAAATCTCATATTTTGCATTGGAAGATAAATAAGAAGTTTATTTTAATTATAAGTTGTGATAAAAGGAATTGAGTGTAGGATTTCACGTGTTTTGTGAAATCGCTTGCATTAAGAATATCATATTACAGAATTTATTTCAATATTTTTTAGATATTTTTACTATATTATTTGGACCTCTTATTATATATTTGTTTATATTTTGAAACATAGCTAGTTAATTAAACATATTTTAGAAATTCCTTACTATTCTTTTCTTTTTTTAGTAAAACGATTGCACAAAATCAATAAAAAACGCCTGCACAGCAGGCATCTTTTATTCTAATGCATATCTTATATCTCCGATTAAATCTTCTACATCCTCTATCCCTATGGATAATCTAATCGTATCGGGAGTTACCCCCGCCCTTTGCTGATCTTCTTTCGATAATTGTTGATGGGTGGTACTAGCTGGGTGAATCACTAAGGACTTTGCATCTGCTACATTTGCTAAGTTTGAAAATAACTCTAATTTATTGATAAATTCTTTGGCCTTTTTCTCCCCCCCTCTGATTCCAAAGGTAAAGATAGAACCCGCTCCTTTCGGTAAATACTTTCTAGCCAACTCATAATATTTGTTCTCTGGTAGTCCAGGATAATTTACCCAAGAAACATTTGGGTGGTTTTGTAAGAATTCAGCTACTTTTTTAGCATTAGCTACATGGGTCCTTACCCGTAGGGACAGGGTTTCAAGACCTTGTAGAAACAAAAAGGAATTAAAAGGACTAAGGGCTGCTCCAGTATCTCTTAGGAGAGTCACTCTTGCTTTGACTATATAAGCAAGATTTCCAAGTGCCCTTGTGTATTGAATGTTATGGTAACTTCTATCAGGTTTGGTGAAATCGGAAAATTTACCACTGCTTTCCCAATCAAAGTTTCCTGAGTCTACTATGACTCCTCCTATGGATGTTCCATGACCTCCAATAAATTTTGTTGCAGAATGAACAACAATGTCCGCACCATATTCAATGGGCCTAAGCAGATACGGAGTGGCAAAAGTGTTATCAACAATAAGGGGAATTTTATTTTCATGGGCAATTTTTGCTATAGCTTCTATATCTATAATGTTTATCCCTGGGTTTCCAATAGACTCTATAAAAATTACCCTTGTTTTTTCATTGATTGCCGCCCTAAAGTTTTCCGGGTTATCTGGGTCTACAAAGTGGGTATGAATGCCAAAGCGTGGGAGGGTATTGGAAAATAGATTATAAGTTCCCCCATATAATGTGGATGCTGCAACAATTTCATTTCCTGATCCCAAAATATTAGTTATAGCATAGGTTATAGCCGCCGAACCAGATGCTACAGCTAAAGCCCCTACTCCTCCTTCTAACTGTGCCATCCTTTTTTCAAACACATCCGTTGTAGGATTCATAATTCTTGTATAAATATTTCCTGTTTCCTTAAGGGCAAATAGATTTTCTGCATGATCCGTGTCATTAAAAACATAGGAAGTTGTTTGGTAAATGGGAACAGCCCTTGAGCCTGTTGTTTTATCTACTTCCTGTCCTCCATGAACCTGTATTGTGTCGAATTGATACTTCTTCTTACTCATGATACATTCTCCTTTCAATGGTGACTATGTATAAAAAACTCCCCTAGGAAGATAATAGGAGAGTTATATTTCTTCTCCCTTATCTTTCAGCATAAAACATGCTGCAGGATTTAGCACCTCGTTTATTCAGGTTGCCGGGTTTCATCGGGCCAGTCCCTCCACCACTCTTGATAAGAGTTTTTTATTCATAGTATTTTTATATGAATTATAAGAATTAAAGTTTCATTTGTCAATACCCTTTTGGATTATTTTTAAATTTTAATTTTCATAATAAATTCTCTAATTTTTTCTCCGTCTTTTTTACCATCTGTTTCTACCCCTGAGCTTACATCTACAACTTGGGGTTGTACTTCATCCATAGCGGCTCTTATGTTTTTGCTGTTTAATCCCCCCGCCAGGATTATAAAATGGTTTTTTGATACGCCTTTTATCAAATCCCACGAAAAGGTTTTTCCAGAGCCTCCGCTGCTGCTATCAAATACAAACCCATCTACAGCCTTATAGTCTTCTAATAAAGTAGGTTCTAGCTTTTCTTTGATTGAAAATGCTTTCCATACTGGGACTATGGATTTTGAGCACTCCTTTGGCCTTTCACTTCCGTGAAGCTGTACTATATCTAAATTACAATATTTTATCAATTGGTTCACCTCTTCTATGGGAGTATCTACAAATACTCCCACAGCTTTTATATCATGTCTTAAAAGAACTTTCATTTCTTTTGCAATATCTGGGGATATCCTTCTTTTACTTTTTGCAAATACAAGGCCTATATAATTTACATCATATTTATTTATCATTTTTATCTGTTGTGGACTTTTAAGTCCGCAAATTTTTATTTTAGGTATTGTAAGCATCCCTAAACTCCTTTGTTTTTTTATCGATATCTTCTGACTTCATAAAGCTTTCCCCTACTAAAACTCCATTGATATTGGCTTTTTTGAGTTTAATTATGTCTTCTTTGTATAAAATGCCACTTTCGCTTATTATTAGCTTATCTTTAGGTATTTTCCTACTTAGGTTTATGGTAGTGTTTATATCTACTTTAAAGTCTTTTAGATTTCTATTGTTAATTCCTATTATAACTCCATTGGTATTAAGGACCCTTTCTAGTTCCAGTTCATCATGAACTTCTATCAAAGCATCCATATAAAGAGAATGAGTAAGATTTATATACTCTTTAAGTTTACTATCATCTAATATAGAAGCTATGAGTAGTACGGCACTAGCCCCTAAAACCCTTGCCTCGTAGATTTGAATGGGGTCTATTATAAAATCCTTTCTAAGCAAAGGTAGATTTGTTTTTTCATGGATTTCCTTGAGATAGCTAGAAGAACCTAAAAAGAATTCTTCTTCTGTTAAAACAGAAATAGCATCCACACAGGTTTCATATTGTTTTGCTATTTCTATGGGGTTAAAGTTTTCCTTAATAATACCTTTGGAAGGAGAGGCCTTTTTAACCTCTCCTATAATAGACAGATTTGGTTTTGCCATAGCCTTATAAAAAGATGGTGGGGCTTTTTTAAGTTTTGCTTTTTCTTCTAAAAAAGAAATAGTCACGCTTTTTTTGAATTTTTCTACCCTTTCTTTTTTCCTTTTTACTATTTTATCTAATATCATAACAATCTCCTTGTATATTCTCTAAATTCATTTAGCTTTCTAAGAACATATCCTTCTTCTATAAGTTCCTTGGCTAAGTCTATTCCTTCTTCGATGTTTTTTGCCTTTTTTCCTACGTAGAGAGCAGCTCCTGCATTTAAAAGAACGATGTCTCTTTTGGGCCCTTCTCTCCCTTCTAAAATTTCCCTTATTATTTCTGCATTTTCTAAGGAATCCCCCCCACTAATCTCTTCTTTTTTACAAATTTTTATTCCATATGCCTCGGGGGATATATAGTAAGTTTTTATTTCCTTGTTTTTAAGTTCTGTTACTTTAGTTTTATCCATTATAGTAATTTCATCAAGACCATCCATTCCATGAACCACCATAGCGTGGTCTACCCCTAGATTAAGAAGAGCCTGTGCCATGGGTTCCGTTAAATTTTCATCAAATACCCCTAATACTTGTGATTTGGCATTAGCTGGATTTGTAAGGGGGCCTAGGATATTAAATATGGTTCTAAAACCTAATTCTTTTCTTGGAGCTATGGCATATTTCATTGCTTTATGGAAAGTTGGAGCAAATAAAAAACCTATATTATGAGCTCTAATACATTCTTCTACCTGACTTGGAGTAAGGGCAATATTTACCCCTAGGGCCTCTAAGACATCAGCGCTACCACTTTTACTAGATACGGAACGGTTGCCATGCTTAACCACATATATTCCTGCTGCCGCTGCTATAAAAGCTACAGCTGTAGATATATTAAAAGTTCCTGCACAGTCCCCTCCAGTTCCACAAGTATCTAGGGTATAGTAATTATCTAATTTAATTCTCTCAGCTTTGTTTCTCATCACTATGGCACCACCAGTAATTTCATCTGGGGTCTCTCCCTTCATCTTAAGGGCTGTTAGAAAACTTCCAATTAAAATGGGGGATACTTCTCCTCCCATAATACTTTCCATGGCATTAATCATTTCTGATTCTGTTAAATGTTTTCCTTCTAAAACCCTTTCAACTGCATCTTTTAACATATAAGACTCTCCTTTCTTAAGAAATTTTCTACTATTTTAATTCCATCGGGGGTATATATGGATTCTGGGTGAAATTGCAATCCCACTAGGTGATATTCCCTATGTGAAATTGCCATCACTTCTCTATCCTCCGAAACTGCCCCTATTTCAAAATAATCCGGAATAGTATCTGTTCTAATTGCTAGAGAATGATATCTTACAACCTTCATGGGGTTTTTTATCCCTTCAAAAATCCCTCTTCCTTTATGCATTATGATGGATGTCTTCCCATGAAAAAAGTCCCTTGCATAATCAATTTTAGCCCCGAAAGCTGCTCCTATACACTGATGCCCAAGCCCTATACCAAGAATAGGGGTTTCCTTGTAAAGATTCCTTATTACCTCTAGGCATATACCTGCTTGTTTTGGAGTCTTAGGTCCTGAAGATATCACAATATGATTAGGATTTAACTTTTTGATTTCTTCTATGGATATTTCATCATTTCTGACCACTTTTATGTTTTTTTCATACCTACCTAAATATTGGTATAAGTTATATGTGAAAGAATCATAGTTATCGATTAATAAAATCATAACATCCTCCTATCTTATAGCCTTAAATAAGGCTTTAACTTTGTTTTCACTTTCCTCATTTTCTTTTTCTGGATCTGAATCTACTACAATACCAGCTCCTGCCTGCATATATACTTTTCCATCCTTTATAACCATGGTACGGATTGCAATACACATATCCATATCTCCATCAAATCCAAAATACCCAATGGCACCCCCATAAAGTCCCCTTTTTTCTTCTTCCAACTCATCAATAATTTCCATAGCTCGAACCTTTGGGGCCCCTGATAGAGTTCCTGNGGGGAGAAATGAGTGAAGTATGGAAAATACATCCTTGTCTTCTTTTTTCTTTCCTTCTACTTGGGATACCAGGTGCATAACATGGGAATAATAATGAACATTCATAAACTCTGTGATCTTTACGGAGTCAATACGGGCTATCCTTCCCATATCATTTCTAGCCAAATCCACCAACATCACATGTTCTGCCTTTTCTTTTTTATCTTCTAGTAAATCCTTAGCTAATGTTTCATCTTCTTTTTCGTCTTTGCCCCTCTTTCTAGTTCCTGCTATCGGACAGGTATAGACTTTATCTTTTCTAACTTCTACTAACATTTCCGGAGAGCTGCCTGCCACTTGATATTCTCCAAAGTTTAAGTAAAAAAGATAGGGTGAGGGGTTAAGTCTTCTAAGTTTCCTATAAAGAGAAAAGGCATCCTCTTGGGTTTCTAGGGTCCATCTTTTTGATATTACTACTTGGGATATATCTCCTTCATGGATATATCTTTTGGCCTTTTTGACTTTTTCCATATATTCTTCCTTGGACATGTTGCTTTTTATGCTTTTAAATGATGAGCTAACCTTTGCCATCTCCTTTGTTCCTACTTCATTTTTAAGCTCTTTTTCCATTAATGAAATTATCTTTCTTGCCTTTTCTTCGCCTTCTTTGGTATCTTCATCTAAAACTATAAGATATATTTGCTGATGAAAATGGTCATAAGCTATTATCTCTTTGGCAAACACCAAATGTATATCGGGAGTTCCTATAGTATCTTTATTGGGCTCTTTCAACTTTTCGTATTGTCGTACCACATCATATCCTATAAATCCTACTGCTCCCCCTATAAAGGGGATGGAACTGGGATTTTGGATTTGAAAATGCGACATATATTCCCTTAGAATCTCCATTGTTTTTCCTTGTTTCTTTCTTATCTTATTTCCTTCTTTTATGACGGTTTCATTTTTAATACTTTTTAGTTCCCCAAATGTGTTTTTTCCTATAAAGGAATACTGACCCTTTGTTCCATCCCTACTTTCTAGTAAAAATCCTTTTTCTTTACCCACATACTTTTGAAATATAGTTATGGGAGTGTTTGTATCTCCTACTATGGATTTTGAATATAACTTAAGTTCCATACCCTTTCCTCCTTAAAATTTATTTAAACGCAAAAAAGCCCTTCATCCCAAAAATTGGGACGAAGAGCTATCTTCGCTATGCCACCCAATGAGCTTTAAGGTACTAAGTTGAACAAAAAAA
>JGI24708J26588_10000242_pt1 | contig 44235 bp, 47 predicted proteins | sample BioPla1DNA2_FD_26588 | JGI IMG/M metagenome (IMG submission 26588) | reverse complement strand
GAGCTGGCTGTACAATCAGCTAACGGTACATATCAGAATGAAGTTGACCGTGAAAACATCAATAAGGAAGTTGACGCTCTTAAGAGTGAAATCGACCGTATTGCTACATCTACTCACTTCAACGGTAAAAAGCTTCTTGACGGAACAATGAGCGGTGATGAAGTAGATGGCTTGTCCTTAACAGCTAAAGATGCTGATATTGATGCAAAACCAGCTGTTTTAGCTGGAACAAACAGTGAGAGCGNTGAAACTGCCGGAGTAACTTTTTCTGCTCCTGCCGATGTAGATGCATCTAAAACACAAAATGCAGTNGCACGTGCTTTAGCNGGNACNACTCTTGTAGNAACAGATGCAAATAAGTTCACTGCAGGTACAATCGGTGATGGTACATATTCAATTGATGCTGACGGTAAAGTTTATGCAACAGATGATGACACCAAAGCAACACTTGCTACTGTTACAGCTAGTGCTGCAGGTAATGTAACATTCTCTGTTACAAGCTTTGCAAATCCTAAAATTGAAAAGGGTGACACATATGTAGAAAATGGCTCCGGTGCACTTGTACTTCAAATTGGTGCAAATGGCGATGCTGACCAGAGAGTTTCTCTTGAGGTAAAGGATCAGTCTTCAGCAGGCTTGGGAGTAGACGAAGTTAATGTTTCAACACGTACATCAGCTAATACTTCTATTGCTACAATTGACAATGCAATCAACAGCGTATCCAGCACACGTGCTGACCTTGGTGCATTGCAGAATCGTCTAGAGCATACAATCAACAACCTCAGCACTTCAAGTGAAAACTTAACAGCTGCTGAAAGCCGTATCCGTGATACAGACATGGCTAAGGAAATGATGAACTTTACAAAGTCCAACATTCTTCAACAGGCTGCACAGGCTATGNTAGCTCAAGCAAATGCTCAGCCTCAGGCAGTATTACAGTTACTTGGNTAATTTTAACAATCAACCTTTATGGTTTTTTCGTGAAAAGCTCTCCAATAGGGGAGCTTTTCATTTTTTAAAAAAAGGATTATAAACGAAATTTATTAAATAATTAAAACAAGGATTAAGGAATCTTGTAAATAAGTTATAATAAAACTATTAGAACCAGCAGAAAAAGTCTACATCTACAACCCTACGCACAGCGCCATAGGTGGTGTAAATGTTGTACTTACGTGCGACATTTAGTGGAGCTTTTTCGGGGAATGAATTCAAAAAAACTGATTTAATTTTTTAAAACTTTATCATAAGTCTTATTATTTTTGTGTTTGTTAAATATAAACAAATTACTTGAAGAAATGTTATAAAAAAGTCTATTGATGTAAATTTGTTTTTGTAGTAAAATATATTTGTCACTCAAAATCACTTTATAAATTCCAGTATATACTTAATATAATATTCATCTGCATGATTGAAAATCTCAATGTTCTCAGTTACAAAATGTTTGCTCGATGTAATTATAATAATCTATTTTTCTAAATAAAAATAGTATGAAAATCTAGTTATCCGCATAAACACTGGACGTATCACACTTTATCAAGGTCGAAACCAATCAATTTACTACTAATTTACTACTTAAATAAAAGAGAAATGGAGACATTCATATGAAAGACCATAAAATTACATCTTTAGAAAATATAATTCATGATGAATATAATAATATTGCAGGTTTAGTAGTTTCTAAAGACGGAAAAAAACTTTACGAAAATTATTTTAATGAATGCACTAACAGTAGTCATATTCATGTTGCTTCGGTAACTAAGAGTATTGTTTCAATATTGATAGGAATTGCCATGGATAAAGGTTACATAGATAATCTAGACCAAAAGGTATTAGACTTTTTCCCGGATTACGAAGTCAAGAAAAGAGAAAAAGGAATACAAAATATTACACTTAGAAATTTACTAACGATGACAGCTCCATATAAGTATAAATTCAACCCTTACACAAAATATTTTACAAGTTCTGANTGGGTAAAATCCTCACTTGATTTTTTGGGTGGGAAAGGACAAGTTGGGGAATTTAGATATGCACCTATTATCGGACCAGATATTTTATCTGGCATTCTTGTTAAGGTAACAAAACAATCTACACTTGAGTTTGCACNAGAAAACTTATTTCATCCACTGGGGATNGAAGTTAAAGAAAATATAGTATTCCATAGTAAAGAAGAACAATTAGAATTTTATAAAATGACTTCTATCAGCGGTTGGGTTGCTGACCCAGTAGGTGTAAATACAGCAGGTTGGGGACTTACCTTGACAACTAGTGATATGAATAAATTAGGACAGCTATACTTAAATGGGGGTAGCTGGAATGGGAAACAAATTGTATCAAAAAAATGGGTTGATGAAAGTACAAGAGAACAGAGTTGTTGGGAAAAATTTAACCTTAAATATGGATATTTGTGGTGGGTTATAGACGAAAGAGAAGGCTGTTTTTCGGCTCTAGGAGATGGGGGAAATACAATCTATGTCAATACTGCTAATAATATAGTAGTTTCGATTTCTTCTCTGTTTGATACCAAAGCAAAAGACAGAATAGAATTTATTAAGAAATATATTGAACCGCTATTCGAGTAGAATAATATTAAAAGCTGAAATATTACAAGATAGTAAAAAGGAGCGTGATAGATATGCTGAAAAACAGAATGGGTGCTATGCCCTACCTGTCGGAATAAAACACGTTTGAAGATACGGGAAGATACCGAGTTAAATAATCTCCCTCTTTATTGTCCAAAATGCGGACAAGAAAATTTAATTAAAATAAAGCAGTTTAGAGTTACTGTGATTACAGAGCCAGACGCAAAGACGCAGAGCCGATAATTTGAGGTTAATACAATCTGATTCCAACTTTAACTTGCGAAGAAAACATAAGACTTCCTTTGCTTTATGAAGGTGTAAATGATAATGGAAGAGTTAATCGATTAATGGATACAATGGATATATCGGCTCTGGCAAATCAGCGTGTCACCACTTTAAGTGGTGGAGAAAAGCAAAGAATTGCTATTGCACGTGCACTTGTTCTTAATCCTAGTTTAATTTTAGCTGATGAGCCTACCGGAAATCTTGACCCGAAAAATCGTGATATAATTCTCTCAGCATTATATGAAGAACACAAAAACGGTCGTGCTGTTCTGATTATTACTCATGATGAAAATGTATCAAAATGCACAAACCTCTGTATGGTCTTAGAAGGAGGTGTGCTGCGTGAGTCTATTTAAACATCGAAAACAACCATTTCGGCATTTTTTTCACAGCTTAATCATGGTGTATCGCAATCGAACTGCTTATGCAAAGCTTTCAGTTACGGTAGTGCTTTCTTTATCATTTTTATTATTATTTCTTATTTTTACGGACTCACGGTTGTATAATAAATATAAAGAAGTATATGCTCAGCCGTCAGAGATAGTGCTGAGTAATATTTATGGAAATAAAACTGCTTATCAAGCATTGCTATCTCAAATTGCAACTTATATCCCTGAGGCTGATTATTATGGCTATACTACTGTCAACGGATATGCTCAATATGAAAATGGGAGTTTAAATATCAGATGTTCATTTCTACCGTCAATAGAGGTGCCTGTGTATGAAGTTGACAGTATTAAGGCTGATCAAACGGATATTTTTTCGGTAAAGCCTATTAAAATGGTGCAAGGAAAAGAAAAGTTTGATTTAAAAGGCAATGAGGTTATTATAAACGAAAGCTGGTATAATTCTTTAATAGGCGAGGGTGGTGAGCTGCCTTTAAACATTACTATACAAATTGGGAGCNCTCCTTNGCAAGTAAAGGTAGTAGGAGTATGTGAAGACAGTGTAGAAAATGGCATTTTTTTTGATGAAGTATCTTCTTCAGATGTAGTTAGCGGATGGGGGAGTATGTATCTTTCAGCAGGATTGCTTTCAAAATACGATGTCAGCACATATGATGACTCAGCAGAATATTCTGTGTGGATAAACACGCAAGAACCGGAAAAAGCAATTGGATTTGCACGTGCCCTAGGGCTTATCCCTTATGGAGTTTACGAGGCACAGCAATCGACAAATGCCGTTATGAAAGTAGAAATAGGAAATAAAGCATATATTTCAGCAGTAATTTTATTATTATTGGGATTGAATCTTTATAGCAGCTTTTCAAATGCTTTACATGAGCGACGTTATGAAATAGGCGTAAAACGTGCACTAGGAGCAGGTATAAGCCATATTATGCGACAATTTATTTACGAAAGTATAGCTGTGCTTTTATTAGACACATTAATATCTGTCATAATAGTTGTTGATTTGATGATTGGGTATAAGGCTTATCAAACCTTTGTCTTAGGAAATGAGTGGATTGTGTATATTTCCTTATACTCTGTTATTATATTTTTAGTTTGCGTTATTTCCTTATCCACAGTTTTTAGTTTGATTTTTGCTTATAAGTCAACGCAGGTCGAAATAATTAAATATCTAAGAGATGAATAGTTTAAAATAATTCTTTTTATTTATAAAAATAGGCTGAGGCTTATACTTAAGATTCTAAGAAAATCATCCTGATTAAGTATTTTAATTGGGGTGATTTTTTAAATAGCATGAAAGATTTATAAATAACAACCTTGTATATAATGGAAAATGTTTTTCATTTTAAGCTATTTTTTATCGGTAGCTTTTTTGTTTATTAAAGATAAAATAATTTTGCACAATCATTTTATTAAGATTAGATATTTATTGTCGATATAATTATAAAGTATGAAATCTTGCAATTATATATTCAAGATGATATAATAACATATATGACAATTATCTTTAGGAGGATATTATGAGTGACCTTATTAATCGTTTTTTGAAGGAAGATGAAGAAGATGTTACTACCGAAAAATATTTAACGTTCATTATTGATAAACAAACTTATGCTGTTGAAATCAGTAATGTAAAGGAAATAATCTCTATACAGGATATTACTACAATGCCTGATTTTCCTGATTTTATTAAAGGAATTATTAATGTTAGGGGCGTTATTATTCCTGTTATTGACATGAGATACCGTTTTAAAAAGCCTGAAATTGAATATAACGATAGAACAAGTATAGTTATTACAATTATAAATGAGCTTTTAGTGGGGCTTATTGTTGATTCTGTTGATGAAGTTCTTGATATAGAAAAAGCTGATATATCACCTTCACCTAAAATGAGCAGTGATACAAATGCTAAATATGTATCCGATATTGCTAAGGTTAATAAGAAAATTATATTAATTCTTGATGCAAATAGAATTTTAAATAATGATGAGCTTAGCGGAATCGCTGATATTATAGAATAAATTAAATTTTTTCTAAAGTGGAGCGTTTTTCTGACGATATAACCATTGAGAGATATTTTATTTATAGTCGGAGGGTTTTATGAATATTGGAAAAATNGATGGGGTAATGAATGCTTATAAAGCAAGTTCATTAAAAAAGCCTGTCGAAAAAAAGGAAAATCCCGTTAGTACGGGAGCAAAAAGAGATAGAGTCGAATTTGACTTTGATAGGTCATTGAATGNNGCTAAGGCTAATGTGCTTTCTGATTTAAAAAGAGAGCTTTCTGCCAGCGAAGTTGAAGAGATAAAGGCAGATTTGTCTNCTAATGAAAATTTAGTAGATGATGAAAAGCTAGTAGATTATATACTTACATTATGATAGCTATTAATTATGGGGTGAATCTTTGTGGACAAATACACAGCAGAAACAATAAATAATTTTTTGGAGGAATATTCCTCTTATTATCGACGGCTGATTTTATTTTTACATAAAAAACATAATAAAATCTTAGCTGATGATTTAGATTGGCTTATGGATTCACTGAATGAAGAACAAGCGTTTGTAATGGAGGGTAAGTCCTTTGAGCAGAAACGTTTGCAGCTATTTAAGGCTATGGGAGTCGAAAACTATACGGCTACAATGCTTATTGAAAATGCACCTCATGACTATTCCAATAAAATTAAAACCACTTGTACACATTTTACCAATTTAATTAAAGAGGTAAAAAGAATAAATGATTTGACTACTGAAATTGTAGAGAAAAAACTTGATGGACAAAAAGATTTTGTCAAGAAAGCAGGTATTTTAAATAGGCCTAAAACCTACAATGTTGCAGGAAAAAAGGTGAGTACAGTTTCAGCACATTCAGAAAAGACTATTATAGGTGATTTCTAAGTTTAAATATTCATTCTGATTTAAAAAGGAAAAGGTGAGTAAATGAGATCTAGTTTCTTAGGGTTTGAGGCAGCAAAGCGTTCTATACAGGTATCGCAAAAGGCTTTGGACATTACATTTAACAATATTTCAAACCGTGATACAGAGGGATATACAAGACAGCGACTTGATTTAGCCTCTGCAAATGTCAGTACATCCAGCCTGCTTTGGAATTCATCCACAGCTAAGCTATCCTTAGCCGGACAGGGTGTTGTAGGTGTAGGTGTAGCACAGCTAAGGGACACTTATATCGATAAGCGTTATCGTGAAAACGTTGCTGTTCAGGTTGAAAATGAGAAAATGTCCGAGGTTTTAAGTGAGGTTGAGGATATTTTAGATAATATTGAAACCGATGGCTTAAAAGCTGCTTTGGAGGATTTTGAAAATAAGCTTCACAATTATTCAGCTGAAAGACCTGATAGTGAGGATATTGCTAGTGTTGTAAGAAACTCAGCCCAAAGTATAGCTCAAATGTTGAGAAGCTATGATACAAAGCTGACAAAATTGCATAACGATCAGATTTCTGAGCTTGGTATAAAGGTTGACAACTTTAATTCTATTACATCAAAAATAGCNGACTTAAACGAACAAATCAAAATCGAATATACTAGAAACTATGGAAATTCCGAGTATTCCGATATGATGAATGTTTCCAATTACGGGCCTAATGAGCTGATTGATGCTAGGAATTTACTTTTAGATGATTTAGCTAAATTGGCAAGTATATCTGTTGAGGAAAAATCAGATGGTTCTGTTACTGTTAGCGTGGGAAAAACTACTGTGGTAGAGGGGAAAAAGACTTCTCAGCTGATTATGAGAGATTATGAACAATTTGATGCGGCTGTATTGATGTTTGATAACGGAGATAGCTTCAACAGTGTTTCTGGTGAGATTAAATCATATGTAAATTTAATCAACGGTGCAGGTGTGTATGCCTCAGGAAATGAAAACAATGAATACGGTATTCCTTATTATAAATATGCTGTTGATCAGTTTGCACAGACCTTTGCGCAGGCGCTTAATTCAGCTAATGGTGCAGATTTAAATCCAGAAAGAAAGCTTTTTTCCTCTGATACGGGAAATATAACAGCAGGTACTATAAAGGTTTCTGATGAATGGATGAAGGATGCTACTATGATAGCGCAGACATTAGATGAGGATACGGGCGAATATTCTCTTAATCCTAATTTGCAGAATACTAATATAGCAAAAATTATTTCTTCAATTAATCAAAGCACGGATTTTGGTGTACATGGTGACTTTACCGGAGATATGCATGAATATATTGCATTTTATTCAAATAGACTTTTTCAGCAAATTGATTATGTAAACAGCCAATATGATTCTGCAGAAACAACAGTTGTTTCGCTGCTTGAGAGCCGAGATTCCCTTTCTGCAATCGATTTAGAGGAAGAAGGCATCAATATGCTGAACTATCAGAAATGGTTTAATGCTTCGGCGAGGATGATGACCACCCTTGATGAAGCACTTGACACAATAATAAACAGTATGGGCTTGGTAGGAAGATAGGTGAATTAATATGAGAGTAACACAGAGTATTACAACAAGAAATTATATAAGAAATATACAGAGAAATGCTAAGGCAAGAATGGATTCAGAAACACGCACAATGTCCGGTGCNAGGTTTACTAGAGGAAGTCAGGACCCNATGAGTGCTGCACGTGCTTTGAATGTAAGAAAATCTATGTCGGACCTTAAGACTTATAGCGATAATCTGACTACTGCTAAAAACATCTATGCTTCCGCTGGAACTGTGGTGCTTGAAATATCTGATACTATAACTAATATTAATGAAAAGATTAGTTATGCGGTAAATGGCACTTTAGACCAAACTCAAAGGGATATTTTAGCCGATGAAATTGAAGGCTATGCTAATCAGATGGTCAAAAATTTTAACTTGCGTACAGCAGGAAGGCAAATCTTTGGTGGCGAAAGTAATGATAATTCTCCATTTAAAATTGAAACAGATGATAGCGGAAATAAGTTTGTTTCCTACAATGGTGAGGCTGTAAATAGTCATCAAAGCTATGAGGATTTTCCTTACAGTGAAAAAGTNATAATAGATGTGGGTATAGGCTTTGAAGTAGATGCAGATGGTAAAATAGACCCACAGTCGGGCTTGGCTATTTCTTTTAATGGTGCTGAAATTACAGGCAGCGGCTTAGATGAGGATGGCGATGCTAAAAATTATATTCAGCTTACTTTAGATGCAGCTTCTGCCCTTAGAAATGGTGATATTGACGGTGCTAGAAAGCTTATGGATAAAATTGAGGCATCTAGAAATCATGTTTCAATGACGATAGCTGATATTGGTTCGGGGCAGAACTTTATTGAATTTAATCAAGAAAGAATTACTCAGGATGAATACAATCTTTCTGAAAAGCAAAATGATATAGAGGCAACCGACAAGGTTGAAGAGTTGTCCTATTATAAAGTACTTACTGCTACATATAGTGCTACCTTATCTATGGCGAGCTATGTAGTACCGCAGACGATATTTAACTTTATCAATTAGCTTTTGGGGGTGTAAAAGTGAAACCTTTATTGGAGATTACAACTGTTCCTGTTTCTATTGAGATAAATGTAACTCACGGGACATTTGAACACAATGATGAATACAGGCAACAGCCCAAAATGAAGATGAATGTGAAAGAGGGCGGACTTGAAATTCAGGCAGAACCTGCGACTTTGAAAATTGACACTTATAAACAAAGGGCAAGTGTCGGTGAAGTCAATATGAAAACAGCTGATCTTATAAAGAAAAATGTTGACAAGGCTTATAAGATTGCTTATGATGCAACTGCTAAAATAGTTAATGAAGGAAATATGCTGGAAAAGGGCATGAAAGCCTCTGAAATCGCAGTACAAAATGCGAGAGCTGGCTATTCGATAGAAACAGTTATGGATTTTTTGCCTAAAACAGGGCCCGAGGTTTCTTACAATGAGGGAAAACTTAATATTAACTATGAAATAGATGATATTGATATTGAATGGGAAAATATATTTGAAAAACCGGTTAAGTTTATCCCTGGTAAAATTGAAATTCAAGTCGAGCAAATGCCTAAGGTTGAGATTGAATATGTTGGTGACCCGATTTATTTTCCTAAGTCAAGCGACCCTAATTATGAGCCACGTTTTTCGCAAAAGGCTTAAAACAATAAAATAAAAATAGAAAAGGGGTATTACTTTGGCAAAGAATATAAAAACAAGAGATTTTGGTGAAGTAGTAGTAGCCGATGAGGCTGTTATCACTTTTCCTGAAGGAATATACGGCTTTGAGGATATACGAGAATTTGCTTTAATTGCACCTCTTGGTGATAATAAATTTCCCATGTGGCTGCAATCTGTTAATGCTGAAAATCCTTGTTTTATTGTCTTTGACCCCTTAAGTGTAAAAGGTGATTATTCAATCGATATATCACAGCATGAAAAAGAAGTGCTTTTGCTTGATGATTTAAAGGATATAAGGTGCTTGGTACTAGCTGTAATTCCTGCTGATTATAAAAAGGCTACNGTAAATTTAAAATGTCCGATTGTCATTAATATAAAAAAGAATGTGGGTATTCAGCTTATACTTGATAATGATTTAAGTACACGTGAGCGTTTGTTTGAGCCTTTATNTTCAGAAAAGGAGGCACATAATGCTGGTGATAACTAGAAAGCCTAATCAAGGCTTTAAAATAGGNGANAATATTGAAATCACTGTTATAGAAGTTTCTAAGGATAGAGTTAAGCTAGGCATATCNGCACCTAAGGATATTTCAGTAGTAAGAAATGAGCTGATTGAAACACAGCAGCTTAATTTTGAATCGTCAAAGGCTATATCAAAGGTGAATATTGAACAGCTATTGAATTTAAATGGACAGGGGGAAGATGAAAATGGCAATAGATAGTTCTTCTTTAATTAGACTAAGTGGTATGAATTCGGGACTTGACACCGAGGCTTTGGTTGAAGCTATGAGTGCTGCTACCAAGCAAAAAATAGATAATAATACTAAAAAGCTGACAAAGCTGGAGTGGAAACAAGAGCAATACAGAGATGTAATTAGCAAGCTAACGGATTTTCAAAATAAATATTTTGATGTTTTAAGTCCGTCAACCTATATGAAATCATCCTCCTTTTTGAATGTTTTCAGTGTTTCCGGTGGTGCTAATGGTGTATCTATAAAAACATCAACATCTTCAGTAGCTGCAGATTATAAAGTGTCAGTAAAACAGCTGGCACAAAAAGAGTCATACATAGGCACAAGATTGCCTAACTCCTTTAAGCTTGATTTTACAGCTTTAGATGGTTCTTCAAAGGTGGCGGGTGAATATTCTGTAAATGTGACTATGGATAATATTACCCGTGAGGTAAAATTTTCAGGCTCTAATGGTGATGAGCTTGCACAAAGCTTTAATGAGTCAGTAAAAAAAGCCTTTGGTACTACTGAAAGTGGAAATGGCTTTGTTGAAGTCGATTCTTCAGGAAATCTTTCTGTAAATGCTAATCAAAATATTAGAATTACTGAAAATGATGGGGATTTTGGTTTGTCAAAATATACAAACTCCTTGGAAGTTAGTATGTCAAGCGTTGTAGCCGGAAAAAACACTGTATTTTTCCGAAAGGAAGGCGATGACTTTGGTACTGCTGTGGAGTTTGAGGGTGTTACTTCAAGCTATTTTAGCAGTAGTGCGATGGAAGAAAACAATGATATTAAGGAATTGTACTTAAAGTATAAGCAAGATGCTTATTTAGCAGAAAAGGCTAAGGACGGAAATGAGAATTTGTCTTGGGATGATTTTGAATTTTCTGCTGATAAGGCTGCCGCTTATGAAAATTCCAGCAGATTAAGGCACGCTTTTTATGAAGCAGGTCTTACTGATGTTTATGTTTCCGATGGAAAAATAAGTACTGGCGACGGCAGCAATTTTACCCTTACTACTGTCGATGGAGGAACACTGGGTATTTATAAAGAATCTGCGTCAAATGTAACTGGCAGATACACATCACTTTCCGAGATTGGTGTTCCTACTGTATCAGAAACAGACGAAGATGGAAATGTTAATGAGTTTTATAAATTCACTATCAATGAAGTAGAGTTTAAGCTTACGGCAGATGCTAAAATATCTGATTTAATTTCAGCGGTTAATTCTTCTTCTGCTGGTGTTACTATGACGTATTCTACGCTTACAGATTCGCTGAATATTGAATCTAGTGTAGGNGGTAATGCTNATAANGTTCGAATAAAGGATGATAATGGCGTACTTTCATCACTTAATATTCTTANTGGTGAACATATTGACGGACAAAATGCAATTTATACCATTAACGACAGGGAAATTCAATCCACTTCAAATTCCTATACTATTGATGGTACAACAATTACGTTTAATGCAGATGTTGCGCTGAATACTGAAATAAGTTTTACAACAAGTCGTGATACAGAGCCTGCTAAGGAACAAATTATGAGCTTTGTTGAGGATTATAATAAGCTTATTGATGAAATCGGTGAATACGTTTATCAAAAACCTACNTANTTGCTTTCTGGTAAAAAACGTTATGACCCTCTTACTGAAGATGAAATGGAATCATTATCCGAATCTCAGATTGAAAAGTGGGAGGATAAAGCNAAGCAAGGTCTTTTATATCANGATTCTACAATTAAAGATGTTATGTCAAGGCTTAGAACATCTCTGTATAAATATATAGATACAAAGACGGGCGATACATTCAGCTTAATTGATATGGGAATCACTACTTCATCTTCTTATAGNGATAATGGAAAGCTTGTTGTTGANGANGATAAGCTTAATCAGGCATTAGAGCAGAATTTTGATAAAATAGTAGATTTGTTTAACAGTGAAAATAGTCCTTTAAAGCTGATGGATAGCGAGCTTACACGTGCTGTAAAAGCGACAGGTGCTAGGGAAAGCAAGGGCGTTTTGGTTCAGATAGCTGGTTTGTCAACAGGTACTTCTTTAACTGATAATAGAATTTATGATGAAATGAAAAGTATATCAGAATTGATAACTAAGTTAGAAACACGTTATCAAGATGAACAGGACAGGTATTGGAGCAAGTTTACATACTTAGAGCAGCAAATGTCAACCTTAAATTCTCAACAGAGCTATATCACTAGTATGTTTAGTTCCTAAAAAACCTTAATTGGAGGTAATTATGGCTAATCCTTTTTCTGCATATCAAAAGCAATCGGTTACAACGATGACGTCGACGGAGGTNCTTATCAAGTTATATAATGAGCTTGAAAANCAAATTGCTCTTGCTATTAATAAAACTGAAAATAATAATTTTTCAGATGCTAATTTACACTATCAAAAGGCGCAGTCAGCAATTGGAATTTTGAGAGAATCCTTGGATATGAGCATTGATATTTCTAAAAATCTTGATTCCTTATATGAGTACTTGAATTATACAATCATTCAGGCGAATATAAAAAAAGATGTTAAACAGCTGAAGGAATCTGCTGTTATTGTAACTGAGCTGCGAGATGCTTTTGCAACGATAAGTACAATGCCTAAAAGTGAGATTGATGCACAAAAAGCCAATCTAAAGCGTGCTTAATTAATTTAAGGAGGAGCTATATGGACAACAAGTATGAAGAAGCATTGTTACAGCTTATGGACGAGTTGCTACTGCTCCTTAAAAAGTATGAAACTCAGACTGATCAGATGGTTTCTGCTGATTTAGAAATTATACAGGATGTTTTAATTTCTAGAAATGATACTATCGAAAAAATGAAGCTTGTTCGTGAAAAAATGTCTTCTATAATAGATTCAAGCTTTAGTGATAGTAATATAAAGGATATTTTAGCGGGAAGAATTATTGATGATAAAAAGCTGACTTCCTATGAAAAATATATTTTACAAAAAATGAGGGCCTTGCATATAACGCAGCAGAGTATTATTGGAAAAGATTTTAAAATAACTCATAGAGTACAAGAGAATTATAATAATATACGTAAGGAATTAGAACAATTAAAACAGGATAAGAAGAAAATTGATTATTATTCTTCGGCTGCTGGCAGTATAAAAGGTAGCTCTTTCGATAGCTCTATGTAGGTGCTTAATTTTTAAGCTTAATATAATATTTAATTAAATTAAATTTTGCAGTGCATTTTAAGGGATTATGTCCTAAAATGCACTGCTTTTTTATTGATTATAAAANCTTTTATCCATTAATATATTCACAATTACCAAGGCGGAGAATTTATTATTTGATGTGTAAACGATAATCAATTTTACTAATAACAATTCGTAAAATTCACCTAAAACTATTGAAAAAGTAAAAAGAATATGTTATAATTATATAGTCTTATTGTCAATTAGCTTTTTATTTGTTAATTAAAGGAGAAAATATGAGAGCCGATCTGCATTGTCATACAACAATTTCCGATGGTTCTTTAGGCATTTCAGACGTTATTCAGCAGGCTGTAAGAAATGAAGTTGATTATCTGGCTATTACTGACCATGATACATTAGCATCGTTGGCACGTTCAGCAGTTTTGGGAAAGAGATATGGGGTAAATATTGTTCCTGCTGTTGAGCTTTCTTCATATGACAGCAAAAGAGGACGAAAAGCTCATATACTATGTTATATGCCTGAAAAACCTGATAGACTTGAGGGNCTATGTTATAGAACTACTGAGTATCGAAAAAACCGTGGTAAGAGCATGGCTTTTAAAGTAATGAAAAAGTTTCCGATTACGCTTGAAAATATCATGAAATACGCTTCGTCAAGCAAGGCAATATATAGGTGCCATATTATGCATGCCTTAATGGAATATGGTTATACCACTGAATTATATGGGAATTTATATGACGAGATTTTCAATCCTAAAGATGGACTTTGCAAAGAAGAGGTCAGTAGTGAAGAAAAAGATTATCCAGAGGTATCTTTTGTTATAGAACTGATTCATGCGGCACGTGGTGTAGCAGTTTTAGCACATCCTAAAGTATATGATAGCTTTGATTTACTTGTTGAGCTTGCCCAAAATAAAAAAATTGATGGTGTTGAGGTTTGGCATAGGAGCATTGATGATAGTGGTGAGAAGAAATTGTTAGAAATTTCAAAAGAATATGACATTATAACGACAGGAGGCTCTGACTTTCATGGCTATTACAACCACTATCCTGTTCAAATCGGCTCAAGACTAACACCCCAAAATTCTTTAGATAGAATATTAAATTTCAATAATACTTAATTTAAATATTGTTTTTTAAATGTAAAGTTTTATACATATTCATTAAGTTTTTTTAATCTTAAGTAAGTTTGTTTTCATTTTAAATTTTTTAATAAAAGATATTTATATTATTGAATGTTTTTAGCTAATTTATACAAATAAACTAGCTAATTTTTGTTATTATTTAGTATTGAAAATATTTGTATAATGAGGTAATATATAATTACAAATTAATTATGGAGGAATTTAAAATGAGATTGAAAAAGATCTTAGCAAGCTCACTTGCTACTTTAATGGCTGTTTCAGCTATGGCTATCTCTACTTCAGTCGGTGCAGATTCGACTGCTGTTACAATTGATACTTTACAGTATAATTTCACAGTTACAGAAGTAAATAAGCCCACTGTTGTTACATTTACTAACTAAAACACTGATTGGGCAGAATTTAAAAAGGACATAGAAATTTCCGATGTTGGTGATTATTCTGTAACAATCGAGAATATGAATGCAACAGCTCTTACTAATGTCGGCTTTATTTCAGTTCCAGAGGATGATAAGGAAGCTCAAGTAGCATTGACAGTGACATCTATTGTTGTAAATGGTGAGTACACTGTTGAAACTAATATTGAATTAGTTGAAACTTCACCTGATAATGGATTGGCTAATATTTGGAATCCAAAGGGAAAATCAGAGTTTGTTTATTATTCGGGAAATTGTGCTTTTGTAGGTGATGGTGGTAAATCAATTAAATTTGTTGTCACTGACTATGGTTTTTACAATACTATTTACAATAAAGATGGTGTTGTTGATTTAACCACAGTAAAAGACATTGATGCATCTAAGATTGCTGGTATTGATTTTATTTTCACTGTAACAGACGATGTTCTTGATAAGATTGATGAAGAAGAATGGGTTGGCGGCGCTATTGGTTATCAAGCAAGTTCTGCTAGTGACGGCTGGGTAGTAGGCGATGAGTTTTCATTCCAAGATGGCGCAAAGCCTATCACTGCTGTAGTTCTCGATTCTGGCGACACATATGCTACATACAAAGCAAGCTTTAGGGCTGATGCTCCTATTTTTGCAGCTGATAGTGAGCTAAATAATATTTGGTTCCAGATTTATGGCGAAAGCTCTTATTCCATTAGTCAAGCGACTCTATACGATGTGGATGGTAATATAATAGGTTTAGTTGATTTGGAATTTGGCGTACCTGCTGAAAATCCTGATGAAACAGAAGGTCCTGACGAAACAGAAGGCCCTGATGAAACAAAAGATTCTGACGAAACAAAAGACCCAGATGGAAGTTCTGACAAGGGTGGCGAAGGTGACCAACCTAACTCCAGTACAGGTATTGAGAGTGTAGCNGCAGTAGCAGCAGTAGCTCTTGTAGCTGGTGGAATGATTGTAGTTTCACGCAAGAGAAAATAGATTCAAATAAAATAATCACATAATTTGAAATCGTTTCTTTTCCAGACAAAGTATATATGGCATATAGTATAAAGATTGTGCCCCCACGCACACCACTGTTGATGGTGTAGATGTTGCACAGATGTGCAACATCTAGTGGTGTTTTTTGGGGGGAGGATGAATTTCTAAAAAAACGATTTCATTTTACTACTTTTCTCCAGTCGGAACAACCTCATAAATCGAGGGCTTTATTTGTATAAATCATACAACAATTGTCATTATTTTTTGTTAGTATTAATTATTGTATTTATAAATGTTTTATAGTAAAATTTATTTATCAAAATTATTTATGGAGGAATAAAAAATGAAACTTAAAAAACTTTTAGTTGGTACATTATCAACGATTATGTTAGTTTCTGCTTTGTCAGTTTCTGCGGCAGCAGAGGATACTAAGTATGCAACAGGATACCTTTCTTGGGCTGATGGAATCGCATCTTACTATTGGGGAGATGATGATAATGCAGGTATTGAAAAAGCGCCAAAAGTTGATATAGTGGGAAATGNTACATATACAATTGATGCAAAGGTATATAATGCTACTCTTGATGATGCTTCCGGTGAGGAAATTGGCGGGCCTGTAAAGGGATTAGCTGTATTGACTGTTGACTTNAAGCTGGATGATAAAAAGGCNGAATGGGCTGATCTTTACCCAGATGCACGTATTGAGCTTGTAAAGGTTGAAATTGGTGGTGAAAGCATTAGTTACGATTTGAATAAGCTTAGGGATACACCAAACTGGGATGCTACCAAGGAGCTTTCTGGTGGTACAAATATTCTTGAAAACTCTAATTTATTAAGACAAAACATTTATAACTCTTGGGGCCTTGGTGGCGGAGCATTTGAGCCGGATGCTGAGAAGGAATATGATTCTATAAGTGTTACTTTTAAAGTTACTGGACTTCCTGATTCTGATAATAGCGGTACTAACGATGATACTGGAGCTTCAGGTGGTAGCACTGATGATAAAACTACGGATTCAGGCGACAATAAGGGCGGCTCTGATAATGCTAGTACAGGTATAGAGAGTGTTGCAGCAGTAGCAGCAGTAGCTTTAATAGCTGGTGGAATCGTTGTTGGTTCACGCAAGAGAAAATAGTTTTTATATTTATATCAAATTGTATAAGCAGCCTTAAATTTTAGGCTGCTTATTTATTGTACATAGTTCACAATATTTTATTTTTATTTTTGTTACTATTCATAATTGAAATTGTAATCGTTTTATAGTATCATATAAACATCAAATTATTTATGGAGGAATTAAAAATGAGACTTAAAAAACTTTTAGCAACTACATTAGCATCTCTTATGGCTGTTTCAACAATGGTTATGCCTTCAAGTGCTGCAGAAGGCGATATCCCTGAAAACTATGCATTCATCGGTTTTGGAAACGGTGATTGGACTTATGGTTTCTGGAATAAGCCAAATGACGGCATTACAAACTACAATGATTTTGCAAAGACTGCTGAAATTACAGGAAATGGCGAATACACTGTTTCCATAGACCTTTCCAAAGCAGCAGCTAAAAATGCTGATGGAGAGACTAGCGAATTTGAAGGTGTTGGTGCAATGGCTCTAGTTGCTAATATGAAAAATGATAATTTAGCAATGAGCATTAAATCTATTAAGATTAATGGTGCAGCTGTTGAGTTACAAGGTGTTGGCTTCACAAAAAATGAAGATGGCATTAGAAGAGTTAATATTTACAATGAGTGGGGCGCATACGATGAGGGTAAGGTTGAATCTGATAAGATTATCGTTGATGGTGATGCTAGTAAAGCAAGTTCTACTCTAGTAGAGAAGGCTTCATTGGAAAAATGGTCTTCTATGGAAATTACATTTGAGGTTTCTGGCTTAGATACAGCATCAGATGATAATGCAACAGAAGATGATGAATCTGACGATAAGACTACAGAATCAGGCGACAATAAGGGCGGCTCTGATAACGCTAGTACAGGTATTGAGAGTGTTGCAGCAGTAGCAGCAGTAGCTTTGATAGCTGGTGGAATCGTTGTTGGTTCACGCAAGAGAAAATAATTTTTAAGTTTTTATAAGAATATAAGTAGCCTTGATTTTAAGGCTACTTAATTTTTTTATATATTTATATTTATTGTACATAGTTCACAATCTTTTAATTCGATTTTTGTTACTATTTATAATTGAAATTGTAATCGTTTTATAGTAATATATATTTATCAAATGAATGGAGGAAAACTATGAAACTTAAAAAACTTTTAGTTGGAACATTATCAACAGCAATGTTGATTTCTGCTTTGTCTGTTTCTGCTGTTGCAGAGGAAGATACTAAGTATGCAACAGGATTTATTTCTTGGGCAGACGGAATCGCATCCTACTACTGGGGAGATGAGGATAAGGCAGGTGTTGAAATTTTACCAAAAATTGATATAGTAGGCAACGGAACATATACAATAAATACAAAAGTATATAATGCCGCTATTGATGAAGATTCAGGCGAGGAAATCGGCGGACCTGTAAAGGGATTGGCTGTATTGGCCGTTGACTTAAAGCTTATTGATGAAAAGGCTGAATGGGCAGATCTTTACCCAGATGCACGTATTGAGCTTGANAAGGTTGAAATCGGTGGAGAGAATATTGAATACGATTTGTCTAAGCTTAAGGAAACAGCAAGCTGGGATGAAACTAAGGAGCTTTCCGGCGGTACAAATATTCTTGAGAGTGCTACTGTATTAAGACAAAACATTTATAATTCTTGGGGTCTTGGCGGCGGAGCTTTTGAGCCTGATGCTGAGAAGGAATATGAAACTATAAGCGTTACTTTCAAGGTTAGTGGTCTTACTGATGCACCTGATGTTGATGACCAGGTAAATGCTGAGCTTCCCGATGTAGCTCCTGCTACTGAAGCACCTGCTGAAACAGAGGCTCAAACAACAGAGGCAAAGACTGATTCCACAACAAGCAATACAAGTAGCTCTGACACAAGCAAAGCTGACAAAGATGAAGACAGCAAGTCTGTATTGCCATGGGTTATTGGTGGCGTAGTTGTTGCTGCTGTAATCGTTGCTGGTGTTATTATCGGTGTTAAGAAGAAAAATAGCTAATTAAAATTTTAATAATTAATAAACCTCATTTGTGTTAAAGCAAGTGAGGTTATTTTTTTTATCAATTTTATATATTAATGAATAATATATAAAGGGTGATAAAATGAAATTTTTAACTTATAACAGGGAAAAGGCGGTTAATTACGCCGTGAAATGGGCTTATGGAAGAAATTTGGCATATGTTGATTTTGAAAATATGGGTGGGGATTGCACCAACTTTGTTTCTCAATGCATTTATGCAGGCATAGGAGTNATGAATTATACAAAAACCTTTGGCTGGTATTATAATAGTATAAATGACAGAAGCCCTGCGTGGAGCAGTGCAAAATATTTAAATAAATTTTTGCTTGAAAATAAAGGTGCAGGTCCGTATGGTGAGTTAATTTCCTTAAACAAAATTATGCTTGGTGATATAATTCAGCTTGTTAATGCGAATGGTGAAATNTATCATTCCTTAATTGTGACAAAAATTTATGGAGAGCCAAGTCTTTTTACTATTTTTGTAACAGCTCATTCATTTGATAGCAAGAACAGAGCTTTTTCAAGTTATAACTTNGCTTCCTATAATGCCATACATATTTTAGGAGCTAGGCAATGGTNATTGTGCAATTTCAATAATTATTAGCTCGATTTTTTTGGGGAATAGTTTAAAGAAACAATTTTTTCAAAAAATACTTTTCAAATTGTAAAAAAAGAGTATAATATAATAGTTAGCAAATGTGTAAAGTGAAAAGGAGAAACTTTGATTAGAGAGGATTTAAGAAATATTGCAATAATCGCCCACGTTGATCATGGAAAAACTACTTTGGTTGATGAAATGTTAAAACAGAGTGGTATTTTTAGAGAAAATCAAGTGGTAAATGATAGAGTTATGGATAATAACGATATTGAGCGTGAGCGTGGAATTACTATACTGGCGAAGAATACTGCAATCGTTTACAATGATGTAAAAATTAACATAATCGATACGCCTGGACACGCTGATTTTTCGGGTGAGGTTGAGCGTATATTAAAAATGGTTAATGGCGTTTTGCTTTTGGTAGATTCCTTTGAAGGAACAATGCCGCAGACTCGCTTTGTTCTTGAAAAAGCACTTGAGCTTGGACATAAAATTATTGTTGTTGTAAACAAGACGGATAGACCTGATGCACGAAACCATGAGGTAGTTGATGAAGTGCTTGAGCTTTTGCTTGATTTAGACGCAACTGAGGAGCAGATTGATAGCCCTGTAATTTTCTGCTCGGGCAGGAATGGTGTGGCTTCATTATCACCGGACCACATGGGTACGGATTTTAGACCTTTGTTCGATAAGATAATAGAGCATATTCCGGCACCTGAGGGTGATGAAAATGGTGAAACACAGGTGTTAGTTTCCTCAATTGATTATAATGATTATGTAGGAAGAATGGCGATAGGCCGTGTTGAGCGAGGAGTAATTCGTCATAACCAAGAGGTCGTTGTATGCGATTATCTTAATAGGAGCAAGCCTTTTAAAGCTAAGGTAGTTAGTCTTAATCAATTTGAGGGATTAAATCGTGTTTCTGTTGATAGTGCTAAGGTTGGTGATATAGTAAGCTTTTCTGGAATAGAAAATATTACTATCGGACAGACAGTTTGCTCTGTGAATGCTGTCGAGCCTTTGCCTTTTGTAAAAATAAGTGATCCTACTGTTGAGATGACTTTTTCAGTAAATGATAGTCCTTTTGCAGGGCGTGAGGGAAAATTTGTTACTTCTAGGCAGATTAGGGACAGGCTGTATCGTGAAACACTAAAGGATGTTTCCTTGAAAGTAAGTGAAAGCGATTCTAATGATTCCTTTAATGTTGCAGGCAGAGGTGAAATGCACCTATCCATTCTTATTGAGAATATGAGAAGAGAGGGTTATGAGCTTTCAGTTAGCACACCAAGGGTTTTATATAAAGAAATTGATGGTGTTAAGTGCGAACCGGTTGAAAGAGTGGTAATTGATGTGCCTGAAAATTACCTAGGCTCTGTAATGGAAAAGCTAGGTAAGAGAAAGGGCGAACTTTTGGAAATGCACCCAATTGGTTCACGTACAAGGGTTGAATTTTTAGTGCCTGCAAGAGGTTTGTTTGGTTATAGAAGTGAATTTATGACCGATACAAAGGGTGAGGGCGTATTGAATACCGTTTTTGATAGCTACAAGCCTTATTTTGGGGATATTTCCAAGAGGGCACAAGGCTCGCTTGTTGCTTTTGAAACAGGTGTAAGTGTAGCGTATGGATTATATAATGCGCAGGAAAGAGGCGAGCTTTTTATTGGGGCAGCTGTTCCAGTTTATGAGGGAATGGTTGTCGGCAGTAATGCAAAGGCCGGCGATATGGTTGTCAATGTATGCAAGAAAAAGCAGCTGACAAATATGAGAGCTAGCGGCTCTGATGATGCTTTAAGGCTTGTTCCTCCTAGAAATATGAGTCTTGAGGAAAGTCTTGAATTTATAAATGATGATGAGCTTGTAGAAGTTACTCCTAAAAATATTAGGATAAGAAAGATTATATTAAACTCTGAGGCAAGAGCTAAAAGTCAATCGAGATTAAAAAAATAAAAAAAACNCTTGACAAACACAGTGCTTTAGGTTATAATAACAATTGTAGTTATGCGAATAAGTAGAGTTTTCTCTCACCCATCGACGCTTTTAAGCTGTTTATGAGGTTGCAGACGTTTTTAAATACGTTTTGTGATTTTAATGCTAATAAAGTTTAAGTATAAGGTGTGAGAATTCATACCTTATTTATTTTTAATATTTTTTATGAAAGGCGGTGCTTATTTATCAGCACAAAGGAATTGCTCATCAACGATGATATCCAGGAAAAAGAAATCAGGGTTATTGGCGCTGATGGAGAACAGTTGGGCGTTATGCCTACTGAAAAGGCGTTACAGCTTGCGGAAGAAAATGACTTGGATTTGGTTTTGATTGCTCCCTTGGGCAAGCCACCAGTTTGCAAAATTATGGATTATGGCAAATATCGCTTTGAAAGAGCGAAAAAGCTTAAGGACCAAAGGAAAAATCAAAAGGTCGTTGAATTAAAGGAAATTCAGATGACACCTAATATTGACACTAATGACCTTAACACAAAGGCTAGAAATGCAATGAAGTTTTTGAAGAGTGGGCATAAGGTAAAGGTCAGGATACATTTTCGCAGAGCAAGAGAAATGTCACATATGAATCTCAGTGAAGATTTGATGAACAATTTTGTCCAAACTGTTGCTGAATATGGCACTCCCGAAAAACCTGCAAAGCTTGAGGGCAGAAATTATAGNTTAATTCTTGCCCCTAAGGATACAAAATAGAAGGAGGATAACTAAAATGCCAAAGATGAAAACTCATAGCGGTGCAAAAAAACGCTTTAAGATTACCAAAAATGGCAAGGTTAAGTTTAACAAGAAAAACCGCCGCCATATTTTGACAAAGAAATCCACAAAAAGAAAGAGACATTTACGTGCGGGCGGATATGCCGATGATACTAATGTTGCAGCAATAAAGGCACTTCTTCCTTATAAATAAGCGTAGTTAGTTTAAAGGATTTATTGTACAAAATAAGAATTAATGGAGGTTTTTTATAAATGGCTCGTGTAAAAGGTGCGATAGCTACTCGCAAAAGAAGAAACAGGACCTTAAAGCTTGCCAAAGGCTATTGGGGTGCTAAGAGCAGACTATTTAAGACTGCTAAAGAAGCAGTTATGAAATCTGGAAACTATGCCTATATAGGCAGACGTTTAAAGAAAAGAGATTTTAGAAGGCTCTGGATTACAAGAATTTCGGCAGCAGCAAAAGCTAATGGTATGAATTATTCAACATTTATGAATGGTTTGAAAAAAGCTGGTATCACGCTTAACAGAAAGATGCTTTCTGAAATCGCTATCAGTGATCCTGCTGGATTTACAGCTTTAGTTGAAAAAGCGAAAAATGCACTTTAATTTATAAATGTATCTCACGTTTTACAACGTGAGATTTTCGCTATATATTTATTCTAAAGATTTTTTATTTATTTTTTATAAAAGGAGAGCTTGTGGAACGTATCACTTCTAAAAAAAACCAAAATATTATATATATAAATAAGCTTAATCGAAGTAATTCCTTCAGAAAAGAAAATAATTGCTTTGTGCTAGAGGGGATTAAGCTGATTTCTGAGGCTGTTTTAAATGGTTTTTTACCCTTATCTCCTTTATATATTACAGAAAAAGCTTTAAATAAAAAAGCAGAAATTATTAATGAATATTTTAAAAATTTTAAGAAAATTGTAATCAGTGAAGAGATTTCCTCGCATATTTCCGATAATAAAGCATCTCAAGGTATGTTTTGTATCTTCAAAGCGGTTGACAAGAATAAAAACTATGATAAAATAATAAATGGAAGTCGTTTAATTATACTTGACGGCTTACAGGATACAGGAAATGTAGGTGCTATTTTTCGTACAGCTGAGGCATTTGGATTTGATGGAATATTGCTTTCTGATGATTCTGTCGATTTGTATTCGCCTAAGCTTATTAGGGCTTCTATGGGTTCTGTTTTAAGGATACCTTGTATAAGAAATGATTTAATTACTGAGATTAAACTGCTAAAAGATAAATCTATGAGGATAATAGGCAGTATTCTTGATAAAAATGCGGTATCATTAAAAGATTATTCATTCCCTGAAAAATCAGCAATAATAATAGGCAGCGAGGGCAGAGGCATTACCGATAAAATAAAAGCTCTGTGTGATGATATGATTTTCATTGAAATTAGTAACACACAGTCCTTAAATGCGGCAATTGCAGCAGCTATATTCTGCTGGGAGATGAGCAGGTAGTCATAGTTTTATAAATATTGAATTTAGAACATAGGAGGAGTATAATTGTCCAATCTGGTAATAGTTGAGTCGCCTGCAAAGGCTAAAACAATAAAAAAGTACTTGGGCAGTGACTTTGAGGTTCGTGCGTCGATGGGGCATGTACGTGACTTGCCAAAGTCAAAGCTTGGAGTTGATATAGAAAATGATTTTAAGCCCGATTATGTAAATATGAAGGATAAAGCTAGCACTATAAAAGAGCTTAAAACACAGGCTAAAAAGTCCGATATAGTGTATCTTGCAACTGACCCTGATAGAGAGGGTGAGGCTATATCGTGGCATTTATCTCATATTTTGGGTATAGATGAAAATTCACCGGTTCGTGTTACTTTTAATGAAATTACACGCTCAGGCATAATGAATGGTATGAAAAACCCACGTCAGCTTGATATGGACCTTATAGATGCACAGCAGGCAAGACGTGTGCTAGATAGAATTATGGGATATAAGCTATCACCTTTTTTATGGAAAAAGGTGAGGAGGGGGCTTTCAGCTGGTCGTGTTCAATCTGTTGCTGTTCGTATAATAGTTGAAAGAGAAAATGAGATAAGAAACTTTGTATCTCAAGAATATTGGAGTATTGAAGCAAAGCTAAATGCTTCTTCTAGCCGAAAGGCCTTTGTAGCTAAGCTTTCTGAGGTAGATGGCGAAAAGGTTCAGATTGATAATAAGGATCAGTCCGATGAGCTTTTGAAAAGGCTTGAGGGTGCTGATTTTGTTGTAAGTAAAATTAAAAAATCAAAAAGAAAAAGGCAGCCTGCTGCACCGTTTACTACTTCTACCTTACAGCAGGAGGCGTCAAAACGCCTTTCATTTCAATCACGTCGCACTATGAAGGCGGCACAGGAGCTTTATGAGGGTATTGAAGTTGAAAATATGGGCGCTGTTGGTCTTATTACTTATATGAGAACAGATTCGCTGAGGATTTCTCAAGAGGCACAGGAAGCAGCCGCAGATTATATTCGCAACAATTATGGAGAAGAATATCTGCCTAAAAAGTTCCGTGAGTATAAGTCTAAAAAGAATGCTCAGGACGGACATGAGGCTATTCGTCCCACTATAATTACTCTTACTCCCAATAAGGTTAAAAGCAGCCTTTCCACTGATCAATATAAGCTTTATAAGTTGATATGGGAAAGATTTATGGCAAGCCAAATGGAAAANGCTGTTTTTGATACGGTTTCAGTTGATATTATGGCCAATAATTGTTTATTTAAAGCGAATGGCTATACTATGAAATTTGATGGATTTATGAAGCTTTATCATGAGGTGAAGGAGGATGAGGAAGAATCTAATTCGCTACCTAAGATTTTAGAAAATGAAATATTAAAGTTAAAAGAAATAAGTGGCAATCAGCATTTTACTCAGCCTCCTGCTCGTTTTACAGAGGCAAGTCTTATAAAAGAGCTTGAGGAAAATGGTATTGGTAGACCGTCAACNTATGCACCGACTATTACAACAATAGTGCAAAGAAGCTATGTNGAGCGTGATGGAAAGCAGCTAAAGCCTACACCATTAGGTGAGGTTATTACCGACTTGTTAAAGGAGCATTTTAATACTGTTGTAGATGCTAAGTTTACAGCTAAAATGGAAAACGACTTAGATAGAATTGAACGTGGTGAACGTAAGTGGGTCGANATTTTAAAAGCTTTTTATAAGGAATTTTCTGCTGATTTAGATAAGGCTGAAAAGGAAATGGAAGGCAAGCGTGTTAAAATTCCAGATGAGCCTACCGATATACCATGTGAAGTGTGTGGTAAAAACATGGTTATAAAAATAGGACCATATGGTAAGTTTTTAGGCTGCTCTGGTTTTCCCGAGTGCAAATTCACTAAAAAAATTGTTAATGAAAGCAATGGTAACTGTCCTAGATGCGGTAAGANAATGTTGGCTAAAAAAAGCAAAAAGGGTAAACCNTTTTTTGGGTGTGAGGATTACAAGGGCTGTAATTATATGACATGGGATACACCTTTAGCCGAGCGTTGCCCTAAATGTAACGCAACCTTATTTAAAAAGAATGGTAAAAATGGTATGGTTTACTGTGCTGTTGAGGGCTGTGGATATATAAAAGATGATACGGGCGGTGCTGATGAATAGATTAACTGTAATCGGTGCTGGGTTAGCAGGCTGCGAGGCGGCTTGGCAGCTAGCTAACAGAGGACATAAGGTAATGCTTGTTGAAATGAAGCCTGTTAAGTTTACTCCGGCACATTCATATAAAGGCTTTGGTGAGCTGGTATGCTCTAATTCACTAAAAGCTTATAGGGTGAATAGTGCAGCCGGACTTTTAAAAGCTGAGATGAAAAAAATGGGTTCTCTTATTGTTGAAGCCGGTGAAGCTACTAAGGTTGCGGCAGGTGGTGCTTTAGCAGTTAATAGAGAGTTGTTTTCTGATTTTATAACCGAAAAAATAAAATCTCATGATAATATAGAGATTATTTGTAAAGAGCAAGTTGATTTTCCTGATAAAAATGCTGTTATTGCGACGGGACCGCTTACGTCTGATGCCTTTGCCGAGCAAATTAAAGGGGTATGTGGTGATGGACTGTCATTTTATGATGCTGCTGCACCTATTNTCACNAAAGAAAGNATTGATATGACCAAGGCTTTTATGGCGGCAAGATATGACAGAGGTGGTGCTGATTATATCAACTGTCCTATGGATTATGACGCTTATTATAGATTTCATGAGGAATTAGTTAATGCTGTATCAGTGCCATTAAAGGAGTTTGAAAGCTTGAGCGTTTATGAGGGCTGTATGCCTGTGGAGGTGCTTGCAAAAAGGGGTGCAGATGCACTGAGATATGGCTGCATGAAGCCTGTGGGATTGATTGACCCAAATACTAAAAGGCGTCCTTATGCAGTTGTACAGCTACGAAAAGAAAATAATGAAGGAACGCTTTATAATATTGTAGGCTTTCAGACAAATTTAAAATTTGGTGAGCAAAAGAGGGTTTTTTCTATGATAAGCGGACTTGAAAACGCTGAATTTATAAGATATGGTGTTATGCATAGAAATACTTTTATAAACAGCCCTAAGCTGCTTTCACCGTCTTTTAAGCTTAAGAATTCCGATAATATTTTTTTTGCAGGACAAATCACCGGAGTTGAGGGGTATACTGAAAGTGCAATGAGCGGTATTCTTGCCGGAATTAATTTGTCAAATTCTATTTTAGGTAAAGATGAATTTATCCTCCCTAAAACAACTATGTCAGGTGCTTTATCCTCATATATTTCTAATAATACTATTGAAAATTTTCAGCCAATGGGTGCAAATATGGGTATACTACCTATGCTTGATAAAAAAATTAGGAGTCGTGAGGAAAGATATCAGGCACTGGCGGATAGAGCGTTAAGCGATTTGAATTTTTTATTGAAAGGACAAGCTTATGAAAATTGTAATTGATGGTTTTGGTGGCGATAATTCTCCAAATGAGGTTTTAAAGGGTGCTAGAATGGCTGTGGATGAGCTTGATGTAGAGGTAGTTATTACTGGTGACAAAAAAAGCTTATTATCAAAAATTCAAGAGCTTGAAATTTCTGATAAGGGAATAACAGTGATTGATGCACAGGGAGTTATTTCTGTTGAGGATAACCCAGCTGAAATAAGAAAGTCAAAGGCTAATTCATCTATGGGTATTGCTTTTGGTTTGCTTAAAGCAGGTGAAGCTGATGCTTTTGTCAGTGCGGGAAGTACAGCGGCAATAGTAGTGGGAGGCTCGACTATAATAGGCAGAATCAAGGGGATTAAGCGTGCGTCTTTAGCACCTATTATGCCAAGCTATACAGGGCAATATATGCTTTTTGACGGCGGTGCAAATTTGGAATGTAGACCTGAAATGCTNCTGCAATTTGCTATCATGGGAAAAAATTATATGCAGCTTGTCCATAAGAAAGAAAATCCTAAAATAGGACTATTNAATGTTGGCACTGAAGATGAAAAGGGCAGAGAGCTAGAGCAGATGTCAAATGAGCTGCTGAAATCTTCTGGGCTTAATTACATAGGAAATGTTGAGGCAAGGGAAGTTCCTCTTGGTGCTTGTGATGTAATTGTTACTGATGGCTTTACGGGAAACATTTATCTGAAAACCGTAGAGGGCATGGGNAAATTTATGAAAAATGCTATGAAGGATATTTTCAGTGGTGGAATTATGTCTAAGCTTGCTGCAGGCATTGTAATGAAAAATTTAAAAGGTGTTATTTCACAGATGGATTATAGAAATGTTGGTGGCTCGCCTTTACTCGGCACTTCAAAACCTGTGTTTAAGGCACATGGCAGTTCTGATGCACTTGCATTTAAAAATGCCATAAGGCAAGCAAAGCAGTTTACAGAAAATAATGTTATTGAAGAAATATCAAAAGCTCTCTAAGGAGGCTATTAAATGATTGAGCTTGAAAAAAATATAGGATATGTTTTTAAAAACAGAGAATTGTTAAAGGAAGCCTTGACTCATTCCAGCTTTGTTAATGGCGATCACTCCAGATGTAATGAAAGACTTGAATTTTTAGGTGATAGCGTATTATCTGTCACTGTATCACAGCATTTGTTTGAAAATTTAAAAGATTCGCCCGAGGGGGATTTGACAAAGCTGCGTGCTGCTTTGGTCTGTGAAAATTCCTTATATGAATTTGCTAAACTAATTAATCTAGGACATTATCTTTATCTTGGCAAAGGCGAGGAGCATACCGGAGGAAGAGAAAGACGCTCTATATTAGCTGATGCCTTTGAGGCTGTAATAGCCGCTATTTATCTTGATGGAGGGCTTGATAAGGCAAGAAGCTTTGTGCTGAAATTTATACCCTCGGTTAAGGAACTTAAGAGTGGCAAGCTNCTTTTTGGCGACTATAAAACAATTTTGCAGGAAATCATACAAAGAAATCCTGAGGAGCATATTTGCTATGAAATAGTCAGTGAAAACGGTGAGGCNCATAATAAGGTNTTTGTTTCTAATGTTTTGCTAAATGGGCAAAAAATAGGCTCTGGTGAGGGCAAAAGTAAAAAAGAGGCTGAGCAGGCTGCGGCAAAATCTGCAATAGAATTGATGGGCTATGAAACATACTAATTTATCTATTTTTATTCCACATATGGGGTGTCCTTTTTGCTGCTCCTTTTGTAATCAAGGAATTATAAGCGGCAAAACTAAAGCACCTACTGATAGAGAGCTTATTACTTTGCTTAATCAGCAGCAAGAGATTCTTAAAAGAAATAATGTTTGTGCTGAAATAGCATTTTTTGGCGGCAGCTTTACTGCTATTGATAGAAATTATATGATAAAGCTTTTGTCAGCTGCTAAGAGCTTTTGTGATGAATTTCCTGAGCAGTATACGGGTTTGCGTTGTTCCACTAGACCCGATTTTATAGATGAAGAAATTTTAGGTATTCTTAAAGAATATGGCATGAGGTCAATTGAGCTTGGTGCTCAAAGTATGAATAATGATGTTCTTGAAAAAAACAATAGAGGACATACTGCAAGTGATGTTAAAGTGGCATCTAAGATGATTAGGGACTTCGGTTTTTCTTTAGGCTTACAGATGATGACGGGATTGTACGGTTCAACAATAGAGAGTGATTTGGATACAGCTAAGCAATTTATAGAGCTAAAACCTGATACAGTGAGGATTTATCCTACTGTTGTATTAAAGCATACAAGGTTAGCTGAATATTTTAATAAAGGGATTTATAAACCATTTTCTTTTGATGAAAGTGTTGAGCTATGTTCAAATCTGCTGAAAATGTTCGAGAAGAATAATGTTAAAGTAATCAGGCTGGGGCTTCATGCATCTGATGATATTAAAAATGATTTTATAGCAGGTACATATCACCCTGCTTTTAGGGAAATTTGTGAAAGCAGGAATATTTTAAATAAAATTATTGAGCAATTAAATATACTAAAAGGAAATACATTTAATATTTATACAAATAGTCGAAATTTAAGCAAGGTTATCGGCCACAAAAAAAGTAATTTAAATACACTTGAGAAAAAGGGTTATAAAATAAAAATATTTTCCGATGATTTTTGTAAAGGTGAATTTAAAATAGTGAAAACAGGAGTTAGCTAATGTTTTTTAAGTCAATGGAGCTGCATGGGTTTAAATCATTTCCTGACAAGACCATTTTGCATTTTGACAGAAAGATTACGGCTGTTATCGGTTCTAACGGTAATGGTAAAAGCAATATCAGTGATGCCTTGCGTTGGGTAATGGGTGAGCAGGGTGCGAAAACCTTGCGTGGCGATAAAATGGAAGATGTTATTTTTCATGGAACGGTTTCCCGTAGGAGCATGGGTGTTGCGAAAGTTGCTTTAACCATTGATAATACGGATAGAACACTGAATGTCGATTCTGATGAAGTTGTAATTAGCAGAAAGCTTTTTCGCTCAGGTGAGAGCGAATATTTGATAAATGGTCAAAAGTCACGTCTTAAGGATATAAATGAGCTTTTTATGGGTACGGGACTAGGCAGAGATGGGTATTCAATCGTTGGACAGGGCAGAGTTGCTGAAATAGTTAATGCAAAGCCGTCTGGCAGACGTGAAATTTTCGAAGAGGCTGCCGGTGTTTCAAAGTTTCTTTCCAAGAGGCAAGAGGCTTTAAAGCAGCTGGCTAATGCCGAAGAAAATGTTTTAAGGCAGATGGATATTGTTTCTGAGCTTGAAAGCAGGCTTCCTCCATTAAAAAAGCAGGTTGAAAAAGCTAAAGCTTTTATAGAGCTTGATTCTAAAAAGAAACAGCTTGAGGTTTCTGTAAGTGTAATGGAGATTTCAAAGCTTAATACACTTATTGCTGAGGCTGAGGATAAAATCTTAAAAAATAAGGCTGAATGTGATTATATTGATAAGGATATATCAAGGATTGAATCTAATATTGAAAATCTTTCTCAAGAAAAATTAACCCTTCAATCTGAAATTGATAGGATAAGAAGAGAAAACACATCTTTACAGGAGAAAATCAGCGATTTTAAGTCTGAAATTGCAGTGCTTGAAAATGATATTCTTCACCATGAGAGGCGTACTGCCGAGGTTTTACGTCAGCTAGAGGCATCAAAAAACGGTGGTAAGGAATATGATGATAAAATCCATCTTCTTCAAGTCGAGATTCAGAAAAAGCAGCTTGAAGCTGAAGATATTCAAAAGAAAATTACTGAGTATGAAAAGGATTTGCTTGAGCTTAATACTATTTCTCAGAGTGATGATGCGGAGTATAAGGAGCTTGATAAAACTCAATCAAAGCTATATATCAAGCTTACAGAAAGCAAGGTTTCTGCATCTCAGGCTGAATTGCAGCTAAAAGAGCTTAAGCAAAAGCTGATTAGCTTTGAAAATTCTTCAACGGAAAATGAAAATAAATCAAAGGAATATTCGACAAAGCTTAATAGCCAAAAGCTTATTTTAGATGATATTAAAAATCAGGAAAGCGATATAAATAATCGTTTTGGCGGGTATGAACTGCTTATTAATAAGAAGAAAAGCAGTCTTGATAAAATAAAGCTTGAACTGGAGAACAACCGAAAAGCTTTTTCTATGAAAAAGCAAAGACTTCAGATTTTAAAAGATGTCGAACAAAATCTTGAAGGCTATTTTAACAGCGTAAAGGAGATTCTCAGAACATCAAGAAAGGGAAGAATAAGTGGTGTACATGGCACATTTGCTGATATAATATCAGTTGACTCAAAATATACTGTTGCTATTGAAACGGCACTTGGGTCTGCTTTGCAAAATATTATTGTTGATGATGAAGAGATAGCAAAACGCTGTATAAGGCATCTTAAGGATACAAATGCAGGGCGAGCAACCTTTTTGCCGCTTACAAGTGTAAAGGGGAATGTGTTAAATCAGGCGGGAATTGATTTGGAAAACGGCTATGAGGGAATAGCGAGTGAGCTTGTCAGCTTTGATGAATGTTATAAAGGTGTTGTTAACTATTCTCTTGGCAGAACTGTTATTGTAGATGATATTAATACAGCCACCTTTATAGCAAAAAAATATAATTATAAGTTTAGAATAATTACTCTTGATGGTCAAGTGGTCAATTCCGGCGGTTCTTTTACGGGAGGAAGCTTACAACGTTCTGCCGGATTTTTTACACGAAAACAGGAAATAGGAGAATTAAATAAAGAAGTAGAGGTGCTTGAAGCTCAGCTTGTAAAAAGTGAAAAGGAATATGATAGAATTAATTCCGAGTACACAAAACTTTCCATTGAGTCACAAGGCTTTAAGGAACAGCTTTCAGCTTTAAAGGAAAAATATATTGTAGCTAATAGTGAGTATGAAAAGCTGAAAATTCTATATGAGCAGTGTAATGCTTCAACAGCTGATTTTGAAAAAAGACGTGAGAATTATCTTTTACAGATTAAAAATAATGTGCAAAGACTTAATGATTTAAATAGTGAGATAAGCCTTGTTCAAGCAGATATTGATGCTAATGAGCAAAAGCTTTTAAAGCATGATGAGACTATTTCACAAAATAAGATTAAGAGGGCAGAATTATCTGATAATATTTCTAAGCTATCAATTGAGAAAATGTCTTTGCAAAAGGATATTGAAAACGCTGAGGTAAAGATTTGTGAAATTCAGTCAGTGAAAAAAGGACTTTTATCAGCTCAGGATGAGTTGAATAATGAGCTTGTAGAATTAAAAGATAAAATATATTCTATTACTGAAAAAATAGTAGAAATCAAAAAAAATAGTGAAAATGCAGTAGCTCATATGTCTAATAGTGATGAAGTAATTAGCAAAAAATTTAGTCAAATCACNGATTTAGAGCAGNAAATGACGGATATGAGAGCAAGCTCAAGAGATGTATTTGCCAGCAAGGAAAAGTTTTCAAAAGAGCTTGCACGTCAAGAGGAGAGAAAACTAAATTTCCAAAAAGAATATGATAAGATTATTTCTTTGCTATGGCAGAACTATGAGATGACTTTTTCAGAGGCAAGGCAAATTGCAACAGATATTGATGACTTATCAACAGCACAGATTGAGCTTTCTGAGCTGAAAAAGAAAATTTCAGCACTTGGCACTGTCAATCTAGCGTCGATTGAAGAATATAATGAGGTTTCACAAAGATATGAGTTTTTGACCGAACAGTTAAATGACATTGAAAAGGCTAAGGCTGACTTGGAAAAGCTAATAAGCGACCTGACCTCTGAGATTAAAACAAAGTTTATGAATAGCTTTGTTGAAATAAATAAGCATTTTAGTGCTATTTTCAAAGAGATTTTTGGAGGAGGTACGGCAAGGCTTGAGCTATCAGACCCTGAAGATGTTCTTAGCTCGGGCATAGAAATATATGCTGCACCGCCAGGAAAATTGATTAAAAACCTTATTTCGCTTTCCGGTGGGGAACAAACTATGGTTGCTGCTACTATTTATTTTGCTATTTTAAGGCATAGACCAGCGCCATTTTGTATGTTTGATGAGGTTGATGCTGCACTTGATGAAGCTAATGTAATGAAATATATAAGCTATCTTAGGCGATTTTCCGGTGATACACAGCTTATGATAATCACACATAGGAGATTGACGATTGAGGGGTGTGATGTACTTTATGGCGTGTTTATGCAGGAAAAAGGTGTATCGAGGCTGCTCAAGCAGGATATGTCGGAGCTTGAGAGTGAATTAATTGAAATCAATTAGAAAGGAGCAAGATGGGATTTTTTTCAAAATTAAAGCAAGGGCTTAAAAAAACAACGGATAATCTTGTAAATTCAATCCAAGGTGTAATAAATTCTTTTACAAAAATTGATGAGGACTTTTTTGAAGAGCTTGAGGAAATGTTAATTCTATCCGATATTGGTGCTGTTACTTCATCAAATATATGTGAAGAGCTTAGAAAAAGGACTAAAAAGCAGGGCGAAACGAACCCTGATAATATTAAAAGCCTTTTAAAAGAAATCATTTCTGAAATGCTTGAGGGCAATAACACTTTAAAAATCAGCACAAAGCCATCTGTTATACTTGTAATTGGTGTAAATGGTGCTGGAAAAACTACAACAATAGGTAAGCTTTCAGCTAATTTAAAAAGTGAAGGCAAGAAGGTTTTAGTAGCAGCAGCAGATACCTTTAGAGCAGCAGCTATTGAACAGTTGAACGTCTGGACACAGCGTGCAGGAGTTGAAATAATAAAGCATAGTGAGGGTGGCGACCCTGCCGCAGTTATTTATGATGCTATTTCAGCGGCAAAGGCAAGGGATACCGACGTAATTATTTGTGATACGGCGGGCAGACTTCATAATAAGAAAAATTTGATGGATGAGCTTGCTAAGATTTCAAGGATTATATCCACACAGCTGCCTGATTCCGATGTGGAAACGCTGCTTGTACTTGACGCATCAACAGGTCAGAATGCTGTTAATCAAGCTAAAAGCTTTAAAGAGGCTGCTAATATTACAGGAATTGTGCTAACAAAGCTTGACGGAACAGCAAAAGGTGGTATAATTATACCTATAAGAAATGAGCTTGATATTCCGGTGAAGCTTGTTGGAGTGGGTGAAAAGATAGACGACTTACAGCCGTTTGACCCTAGGGATTATGTAGAGGCATTATTTGGATAGTATAGGAGTAGTTATGACTGGTTTAACAAATGGGGAAATTCCTCGAAGTAGTATTAATAAAATTGTGCTTGCATCTAATAATAAGAACAAGCTTTTAGAGTTTGAGCAGCTTTTTAAGCCTATGGGCATTGAGGTTATTTCTATGAAAGCTGCGGGTGTAAATATCGATATTATTGAAGATGGTGAAACCTTTGAGGAAAATGCACATATCAAGGCGAAGACAGTTTTTGATATTACAAAATTGCCTACAATAGCAGATGACAGCGGACTTGAAATAGATTTTTTAAATGGCGCACCGGGCATATATTCAGCACGATATGCTGGTGAGGATGCAACCGACCTTGATAAAAATAATAAGGTTCTCGCTGAAATGTCCGATGTGGATATGCCTTTAAGGACTGCTAGATTTGTGTGTGCAATATATTTTATAATCAGTGGGGAAGAGGAGTATTCAATTACCGGTACGGTTGATGGTTTTATTTCTAAGGAAGCTATGGGGAATAATGGGTTTGGATACGACCCGATTTTTCTTGTGGAAGAGGGAAAGAGTATGGCGATGCTTTCAGAAGAAGAGAAAAATGAAATAAGTCATCGTGCAATGGCATTTAAACAATTAAAAGAGATAATCAACAGTCGGAAAGGACTACAAACACATGATAAATAAGCTAAATAGCAAGCAAAGAGCCAAGTTAAAATCAATTTCTTCTACCTATGAAACTATTTTTCAAATAGGTAAAAATGGTATAGGCGAGGAGCTTATAAAACAGCTTTCTGACGCATTAAACAAGCGTGAACTAATAAAAATAAGAGTACTTGAAACCTGTGAATATGATGCAAAAGAGGCATCTATTGTTATAGCAGAAAAAACCTTGAGTGAAGTTGTTCAGGTTATTGGTTCGAAGATAATTTTATTCAGACAGAATGATGACCCTAAAAAAAGGGTGATTAGCTTAGCATGAAAATAGGAATTTTCGGTGGAGCTTTTAATCCAGTTCATAATGGGCATATTAATTTATTGTCGTCAGTTTTGGATAATTTGCCCTTGGAAAAGGTGCTGATTATTCCTACAAAAATTTCACCACATAAGGATACTGTTCTTATTGACTTCTCTCATAGAAAAAAGCTTTTGTCAATTGCCTTTAAAGGCATTAGACAGGCTGAAATTTCAGATATTGAGCAAAGAGAAGAAGGAAAAAGCTATACAATAAATACGATTAATGCTTTAAAACAGATTTATACTAGTGATGAATTTTATCTTATTATCGGTGGAGATATGCTTTTGTACTTTAAAAATTGGTATAAGTATAGAGAAATATTAGCACAATGCAGCGTTGTGGCAGCGGCAAGGCATAGCGATGAATATGAAAGACTTATTAAGTTTTCCAAAGAATTAAAAGGTAATATAGACGTAATCAATGCGAATGTTGTGGATATGTCGTCAAGCTTAATAAGAGAAAAAATAGCTGAAAATCAGGATGTAAGCGGCTTTATGCCTGCTGAATGTGTTGATTATATAAAAAAACATAAGTTATATTCTTAAAATGTCAGGAAGTTTTAATATGGAAAATAAATTAGCTGATAAAATTATAAAAATTTTGAGTGAAACTTTATCTAGAAAAAGGTACATTCATAGCTTAAATGTAGCTAAGGAAGCAGAAAAATTAGCTGTAAGATATGGTGCTGATGTCGAAAAATGCTATTTTGCGGGTCTTTTACACGATATTAAAAAGGAAGAACAGCCCAATCTTATGAAGCAACAGGCACTGCTTAATCCCTTTAAGCTTGAAGAGGTGGAGCTAAATACCAAAGCACTTTGGCACGCTCCTGCCAGTGCATATTTTGCATATGAAAAGCTTGGAATTCATGATATGGAGATAATAGGAGCTGTAAGATGGCATACTGTCGGTAAACCTGATATGTCATTGACTGAAAAGGTAGTGTATTTAGCTGATTTGGTTTCTGCAGATAGAATGTATGAGGATGTAGCTATTATGCGTAAAATTGCATATACCGATATTGATTATGCAATGTATGTTGCCATGAAAATGGGAATCATCGATGTTTTAGATAAAAATGGTATGCTAGCTATATCCAGTATAGAAGCATATAATTTTTACAGTAAGTTTAATAAAAAGGAGAGTATATGAACAAAAATTCAATTTTAGAAATTGCAGTAAAGGCATTGGATAGTAAGCTTGCACAGGACATTGAGGTGATTGAAATAAACAATCTTACCGTGCTTGCTGATTATTTTATAATTGCAAGCGGCAGCAGCACGACTCAGGTACGTGCTTTAGCTGATGAAGTTGAATTTAAGCTAAAGGAAAATGATATTCCCCCACAAAGGATTGAGGGGTATACTTCATGCAATTGGATTCTATTAGATTATGGAAGTGTTGTTGTCCATGTGTTTTTAAATGAAACAAGAGATTTTTATTCCTTGGAAAAATTATGGGCAGATGGCAAGAAAATAGATGTAAGTAAATTCATTTCAGCCTAATGTTTTGCATAAATTTTGCGATATAAATTGTATAGTTTTAACAAAGTTTTGCTTCAATAAAAAAATAACTCATAAATACTTGACTTTATACTGTTTTTATTATATAATGTAATTCATACATTACTGATATATATCATGATGTAAACTACTTAATTGTAGAAAACCTGTGCCAGCAGGCAAGGGGAGGGATATAGATGGCAGAAATTCGTCTGGGTAAAAATGAGTCTCTTGACACCGCTTTAAAGCGTTTTAAGAGATCTTGTGCTCGTGACGGCGTTCTTGCCGAGGTGCGTAAAAGAGAGCATTATGAAAAGCCTTCGGTAAAGAGGAAGAAAAAGTCCGAAGCTGCTCGCAAACGCAAGTTCTAATAAAGACAGTTAGGACAGCCAACAAAGTAAACGATTGAAGCGGGCGTTTGTCCGCTTTTTCGTATTTTATATCGGAGGGGTTATGTCAGCGTTTGCACCTACTGTTTCGATTAATAGTGTTTTAGATATTGATGAAAAGCTGCTTGATACCTATGGTATAAAGGTGCTTTTACTTGATTTGGATAATACCTTATCCTTGCATGGCAGTCCCATGGCAGAAAAAGGTATTTTTGAATGGCTTTCAAAGATGAAAAGCCTTGATATTAAAATGATTGTAATTTCAAACAATACAAATAAGCGTGTTAAACCTTTAGCTGAGGCTTTGGGTCTTGATTATGTCGCTAATGGATGGAAGCCCTTTACCTTTGGTATAACCAGAGGGTTAAAGCGTCTTAACGCTGATAAAAAGCATTCTGCTATGGTTGGTGACCAGCTGTTTACCGATATTTTAGGCGGTAATATAAAGGGAGTTAAGACTATTTTAGTAGAGCCTTTTCACATTGAAAAAGGTTGGCTTTTTGTAGCTAAAAGAGGATTGGAGAGGCTTTTTTTCAAGCGTGATTATTCTAAGCTGAATAATAAATAAATATTATTTTTAGCATGATTTAAAGGGGAAGAATATGAAAATTCTTACTATTAACGGTCCTAATTTAAATCTCTTAGGTATGCGTGAGCCTGATGTTTATGGCAATAGTACTTTAGAATCAATAAATAATGAAATCTCTGCATACGCAGTAATGAACAATGTAAGCGTCGATTTTTTTCAGTCTAATCACGAGGGTGATATTATAGACAAGCTACATTCTGCTGTTGATAAATATGATGGTATAGTCTTAAATGCAGGCGCTTTTACACATTATAGCTATGCTATTCATGATGCTATTAGGGCTATTAAAATACCTGTTGTTGAGGTGCATTTATCCAATGTTTTTGCGAGGGAGGATTTTCGCAGTAAATCTGTTATTGCACCTGCTTGTGTAGGTTCTGTTTCAGGCTTTGGAAAAAAGAGCTATATACTGGCTTTAATAGCTTTAACGAATAATATTTAAATGGAGAATGATATGAGCAATGTTTTTAAGGCAGATTTATTAGCTGAAAAGCTTGACGATAGTACAGCATTTTTAGTTACTTCTGATGTTAATAGACAGTATCTTACGGGATTTAGCTCTAGTGATGGCGCTGTGCTTATTACAGCTCGGAGAAATTATTTTTTTATTGACTTTCGCTATATTGATAATGCTAGAAAAGGCACATATAGCAATTTTGAAGTGGTTTTGATGACTAATCTAAAGCGCCAGCTTAGAGATGCCTTAAATGCTCATGGTATACACAAGCTTATTGTCGAGTCACAATCAATGACATTGTTTCAATATGAAAAGTATAGGGAGGAGCTTTTCCCTGTTCAAGTCAGTGCTGATAATCTGCTTTCCGACGCACTATCGGCAATGAGGATTATAAAATCTGCTGATGAGATAAAAAATATTATTTCAGCACAAAGAATAGCAGAAAGAGCCTTTGATATTCTTATTACTAAAATAAAAGTGGGACAAACTGAAAAGCAAGTCGCTGCTATGCTAAATTTTCTAATGCTTGAAAATGGTGCTGAGGATATATCTTTTCCCACTATTGTAGCTTCAGGAGCCAATTCTGCTTCACCTCATGCTGTACCTACTGACAAACCTTTACGTGAAAATGAGTTTATACTTTTCGACTTTGGTGCTGTGGTAAACGGTTATCACTCCGACATGACAAGGACTATCGTAATGGGTAAGGCTGATGACACTATGAAAGAGGTTTATACAGCTGTAAAATCAGCAAATCTTGATGCTATAAAGGCGGCAAAGGCAGGAATTACTGCTAAGCTGCTTGACAATGTTGCACGCAGTACCCTTTCAGCTTGGGGATATGGTGATTATTTTGGGCATAGTCTAGGGCATGGCGTGGGTCTTGAAATACATGAGGCACCATCTGTTTCGCCGACTGGAGCTGTTACCTTAAAGCAGGGAATGGTAATCACTATTGAACCTGGAGTATATCTTTCAGGAAAATTTGGTGTAAGGATTGAAGATATGGTGGTAATTACTGAGCATGGGTGTGAAAATTTAACTAATTCGCCTAAAAATCTGATAGTGATATAATTTTTTAAAAAACACTTGCAATTTTGACTCGTTTAGGGTAAAATAATATAGTATTTAATTAATTTTGGAGGATTTTTTATGATTTCTGCTGGAGATTTCAGAAATGGTATGACTTTTGAAGAAGATGGCAACGTAATGCAAATTATTGAGTTTCAGCACGTAAAACCCGGTAAGGGAGCTGCCTTTGTACGTACAAAGGTTAGAAATGTAATTACTGGTTCTGTTGTTGAAAAAACATATAATCCATCTGCAAAATTCCCTACTGCTTATGTGGAAAGGAAAGATATGGAGTATTCTTATAATGATGGTGAGCTGTATTACTTCATGGATCAAGAAAGCTATGAGCTTATTCCTATTGAAACTGCAAAGCTTGGTGACAAGTTTAAATTTGTTAAAGAAAATATGATTTGCAAGGTTGTTTCCTATAAGGGAAATGTTTTTGCTGTTGAACCGCCTAATTTTGTCGAGCTACTTGTATCTGATACAGAGCCTGGTGTAAAGGGCGATACTGCTACAAATGCNACAAAGCCGGCAACACTNGAAACAGGCGCTGAAATTCGAGTACCTTTGTTTATAAATACCGGAGATATTATTAGGGTTGATACAAGAACCGGTGAATATATGGAGCGTGCTAACTAATACTAAGAATAAATAAATTAGGAAAGGTACTAATATGAAGTTTAGTGAAAAAGCTGCTTATTTAAAGTCGTTGGCTAAGAAAGCCGAGATAGAAACTGATGATTCTAAGGACAAGCTTATAAATTCTCTAGTAGAAATTATTTGTGATATGTCGGAGGCACTTGATAATCATGAAATGGTAATTAATGACCATGATGAAGTTATTGAAGGCCTATGTGATGATTTTGATGAACTAGGTTCTGCTTTGATGCAGGTTGTTAGTGATAACTATGGTGATGAGGTTTATGAGATAACCTGTCCAAAGTGCGAAAAGGTTATTACTAAAGAATTTAATGATATTATGGATGGAAATATATCTTGTCCTAATTGTGGTGCTAAAATTGAATTCGATTTTGACGAAATTGAGGACGGCTGTGGTTGTGACTGTGGCTGTGATCATGAGCATTAATTATTAAGTAAATTTTATGTGAGGGATTTTATGCTTGAAAAACAGTTTGATGGTATCAGAGAAAAGTGTGAGGAGCTTTTTTCAAAAAAGCTTCATGATTATGGTGCTACATGGCTGCTTTTTAGGGATTCCTCTCTTATTGACCAAATGTGGATTAAGATTAAGAGAATTCGTGTTCTTGAAGAAAACGGAGATATTTCCTTAGTTGGAGAAAGCAGAACAGATGAATTTGTCGGCATTTTAAACTATGCGGCAATAATGCTTATGCTAAAGGAATTTCCCGTGGATTTTCCTAATAAAGATGATATTTTAGAGAATACCTCACTGCTTGAAAAATTNGANTTTGAGAGAACGATAGAATTATTTGATAAAATATTTGATAATGCAAAGCAGCTTATGATTAAAAAAAATCATGATTATGGCGATGCGTGGAAATCTATGCAGATTAGTTCTATTACGGATATGATTGTTATTAAGCTTTCACGTGTGAAAAACATATTGAAAAATAATGGTAAGCTTTTGGCATCGGAAAATATCAATGCGCAGTTATATGATGTAATAAACTATTGCGTTTTCGCATTAATAAAAATGGAATATGTTTGATGAATGAGTTTATGCTCATTCATTTTTTATAGCAAATGGTTTTTTTACAGCATATAATGAATGAATCGTATTAATAGGGAGGTATTTTATGTGCGGAATTGCTGGGTGGATTGATTTTAAAAATAATTTAATCGAGCAGAATGAGATAATGTCGGTGCTTTCTGATACCTTGATAGCAAGAGGGCCTGATGCAGGCGGTAAATGGAAGTGTAAAGAGGCATACCTTGTACATCGCAGACTCATAGTTGTTGATCCGGAAAACGGTGGTCAGCCTATGGTGCGTGAAAGGCAGGGAAAGAAATATGTGCTTACCTACAACGGCGAGCTTTATAACACTGAGGATATAAGAGCAAAGCTTTTAGCACAGGGATGTGAGTTTGAGGGACATTCTGATACTGAGGTTTTGCTTACTGCTTACATGGTTTGGGGGGAAAGGTTTTTAGAGGAGCTTAATGGAATTTATGCTTTTGCAATATGGGACGATTATAATAAAACTCTTTTTATGGCAAGAGATAGAGTAGGTGTCAAGCCGTTTTTTTATCATAAATATGATGATGGGATAATTTTCGGCTCTGAAATAAAAACACTGCTTGCACATCCATATGTTAAGCCTGAGGTTGATAAGGAAGGGGTAGCAAGTATAGTTTTATTAGGGCCTGCTAAAAAATGCGGAGATGGTATTTTTAAAGGAATAAAAGAGCTTGAACCGGGTGAATTTGCAAGGCTTTCCTCAGATGGCTTTGAGGTGAAAAAGTATTGGAGATTAAAAGCAGAGCCTCATGAGCAAAATTTGGAGGAAACTATTGATACGCTTAAATTTCTTGTTACAGATGCAATAAAAAGGCAGCTGGTCAGCGATGTGCCGTTATGTACTTTTTTATCGGGAGGACTTGATAGCAGCTTAATTTCAACGATTGCAGCCAGTGAAATGATAAAAAAAGGTAAAATTTTAAGCACTTATTCCGTAGATTATAAGGATAATCATAAAAATTTTGTTGCTTCTAGCTTTCAGCCTGATGAAGATGCACCGTGGATTGAAAGAATGAGTGAATATATAGGCTCAAGTCACACTAATGTGGTGCTTGATACTCCTATTATTTTTGATACATTAGAGCAGGCTGTTGATGCACGTGATTTACCCGGAATGGGTGATGTAGATAGCTCTTTGCTTGTTTTTTGTAAGTGGGCAAGAAAGGATTTTGTAGTAGGGATATCGGGCGAATCCGCTGATGAGCTATTCGGTGGCTATCCATGGTATCATAATCATGATATTTTGTTTGAAAAAGGTTTTCCATGGTCAAAATCAACAAGTGAACGTGCTATGCTGCTTAAAAAAGGTGCGATTGGTGATATTGATCCTAATAAATTTGTTGAAAAAGCATATTCTGATACTGTTTCTAAGACTGAATATTTAGAAACAGACAGCAGAGTTGATAGACGAATGCGTGAAATGTTTATGCTAAACTTTTATTGGTTTATGCAGAATTTATTGGATAGAAAAGATAGAATGTCTATGGCATCGGGATTTGAGGCTAGAGTGCCTTTTTGTGACCATAGGATTGCTGAATATGCGTATAATATGCCATGGGATTTAAAAGCATATAAAGGTAGAGAAAAGGGTATTTTAAGGAGAGTTGCACAAGACTTTTTACCTAGAGATGTTGTATGGAGAAAGAAAAGCCCGTATCCAAAGACTTATAACCCAGATTATATGAATGTGCTTTTAGTAAAATTTGAAAAGATTATTAACGAAAAGGAATGTAGGCTTTTTGAAATATTTGATAAGGGTAAAATGTTTGAGCTTTTAAGCACAAGGGGTGAAAGCTTTAAAAAGAACTGGTTTGGGCAGCTCATGTCATTGCCTCAGCTGTTTGCGTATTTAATTCAAGTTAATTATTGGCTTAATAAATACAATGTGATATTAAAATAGTATAAAAATTGTTGAGCTTGTTCTTTACAGGCTCATTTATTTTGTTAAAAGAATTTTTTGATAGTTTTATTTATACATTAAAAATGTTTAAAATATTAACTTTTTATTTAAAAAAACTTGATTTTATAAAAGAATTATGTTATTATAATACTAAATAAAACATCGGAGGGGTCATGGAAAAAGAAGATAAGAGATTTGCAGTACTTATTGATGCAGAAAATGTTTCTGATAAATATATAAAGGCTATTTTTGATGAGCTATCAAATCATGGAGTTATTACTTATAAAAGAATATACGGAGATTGGACCAAGCCTAATTTAGCTTCGTGGAAATCTATTCTTTTAAATCATTCTATCACACCTATACAGCAGTATTCTTATACAAGTGGGAAAAACTCTACTGATTCAGCTATGATTATTGATGCTATGGATATATTATATTCAGGTAAAGTGGAAGGGTTTTGCATTGTATCAAGCGACAGCGACTTTACAAGGCTGGTTTCTCGATTGCGTGAATCAGGTATGTACATTGTCGGTATGGGGGAACAAAAGACGCCTGCTCCCTTTATTGCTGCTTGCAATAAGTTTAAATATCTGGAAATTATTTCAAAAGATGATGATAGTGAAAATTCATCAAATAATGATAAGCAAAATTGTGTAAATACACAAGTAACTCAGCTTAGTAAAATTAAACGTGCCATCACGGCGATTGTTGATGAAACCTCAGATGAGAGTGGACTTAGCTCTTTAAGTGAGGTTGGGAACATTCTTCAAAAGCGTTATCCTGATTTTGATGTAAGAAATTACGGATTTAACAAGCTTACAAAGCTTGTGGAACATCTTAAGAAATTTGAGCTTATTTATATAAATAATCAAGAAACAAACGCTAGAATTGTGTTTATAAAAAACAAGTCAAAAAAATAAGAGGCTTTTTATGAAACTAGATAAGATTGATAAGAAATTAATTAACATTTTAGGAAAACATGGCAGAATACCTCTTAATCAGCTTGCCAAAGAGGCTTTTTTATCTTCTCCTGCTGTTTCATCAAGGATGGAAAAGCTTGAGAAATCTCAGGTTATTACCGGATACCAAGCGAATATAAATCATCAAAAGCTGGGCTTTCATATTACTGCTTTTATAAATCTAGAAATGCAGCCTAGTTTAAAAAGTTCGTTTTATCCTTTTATAAAATCGTTTAAAAACGTGTTGGAATGTAATTGTGTAACAGGAAATTATAGTATGCTGATAAAGG
>JGI24708J26588_10000241_pt1 | contig 44318 bp, 50 predicted proteins | sample BioPla1DNA2_FD_26588 | JGI IMG/M metagenome (IMG submission 26588) | reverse complement strand
AAAACTGCAATTATAGCTACTGGAATTAAAAGCTTGCCGTTGAAGCTAGGCTTATCCTGCTTGTTCTCTATAGGATTAGTCTCTGTTGTTGGTGTAGCTTCAGCTAATGGCTTATTTGTTTCCACTGGGACTAATTCCCCACAATTAGTACAAAACTTACTGCCAGCTTCAATGTCTTTGTTACAATTATTACATTTCATAAAAACTCCCCCTTAATTATTCTTTACTTCTAAGATTAGTTAGTTCTACCTTATAACCATCATATGTTACTGAATATATCCATCTATTATCAACGGTTTTTGCATCACCGTTATCATAGTAAATCTCATGCCTTTCCCCTACATCGACTTCGAATTCATATGGTGATATTTGATAGAAGTCATAGAATGAATAGCTAACAAATTCCTCAGTGGTTCCCTTATCATATAAGTTTTCAACTAAGGCTTGTTGTGCTTTTTCTAGAGGACTATTGGACTTTATATATGGTGATACTAGGGAGTAGTTGCCTTGATTTATGGCATCTACTAAGCGGTGCTGGTATTCCCATATATGTTGCTGAATTAGCTCTCTAGNGTCTTGGCTAATGTCTATTGGTTCAGGTTCTGGCTCTGGCTCAGTATAGTCAATATCCAGGAATAAGTCATAAGAGTTATAATCAGCTAGCTTGTAAACTCCAGATTCATATGTTCTTCCATCTATAATTACCTTGGCTTGTAGGGTAATTTCATCATCTATTGGAAATGGCCCTATCTCCTTATAGTCATTAAGTATTATACCAGAATCCTTATCATTAATATATAGCCTTGCCTTATCCATATTTGAATGCACATGGGTAGAATAAGCTTCAAGCTCTATATTATAATTAATTTTATTATCAGACAGGCTAAAGACTACAATTTCTTCTTCTGTAGATATTTCCCCAAATTCTCCTTCATAAACTATCTTAACCGTATGGGCTCCAGGTCTTATATTGTTAGCTTCTAGGCTATATTCATTTTCATCTATACTTCCAAGAAGTGTATCATCTAGGAAAACCTGAGATTTAACAAAGTTGCTATTTATAGATATATTATAGGGCTTTACAACCAATATATATTTATTGTAAATAAGCTTTTCCTTGCCATCTGGCTTAAGGTAGTAGTTTTTTGATGTATTATTAATAGTAGCTGATAAGGAATTGGCATTTATTGATTCTCCTGCTATAAGTGGTAATATTACCCCCAAATCTTCTACACTTAAGGGCTCATCATGTCCTTCTATTTCAGTCATACTTAATAAATAATCTATGTCATTGGTATTTATAGCGTTTGCTATTTTTTCTAAATTCTTATCCTTACTTATAAGGTTAGAAGATAATTTAAAACCTACAAAACCTATAGTAAGAACTATTATTAAACTAGCTAATATTATTTCAAGTTTTTTACTCATCTGATACTCCTCTTTCTGACATTAAGTTACCAATGTAAGTTGCACCAATAGAAATGAGCAAGCTTGTAATTAAAAGTGGTATTAGTGATACACCAACTTTAACCTGCTCATTTACCAGGTTTGTAAAGAAAAGCGCTGAACCAGATAAGGACGCTTTAATATTGGTTATATAGGCAAATGCTGTTATAGTTAAAGAATAAGTAACAGGTGCTATATATAACTTGCTTTTCTTCTTTGATTTTTTACCATAGACAAAAAATATGGCTATTGGAACTAGGGCAACTAGGTATATTAAAATAGTGCTTAGTCCATAATGGTCATTGATATATCTAATTTCTCTAAGTAGGCTAAGTTTGTAGTTTTCCATATCATAATTAACGGTAAGTCTACCAAAGTTAATAATTGATAAGGCATAAAAGACAGCTTGAAATATAGCAATAAATAAAATAATTAAGGAATCAGCAGATAAACCTACCCCTACCTTAAGAAAGATACCTGTAATTATAAAGACTGATAGGAATGTTACTAGGAATATATTAAGCCCTGTAAATATATCAGAGTAGCCTCCTAATAATTCTTCCTTATTTACCAATCTACTATATGTCCCATACCCTGACAATAAAGATATAAATGATATTAGACCACTTTTAAAAAATGCTGCTATAATAGAAAAAGATTTTGTAGCTACTACCATTTGTGAGGCATAGGGTATTGGGACTTCAACCTTAGCCCTATAAATAAGAGAAAGTACTGTCAAAGTTAAACAATAGGTTAGGGCAGTAACAAGGCTGGATTTTAAATCAAATTGTCTGTTTTTTTTGTTATCTTTTTTTGCCTGTAAAATTCCAATCACAAAGAAAGTAATAAATGGAATTAAAATAAGAATACTAAGTGAACCTGCTATTTTTGCTACTGATGATGCAAAAGTACCTGCGGAAATAGCAAGTTTAAGGTTAATAAAATTAGTTAAGAAAAGAAGATCAAACACTGAAACTATCTTAACATTTACATTATATCCAATAGTAGAGTAAAGGCCGTATTGAGCTGCTAGATTAACTACACTAGACAGAAGCAAGCTAAGAATAAAAAGAATTCCAAATCCAATAAAACCACGAATTATAGGTGATTTAGCATCAAAATATGTAGCAGCCTTGTATTTAGGGACTATATCAGCTATGTTTTTAGTAATTGATTTATTAGGCTTATATAAGGAAACTCCACAATTATTGCAGTATAGATCTGGTCTTAATAACTTATTACCACAGCTATTGCAATACTGTATGTTATCTTTACTTAGTTTAATATTTACTTTTGTTTGATGAAGCAATGTTCCATCATTAGAGCAATAAATTGCATATTTATTATTTTTTTGACCACAAGATTCACAATACATTGGTTTACTCCTTACTTAGCTGTATACCACAGCTATTACAGTATTTTGAGGATTCAGGTATTTCTGCTTGGCAGTTATTACATATCATACCTAGATTTATATCCTGTTCTTTTAAAGTCTCCACTTTTTTGCCACAGTTTTTACAAAACTTATCGTCCTCAGATAAAGGATTGCCACATTCACAGATCTGTCTCTTCTCTGCCTTTGTTTTTTCTTCAATATCTTTTAGGGCACTATAAATTTTAGAATCTAGTTCCATAAGTTCAGATATCAAAGGATCAAGTTCTTCANTAGTTTCCTTGCTTTCTCTAATTTTTTGATAATAAATTTCACCTAGGGAAANTATTATTTCACTTCTTCTGGCTTCATTTTCCGAAACAATACCCTTAAGGCTCATNANCTCTTGTGATGTTTGGATTTTGGTCTTACCATCTTCAAATCCTTTTTGAACTCCCTTTTGCACACTTGAAAGTCCTTGTTGTAGCTTTTCGCTAAAATCTTCCATTATACTACCTCCTAATTTTAAAGTTTAAATTGAAATATAAAGAAATCTAAGTATAAAGGTTCGACACAATATCACAAAATCCTTTATTTATCTAGAATTTAACAAATTATAAGAAGTATTTAATTTTAGGCATACAAAAAGGCATATGTATTCTACATATACCTTCAGTAGTTATATCTAAATTAAGCTCTTTCAACAAGGTTGGAACGTAGGCAACGTGTACATACATTCACATTCTTTGCCGCCCCGTTTACTAAGACCCTAACTTTCTTAACATTTGGCTTCCACATTGCATTAGATCTTCTATGAGAGTGACTCACTTTAATTCCAAAGCTAACCCCTTTAGAACAAATATCGCATTTGGCCATTGTAAACACCTCCTTTACACATGTCCCTAAAGTTAACAGATTAATTTTATCAGATATAAGACAATATATCAAGAGAATATAATAAAGTTTGTTAACCTTCGTAGTTTTATGATATAATAAGCATATATTATTCTGCCTACATCATATAATTAAGGTAGAAAGCATAGATTAGGAGGTAAAGGAATGGCAGGGAAACTATTTACAGAACACGGGAATATTACCATAGATGAGGAAGTAATTGCAAGAATAAGTGGTATAACCGCAATGGAGTGCTATGGAGTAGTAGGAATGGCAGCTCGTAATATGAAGGATGGAATTGTAAAACTACTGATGCTTGACAGTTTAACTAAGGGTATAGCAGTTGAGATTAATGATAACAAATTAACTCTTAGTTTTCATATTATTGTTGAATATGGTGTTAAGATTTCTGCAGTAGCAGATAACTTAATTAGCACTGTTAAATACAAGGTAAAAGAGCAAGTGGGATTAGAAGTAGAGAAGGTAAATATTTTTATTGAAGGAGTGCGTGTTGATAAATAGCACTAGTAAATTATTAGATACAATGTAGATTGTATGTATCAAGGAGGCTTTGTAGTGAGAATAGAAAGTATCAACGCATCCACTCTTAAGAATATGTTTATTGCTGGTGCTAGTAGATTGGATGCAAACAAACAAATGGTTAACGATTTAAACGTATTCCCTGTACCTGATGGGGATACAGGTACAAATATGTCCCTAACCTTTTTGGCAGCAGCTAAGGAAGTAGAAAATGTAGAAGAGGACACAGTTCATGCAGTTGCTAAAGCAGCTTCTTCAGGATCACTAAGAGGGGCAAGGGGTAACTCTGGGGTTATTCTATCCCAGATTGTAAGAGGATTTTATCGTGGGCTTAAAGGCAAGGAGACTGCAGATGCAATGACTCTTGCGGGGGCAATGCAGCAAGGTGCAGATACAGCCTATAAGGCGGTAATGAAACCTAAGGAAGGTACAATATTAACAGTAGCTAGGGAAACGGCGGCTAAGGCTGTAGAGATGTCCCTAGAAAGTGATGACCTTCTGGAGGTACTGCAAGAAGCAGTAAGGCATGGTAGGGAAACTTTGAATAAGACTCCTGAGATGTTATCAGTTCTTAAGGATGCAGGGGTTGTAGATGCTGGTGGTGAAGGCTTAATGTGCATCTTGGAAGGTGCGCTAACAGTTCTAACTGGGGAGGAAAATACATATGTAGCTCCTAGCCTAACAATGGAACCAACAATTACTCCCCATGTACATGACTTTGATATAGAAGATATTGTATATGGGTATTGTACAGAATTTATAATCAACCAAAACCAAGATTCTAATTTTAATGAAGAAGAGATGAAGGACTACTTAACATCCATTGGGGATAGTATTGTAGTTGTATCTGATGAAGAATACGTAAAAGTCCATGTTCATACAGATAACCCAGGTCAAGCCCTGGAAAAGGCTGTTAAGATTGGCTCACTTACTAATATTAAGATAGATAATATGAGGGAGCAGCATTTAGAAATGCTTGCCAAACACAAAAAAGAAGAGCCTAAAACAAGGGAAAGAGTTGAAGTGGGCTTTATTTCTGTTGTTGCAGGAAGTGGTATAGCAGAAATAATGACAACCCTAGGTGTTACAGAAATCATTGAGGGTGGTCAAACCATGAACCCAAGTACAGATGATATTTTAGAAGCAATAGAAAAATGCAATGCTGACACTATAATCATACTACCTAATAATAAGAATATCCAACTAGCAGCAGAGCAAGCAGCACAAATAGCAGAAGGGTCAGATGTTCGCGTTCTTCCTACTAGGACAGTACCTCAAGGTATTTCAGCTATGATTGCCTACAATCCTAGCCTAGATATAGATGGGGTATTAGAAGAAATGGAAGAAGCTATAACATACGTAAAAACTGGCCAAATCACTTATGCAGTTAGGGATACTAAGGTAGACGGTAAAGAAATTAAAAAAGGTAACTTCCTTGGAATCTTAGATGATACTATCGAAGTTGTAGCAGAAACACTAGATGATGCAGTTAAGGAACTTGTTGAAGCTATGGCAGATGATGAATCAGAAATTATTAGTTTATATTATGGAGAAGAAGTTAAGGAAGAAGATGCTAGCAAGGTAGAGGAATACCTAGAAGCAAATTACGATGATTATGATATAGAGGTTCATAGTGGTGGCCAACCAGTTTATTACTATATTGTTTCAGTAGAATAAAATATATAAAAGCTAAAAGGCTAAAGTTTAATCTTTAGCCTTTTATTTTNTAAATAGGAAGATAAGTAAATGATTTTTGGGAGGATTTGTATGGAGTTATCAGATTCTGTTTATAATATCAAAGGAGTAGGCCAAAAAACAGGTCAAAGGTTAGAAAAGCTTAATATCTATACGGTCAATGATCTAATAACCCACTACCCAAGGGAGTATGATGATAGGCGAGATATTAAGAAAATAGATGAGCTAGAAGTAGATAAAGTTAATACATTTATAGCTACTATAGCAGGGCCTGCTAAAATGATGAAAAGGGGAAATCTTATAATTGTAAGTGCTCATATAAGGGATAGTACCGGGGATATGATGGTAGTATTTTATGGACAGCCCTACATAAAGAAGATACTTAAAATAGGAAAAGTATACTTATTTACTGGTAAGGTAAGCTATAAGTATGGAAGGCTCCAACTAGAAAGTCCAGACTATAAGNAAATAGTAAATAGAGAAGAGCTAGATAGTTTAGCTAAGATTCTACCAGTATATCCAACTACTAACCAGCTTTCCCAAAAAAGGCTTGGAAAATTTATTGAAACTACCCTAGATAGTGTAGAGGGGCAAATTAAAGAAAATATCCCCTTATGGATAAAAGAAAAATATAAACTAGCTGATAGAAGCTTTGCTATTAGAAATATACATTTTCCAGCAAGTAATGAAGATTTTTTTAGGGCTAGGGACCGAATTGTTTTTGAGGAATTATTTATTTACCAGATAAGTATGTTCTTAATAAAGGAAAGATTACACCAGGATATAAATGGAATAGAATTTAAGAAGGATCCATTTATAGACGAATTCACAAAAAGCCTACCTTTTGAATTAACTAATGCACAAAAAAATGTATTCAAAGAGGTTGAAAGGGATATGATAAGTCCTAAGGTTATGAATAGGCTTATCCAGGGAGATGTAGGGTCAGGTAAGACCATAGTAGCAGTATTAGCCCTGGTCCTGGCTGCCAAAAATGGCTACCAGGGTGCCTTTATGGTGCCTACAGAGGTATTAGCCAGCCAGCACTATAAGTCCTTAACCAAGCTCCTAAACCCCTTTAATATTAGGGTGGGTTTATTAGTTGGATCCTTAACTGCCAAGAATAAGAATGAAATAAATTCCTTAATTAAAGGGCATGAGATAGATATTGTGGTAGGGACCCATGCCCTCATACAAGATGGTGTGGAATTTTCCAATTTAGGCCTAGTTATAACAGATGAACAGCATAGGTTTGGTGTAAGGCAGAGGGTTAGCCTGTCAGAAAAGGGATATAATCCAGACGTAATAGTAATGACAGCAACACCTATTCCGCGGACACTGGCTCTTATATTATATGGGGACTTAGATATTTCTGTAATAGATGAGCTACCACCAGGTAGGCAGGAGATAGAAACCTTTGCTGTTAATAGGTCCTATAGGCCAAGGATATACAAATTCATAGAAAAACATATTGATATGGGAAGGCAGGCCTATATTATTTGCCCTATGGTTGAAGAATCAGAGGAGATGGGCGAACTAGAAGATGTTATAGGTTATACAGAGGAACTAAGAAGCCATATGCCAAGTCATATAAATATTCAATATCTACATGGTCAGATGAAGCCTAAGGATAAGGAAGAAATAATGCACGCCTTTGCCAACAATCAAATACAGGTCCTAGTATCTACAACAGTTATAGAAGTAGGGGTGGATGTGCCTAATGCTACTGTTATGGTAATTGAAGATGCACAGAGATTTGGCCTTGCCCAGTTACATCAGCTCAGGGGAAGAGTAGGTAGGGGTAAGCACCAATCTTATTGTATTTTAGTCAATGATTCTAAAAGCAAGATTAGCAAGGAAAGAATGAAGGTTATGGAAGAAACCAATGATGGTTTTATAATTTCCGAGAAGGATCTAAGCATAAGAGGACCAGGTGAGTTTTTTGGAACCCGGCAGCATGGATTACCAGACATGAAAATTGCAAATTTATATCAAGATATTTCGATTTTAAAACCGGCACAAAAGGCCGCTAAAGAATTAATAAAAAATGACCCTAAGCTTGTAAATCCGGAACATAAGGACCTCCGAAATGATATTATAAGGCTATTTAAAGATAGGAATATGTCTGCCAGCTTATGAACTGGTAGAAATTGCATTCATATTCGACGCAAATCTACATATAATAGCAGTGTACTACAAAGTACACTATAAACTTAAAAGATTATAAGGAGGCAATTATTATGAATTACGATATGGAAACACAAAACAACAACAAGAGTAGAAGATCACCAGCAGTAGAGCAGTTTAAATTTGAGACAGCTAACGAAGTTGGAGTTCCACTTCAACAAGGATATAATGGTGATTTAACATCTAAGCAAGCTGGTTCCATAGGTGGAGCAATGGTTAAAAAAATGATTGCAGCTCAAATGAATCAAATGGGTGGACAATAACTTATAATTAAGATTTAATAATTATAAAATATACAAAAAGGATGACATATGTCATCCTTTTTGATTGTTATTATTCAAATTAATTGCTATAATGACATTAAAGTTATGATTACAAGGAGTATAAGCTTATGAGAGTAATTGCAGGAAGGGCAAGAGGAAGTAAATTAGTAGGACCTAGTGGCCAGGAAACAAGGCCAACATCTGATCGAATAAAAGAGTCCTTATTTAATATGATAGGCTTTGAACTTTATGATAAAAGTTTCCTGGATCTATATAGTGGGTCGGGAGCAATTGGTATTGAAGCCTTAAGCCGGGGGGCAAAAGATGCAACATTTGTAGAAAGCTCCAGGGAGGCTAACAAGGCTATAAGTAGCAATATTAATAAAACAAGATTTAATGAGGACTCCACAATCTTAAATATGGACATATATAAGGCTTTAGATAGGCTGGGCAAGGAAAACAAAAANTTTAATATTATNTTCATGGANCCACCTTATAATNAGGATTTGATAAATAACACCTTACAAGCAATTATAGATAACAAGCTTTTAGATCCAGAGGGATTTATTATTATTGAAAAGCCAAAGGATTATAAGTTAAAGGATTATAAGGAGCTCAAAATATGGAAAGAAAAAGATTATAAGATAACAACAATGATTTTTTTAAAAGGAGTATAGGTTATATGCAAATAGGAATTTATCCAGGAAGTTTTGACCCTGTTACTAATGGGCATATAGATATTATTAAAAGATCAGCAAAACTTGTTGATGTTTTAATAGTGGCTATATTACAAAACAATAAGAAGACATCATTATTTACAATGGAAGAAAGAATAAAATTAATTGAGGAGTCATGTAAAGACATAGAAAACATACAAATAGAAACCTTCTCAGGACTTTTAGTTGATTTTGCTAAAGAAAAGAATGCTAATTTAATAATTAGGGGATTAAGGGCGCTGACAGACTTTGAATATGAGTTTCAAATGGCCCAAATGAATAAGCATTTACATAATGATATGGAGACAATATTCTTGGTTACCGATGTTAAATATTCATTTTTAAGCTCTAGTGCCATAAAAGAAGTAGCAAGTTTTGGGGGAAGTGTTTGTGATTTTGTACCAGAAATAGTAGCTGAAAAAACACTTGAAAAGTATAAAGGAGAGTAAAAATTATGGAAGAAAATGAAAGAATAAATGAAATCAATGACATGTTAGAATTAATGGAGGATATACTTGAGGAGAGTAAGCCGGTTATCCTATCTTCAAAGGTTCAAGTAGATAAGGATGAAATGTTTGATCTTATAAAAGACATAAGGTTAAGGCTGCCTAATGAAATCCAGCAATCTAAGTGGGTTGTAAAGGATAAAACAAAGATTTTATCCCAGGCCCANATGGAGGCTGATATGATAGTTGAAGAGGCCCATGATATTGTAAAGCGTATGACCATGGAGCATGAAATAACCAGGCTTGCCCAGGAAGAAGCAGATAGAATATTACAGGCGGCCCGTTTAGATGCTAGGGAAATGCATCTTGGGGCAGTGGAATATGCAGAAAGTGTTCTTAAGGAGGTTGAGGGTAATCTTAATAATACCCTAGAACTCTTCCATAGTAAAAGTTCAGAATTTGAAGATAGTACTGCGAATATCCTTAGGACCGTATATGAAAACAGGAAGGAACTTAAGGGAGTAGTTCCTGACTTACCTGAGGAATATGAAGAATAGGTAAAGTCTATGAAGGTATATTTAATTAGGCACGGACAAACTGACCTTAACCTACAAGGCAAGTACTATGGGAGTTTAGATCCCTTATTAAATGAAGAAGGTATTAAAGAAATAGAAAAAGTAAGGGATGAAATTAATAAGATTAACTTTGATAGAGTTTATAGTAGCAGCTCAAGGAGATGTTTGCAAAGCCTAAAGATTTGTGGTGAAGACCTATATAAAAGGGCAGAAATCCATAGGGAATTATCTGAAATTAACTTTGGCATTTTTGAAGGAAAAACCTATAAGGAGATCTCTAAACTCTATCCAGAAGATACAAGGAAATGGGAGGATGACTGGATGAATTTTTGTCCACCAGGTGGGGAATCATTTATTGATTTCTATAAAAGGGTAACCTATATTTGGAAAGAAATAATAGGCTGCCAGGCCCAAAATATTCTAATTATGGCCCACTCTGGAACTATAAAGTCCATATTCTCCCATGTAATGGATGATAATCCAGGGCTTTTCTGGAACTTTATGGTTAGTAATGCCAGTATTAATATAATAGGATATGATTATGGTAATTTGTATATTGAAGGAATTAATAAGGAAGTATTAGAATGAAAAATATTATAAAGGATTTTTTATTGATGGTCCAGTTTTTTACCAGGTTTCCTATTAAGATAAATTTACCAGCATCCCCTAAGAATTTTAGGAGGGGGGTTGTATTTTTGCCCCTTATTGGTTTTATTATAGGAACTTGTCAGTATATGTTAGTAAGAAGCCTTTATGCATTATTACCAAGTTCTTTACTTGCAGGAATTGCTGTAATACTACCCATTATAATAACAGGTGCTTTACATATTGATGGTTTAGGTGATAGCTTTGATGGCTTCTTTGCATTTACATCAGATAAGGATAGAAGGCTTGAAATTATGCAAGATAGTAGCTCAGGCACCTTTGCCCTATGCGCTATAGTATCTAATATACTCTTGCAGTACCTAGCTATAGAATATATTATAGGGCAAAATAAGTTAAATATACTTCTTGTTGTAATTATGTTTAGCAAAATATTTGTACTTTATACTGCAATGTGGGGAAGGCCTGCTAAAAGTAAGGGCTCTGGTAATATATTTATTGGTAATATGAATATTATAATTGTAATTGTGGCAACAATATATTCCCTTATTATAGCCCATATAGCAATTGGGCTATACCCATCTTTGATTTTGCTTTTTGCAGGTGGTTTTGTATCTTTTCTCTTTTACCTTTTATCATACAAGAAAATAAGAGGAATTACAGGGGATACAATGGGGGCTATCCAGGAGCTAACAACCCTTGTTATGCTTATAGTTTATTGTGCCATTATATAATGTAGGAGGTATTTAAATGTCTTCTAAAATTAGCCTGATTACAGGTGGTAGTAGGAGCGGTAAAAGTAGGTATGCAGAGAGTTTATATAAGGATACAGATGATGTCCTATATATTGCTACAGCAGTTATAACTGATAAAGAAATGGAAGATAGGGTTAGGATGCATAGGCAAAGTAGAAATCAAAGGTGGGATACTGCAGAGCAATACAGGGACCTTGATAATCTTATCTATGGGTCTAAGAATAAAAATATTTTACTTGATTGCGTAACAATAATGATAAGTAATTTAATGTTTGATTCTGCTATGGATGTAGAAGGTATGAAGCAGGAGGATCTTAATATATTAGAAAATCAGATAATGCAGGAATTTAAAAAGTTAATTAAGGCTACGCGTATCCAAGAAAAAAATCTTATCCTAGTTACCAATGAGCTTGGGTCAGGTATTGTACCTGAATATAAGCTAGGCCGGATATTTAGAGATATAGCAGGTAGGGTAAACCAGGAGATAGCTAGAATGAGTGACAGTGTTTACTTAGTATCCTGCGGCCTACCAATAAAGCTAAAGTAATATATAGGTTAATATAAATGCAAAAACACCATGTAGGAATTTTCCAAACAAATACAGGGGTGTTTTTATTTTTGTGTTTTTTAAAAAGTGCAAGCTTTGGGCATGAATCGATAGGCCACCCCAAGCAAGGATAAAGCTAATTACAGCAAGTTTTAATGTTTGCGGGCCTTGAACCTTAGCAAGTAAACTAATACCATTAGACATTTCACTAAGACCTATTATCCATGATAGGGCTAAACTAGCTGTCATTCCAAGAGGTTTAAAGAGTAAATTTACTATTTTTGCAAGTGTTAGTACAGAGCTGGCCTTCCTAAGAAGGGCCCCGATAACAGAAAAAAATATTATATAGCCACCTATTTGAGCTATTACTTCCATAGAGCTACTTATACTGCTTGCTAGGACTCCGCCTATGGAACTAGCAGGCTTAAATGTATTATTATATGTACTAGGTCTAGGCCTTGACGCCTGGCCATAGAATCTAAAAATAAGACCTACCATAAGGGATGAAATAAAATGAACCTTTATTAAAAAATAACCTAAGGCCGGGTCATTAAATATTCCGCTTCCAACAGCACCTAATATAAAAAAGGGGCCACTATTGTTGCAAAAGCTAAGAAGGCGTTGTAATTCAGAGTCTGTAATCTGATTTTCATTCCAAAGATTTGCTGCAAGTTTGGCTCCCATGGGGTAACCGGATATAAGGCCCATAACCCAGGGAAAAGCGCAGCAGCCGGGCAGCCTAAATAAGGGCCACATAATAGGCCTAAATAGTTTTTCAAAGAAATAAACACTGCCAGATGCCATAAGTATATTAGAAGCTATTATAAAAGGTAGTAAAGATGGCAAGACTATATTAAACCAAAGTAATAGCCCTGTTTTGGCGGCATCAATTGATAGGCTAGGATTTATAAGCAAGGCTAATATAAGGCTAAGGCTAGCAAGGGGCAGTATGTAGCTAGATTGCTTTTTTGTAATAATCATTAATTTATCACCTCATCTTCTTGCTTATATTACTATGTACATGCAAGTAGAATGATACGTAAATTAAATCTTAATAATAGGCTGGGTATAGTCTAGGTTATAGCTATCTTTTGAATTTTTGAGGGAAAAATACAAATTGCTACTTAGTATTTCAAGATCTAACATCTTTTTACCTATTGGTGATAAGTTGTTATAGTCCTTAGCTACATTTGTGACTAGGGGGAGCTTAGACTCCCTTTTTAAGCTTCCCAAAAGATGGGCTGAGGATTTTTTAAATCCTAAAACCCTTATATAGTGATGCCCACTAGCAGAATTAAACTCTTCAAAGTCGGACTTCTTAATATCTAATATTATACTAAGAAGCATTCTTTGTATTGATGTCTGGGTAAAGCGTTTTGATTTGCTATCTTTTACTATTTCTTCTATAGAATTATTATTGCTAAATGCGTTAAATATCCTATTTTCCATACCCTCAGTAATACCTGTAATTTCTTTTAAATCATTAGGTGAGGAGAATAATAGTCTATAAGTAAGAAAGTCGGATAGATCCTTATAGGATACAAGCCTATCCTTATTTTCATACAAGAGCTTATAGCAGTTATTAGGCATGGATTTGTCTATATCCTGCCAATTATTGACTTCAACATTACTACGGATTGCAGTAGCTGATGGCATATGGTCTATAATACTTGTGCTATGATAGTCTGANCCAAGCCGCTCTATAGTAGTGGGGATGATATTAGATTTTAGTTTAATTAAGGCTTTTATATATTCAATAGCTAGTATATTGTTTGGTGATCCAATAGTTTCTTCTATCTCTGGTCCATATATAGAGAGAGCTTTAGCCCTAGCAGCAGGGAAACTTAGGCCCTGGTCTAGGTGATATTTTAGTAGGTCTTTAAATTCCCTGGGCTCATCAAGAAGTATTCGGGAGATTTTGGTAATTAGTTCTATATTATTGCTTTCACTACCAAAATTAATATGGCTAACGATGCCACAGTTATCTAAAAGTGAAACACTAGCCTGGGCAAAGAACTCGGCGCTAGCAGTAGCATATGGTGTGGGAAGTTCAATTACTAGGTCAGCACCATTAGAAAGGGCCATCCTTGTACGGGNCCACTTATCTATAATTGCTGGGCCTCCCCTTTGAACAAAGTTTGGGCTCATAACTANTACAGAGTATTTGGAATTGGTTAATTCTTTGGCCTTTTTAAGCTGATAGAAATGACCATTATGAAAGGGATTATATTCAGCAACTACTCCAACAATATTCATTTTCTCACTCCTTTAGTTGATATATTATAAGATAATCGGCTAAAAAACAAGTAATCTAGCAAACACTCTTGTATACATGGGGTACATTGTCTATAATAAAGGTTGAGGATTATTATAATACGAAAACCAAAATCTTGAAAGGGGTTTATAAAATGTCTTTTATAGAAAAGATTAAGCAAAGAGCAAGAGCAAGCAAAAAAAGAATTATACTTCCAGAAACTTCTGATGTTAGGGTTTTAAAGGCAGCCCAGCAGATAATTTCTGAAGAAATAGCGGATGTTATATTAATTGGTAACAAAGATGAAATTATGAGCGTGGATGAGAGTATAGATTTAAGCAAGGCAGAATTTGTAGATCCATTAGAATTTAGTGAAATGGATGAATATATAACAACCTTAGTAGACCTTAGGAAACATAAGGGTATGACTATGGAAAGTGCTAAAGAAATACTTACTACACAGCCCCTCTACCTAGGTGTAATGATGGTAAAGCAAGGGGATGCTGACGGTATGGTTGCAGGTGCTGCTTATTCTACAGCAGATGTATTAAGGCCATCACTTCAGATTTTAAAAACAGCACTGGGTACTAAAATGGTATCAAGTTTCTTTGTAATGGTAGTGCCAAACTGTGATATGGGTGAAGAGGGAACATTTGTATTCTCAGACTGTGGACTTGTACAAAACCCAAGTTCTAGTGAACTAGCTGCTATAGCCCAAAGCTCAGCTGAAAGCTTTGAGCAATTAGTAGAGGCAGAGCCACTTGTAGCAATGCTTTCACACTCATCAAAAGGTAGTGCAAGCCATGCTGACGTTGATAAGGTTATTGCAGCTACAAATATTGCTAAACAAGAAGCTCCTGACCTTAAGATAGACGGGGAATTACAATTAGATGCTGCCATTGTACCAGAACTTGGGGCAAGCAAATCCCCAGGTAGTTCAGTTGCAGGCCATGCAAATGTACTTGTTTTCCCAGACCTAGATGCAGGTAATATAGGCTATAAATTAGTTCAAAGATTAGCAAATGCTCAAGCATATGGGCCAGTTACACAAGGTATTGCAGCTCCAGTTAATGATTTATCTAGAGGATGTAGTGTTGAGGATATTGTTGGGGTAGTAGCAATTACAGCAGTTCAATCTCAGTTTAAATAATAAATATGAATAATTAAAATTTTAAAGGGGAGATATATAATGAAAGTATTAGTAATAAATTGTGGTAGTTCATCACTTAAGTATCAGTTACTTGATATGGAAAACGAAAATTTAATAGCAATTGGAAATTGCGAAAGAATAGGTATTGATGGTTCTTTTATTAAGCATACTACCACAGGACAAGATGCAGTTAAGGTAGAAGTTGCAATTCCTGACCATAAGGTAGCATTTGAGCAGGTTATAGATAAGCTTACTAATGGTGATACTAAGTGTATAGATGATATGGGTGAGATAGCAGCAGTTGGCCATAGGGTTGTACACGGTGGGGAGAAGTTTAGTAGCTCAACTATAATAACCGAAGAAGTTAAGGCAGCAATAGATGAATGTAGCCAGCTAGCTCCACTTCACAATCCACCAAACCTAATTGGTATTAATGCATGCCAGGAGCTTATGCCAGGTGTTCCAATGGTAGCCACATTTGATACAGCCTTCCACCAAACTATGCCTAAGAAGGCCTATACCTATGCAATACCAAACAAATACTACGAAAAATACGGTACCCGCAAATATGGTTTCCATGGCACATCACATAAATTTGTTGCATCAAGAGTAGCAAGTATGCTTGATAAACCTATTGAAGATACAAAGATTATAGTATGCCACCTTGGAAATGGTGCAAGTATTTGTGCTGTTGATGGCGGAAAATCTGTTGAAACGTCCATGGGCTTTACTCCCCTTGCAGGTTTAGTTATGGGAACACGTAGTGGTGATATTGACCCAGCTATAATAACCTTCCTAATGGAAAAAGAAAATCTTTCAGCAGCAGATATAGATAAAATGCTTAATAAAGAGTCTGGGGTACTAGCCCTTTCAGGCATATCTAGTGACTTCCGTGAAATAGAAGATGGATTAGATGCAGGAGATGAGATCTGCCGTATGACAATGGATGTCTTCCAACATAGGCTAATTAGCTATATTGGATCTTATGCAGCAATTATGAATGGTGTAGATGCTATTGCATTTACAGCAGGCCTTGGAGAAAACAACATTACTATGCGTGAAGAAGTGTGCAGGGACCTTAGCTGGCTAGGAGTTAAAATAGACAAGGATAAGAATAATTGTAGAGGAAAAGAATGCGATTTTTCTGCAGATGATGCTAAAGTTCGCACCATGGTAATTCCGACAAATGAAGAGCTTATGATTGCAAGAGATGTTGTAGAATTACTAGAAAAATAACTTATTGACAAATAATATAGCACTGCGTATAATAAATAGAGTGTGACCTACTGGAGTGATTATTTTGAAAATAAATATTGCTGACATTATAAAAGAACAAGGAGCCACTAAATGGGTGTCTGTATCTAAGAGGAATATAGAACTTCCTAGGCAGTTTAATTCTATGGAGCTAACAGGGCCAGTAACCTTGGAAGGCCAATTAGAATCAGACGATGGAAGTATCTATTTGACAGGTACATTAACAGCCCAGCTTAAAACAATATGTGATCGTTGTACTTGTGATTGTATATATAATATTAAGTCAGAGGTTACAGAAGACTTTGGAAAGCTTGTTGATCGATTTGCAATTGACCTAGAGCCAATTATAGATGAGAATTTTATAATAGCACTGCCAATGAAAACATTATGCAAGGAAGAATGTAAAGGCATATGTTTTAAATGTGGTGAAGATTTAAATAAAGGATCATGTAATTGTGATAGAGAGGTCTTAGATCCAAGGCTAGAAAAACTAGGCTTAATATTTGATAATGTTGAGCAAGGTAAAGATAATGAGGAGGTTTAGACAATGGCAGTACCAAAAAGAAAATCTTCTAAATCAAGAAGAGATAAACGTAGAGCAAACTGGAAACTAACAGCTCCTAATTTAGCAACATGCCCTAAATGTTCAGAATTTATTATGCCACACCATGCATGTAAATCATGTGGAACGTATAATAAAAGAGTTGTTTTAGACGTAGAGTAATTATAAAAAGACAGCTTATAGGCTGTCTTTTTTATCTATACCAATAGCGAGGGTGATAAGAATGTCCAAAATTGCAATTGATGTTATGGGTGGAGATAACGCACCTGTCGAAATAATAAAAGGATGTGTAGAAGCCAGCAAGGAAACTGATTCAACACTTATTCTGGTAGGGGATAAAGATATAATTATTAAAGAGCTCAAAAAATATACATATCCATCTAATCGTATTAAAATATTACATGCAAGTGAAGTTGTTACTATGGAGGATTCTCCTACTGAAGTAATTCGAAGGAAAAAGGATTCTTCTATGGTAGTAGGCTTAAATTTATTAAAAGACAAGAAGGCAGATGCCTTTGTAAGTGCAGGAAATACAGGGGCCCTTTTAGCAGGAGGAACTTTCATTGTTCGTAGATTAGAAGGAGTTCAAAGGCCAGCACTAGCTAGCCTAATACCTACTGATAAAGGCTACTCATTACTGATGGACTGCGGTGCCAATACCGATGCAAAAGCTACCTATCTAGAACAATTTGCTAGGATGGGAGATATATATATGAGGGAGCTGAAGGGGATTGACAACCCTTCCGTAGGCCTTATTAATATAGGAGTAGAAGAAGAAAAAGGTAATACTGTAGTAAAAGAAGCATATAAATTATTACAAGATAGTAGTATGAACTTCATAGGAAATGTTGAAGCAAGAGATATTTCCATGGGAGAAGCAGATGTTTTAATATGTGATGGTTTTGTAGGAAATATTGTCTTAAAGCAAATGGAAGGCTTTGGATTATGGATTTTTAAACTTTTAAAAGAAGAACTTACACAAAATCCAATAAGAAAAATAGGGGCAGCTATTATAATGCCAGCCCTTAAAGGTCTTAAAGATAAGTTTGACTATTCAGAACAAGGTGGTGCACCATTACTTGGCTTAAATGGCTTAGTAGTTAAGACTCATGGAAGCGCCAAGGCAAAACAAGTTAAACATACAATACTCCAAAGTGCTAAACTAGCTGATCAAGATGTAGTAGGAAAAATAAAACAAAATATTAGCATATAAAAATATTGAGGTGTAAAATGGTATTTGAAAAGTTACAAGATATAATTAGTGAAGAGTTAAACATCCCTAAAAGTGACATAGAAATGTCAACATCATTTCAAGACGACTTAAATGCAGACTCCTTAGACCTTTTCCAGGTAATCATGGCTATAGAAGAAGAGTTTGACCTTGAAATTTCTAATGAGGATGCTGAAAGTGTAACAACTGTAGAAACGGCTGTAGAACTTATTGAAAAAACAAAAGAATTAGATTAATTCTAAAAGCCTCGCTACGCGGGGCTTTTACTTATTACAGAAATGGAAGTGATACTGTGCCTAAAAGATTTGAAGCTAATATAGGATATAAATTTACTAATAAAAAGCTTCTTATAGAAGCTTTAACCCATAGTTCCTATGCCAATGAACACAAAAAAGATAAGGTGAAAGACAATGAACGTTTGGAATTCCTAGGGGATTCAGTACTTGATTTAGTAGTTAGTGAATTTTTATATAAAAAACATAATAACCTATCGGAAGGGGACCTATCTAAACTTAGGGCAAGTATTGTTTGTGAGGCTTTCCTATTAAAGGCATCCAAGCAAATAAATTTAGGTGACTTTATACTCTTAGGCAAGGGTGAAGAGATGACAGGTGGTAGAGAAAGAGCTTCAATATTGGCAGATGCTTTTGAGGCTGTTATAGGTGCCGTATATATAGATGGTGGCCTAGAAAGTGCTAAGGACTTTATTAATAATTTTATAATTTCATTTATGGAATCATTGTCTGGTACCATTATTGAAGACTATAAAACCCATCTACAAGAAATTATCCAAAAAGATAGCAAAAAACCCTTAACATATAGGGTGATTAATGAGGAGGGCCCAGACCACAATAAACATTTTGAAGTTGAAGTTAGGCATGATGGTAAGGTTCTAGGGGTAGGTAGTGGAAGAACAAAAAAGGAAGCAGAACAAAAGGCAGCTTTTGCAGCGCTAGATAAATAGAGGTGAAAAATGTACTTAAAGAAGGTAGAGGTAAGGGGTTTTAAATCTTTTGGTGATCTTGTAGAACTTGATATACCTCAAGGTATCACGGCAGTTGTTGGACCTAATGGCTGCGGCAAAAGTAATATAGCAGATGCTATGCGATGGGTTCTTGGAGAGCAAAGTGCTAAATTGCTTAGATGTAGCACCATGCAGGATGTAATTTTCGCTGGGACTGAAGACAGAAGCGGACTTGGCTATGCCCAGGTATCCATGACCATTGATAATAGTGATCAGCAGCTAGCAATAGATTATAGTGAGGTAGTTGTTACCAGAAGATTATACCGCTCAGGAGAAAGTGAATATTTAATTAATCAATCCCCTTGTAGGCTTAAGGATGTACATGAACTTTTTATGGGAACAGGTGTAGGTAAGGAAGGATATTCTATCATCGGTCAGGGGCAGATAGATAAGATTTTAAGTACCAAGCCAGAAGACAGAAGGAACCTATTTGAAGAAGCGGCAGGCATATATAAGTATAAGCTTAGAAAGCTTGAAGCAGAGAAGAAGCTTGAGAAAAAGCAGGAAAACCTGGTTAGAATACAGGATATTCTTTCAGAGGTAGAAAAGCGACTTGTTACACTAGAGAAACAGGCAGCTAAGGCCAAAGAATATATGAATATAAGGGAAATATTAAAGGAAATAGAACTTAATATTTTTATAGATGAGGCGGATAAACTAGAAGAAGAAATTTCAAAACAAAACAAGGCCCAGGAATCTTTTAATAATGATTATAGGCAAAACGAAAAGGCTTTAGAAGACATTAAACTAACATATAGTGATATTAGGGAAAAACTTTTAAAATTTCAAGAATCTAGCTCAAATATCCAAAATGAGATCATGACCCTTAAAATGGATACAGAGCAGCAGCAAAGTAAAATAAAAATTAATAAAGAAAAAATTAAATCCATAGATGAAACTGTGGGTCGGCTTAATGATGAAAATAAAAGAAGAAATGCTAAATCTATAAAGCAAAAAGAAGAAAGGGATTTATTTAAGTCAAAAGAGCTTGATATCAAAAAAGAAGTACAGCTTGAAATAGAGCAGCTAAATAAATTAGAAGATGAATTTAAACTAGTTTTAGATAAAATCACTAGTATGGATGGGAATATAGAAAGCCATAAAACAAGTATATATGATGCTAGATCAAGGGTATCAAATATGGAAGTCAGCATTGAAAATGGTGACACATTAGCTGAGCAAATTAACAATAGAAGAAGCCAAATTAATAATAGATACAGTAAGTTGGCTAGCGATAGGGAACATCTTTTGGCTAGCTATAAGGTAGTTGAAAAACATCAGGTAGAGAATAATTCTAAGTACAAAAATCTTTTGGATGATATAGGAAGAAAAGAAGAAAATATAGAAACACTTAGGTCTAAAAAGGAGCAAGTAAATAGCTTACATAGAAGTAGGGAGGACTTATATCATAAGTCATCTTCAAGATATAATGCCTTACTACAAATGAAAAATGAATATGAAGGATTTTATAGAAGTGTAAAAAATATATTAAATCTAAAAGCAAAGGACCCGGCAAAGTGGGAGAATATTTATGGCGTAGTTGGAGAACTTATATCAGTACCAGAAAACTTAGAGCTAGCAATTAATACAGCCCTAGGAAATAGTGTCCAGCACATAGTAACCAAGGATGAAGAGACAGCCAGCCAGGTAATAGAATATATCAAGAGGCATAAACTAGGAAGGGCTACATTTTTGCCCCTATCATCAGTAAAGGGCTACCCGCTAGGAGCGGATGCCCAGGCCATAGTTAAAGAAGCTGGAGTTGTTGGATTTGCAAACACCTTAATAGACTATGACAAGCTCTATAGTGGTATTATGGAAAACCTACTAGGACGAGTTATAGTTATAGATAATATGGATAATGCTATTAGGCTTGCCAAAAAATATAGATACCGTTATAGGATTGTTACCCTTGAGGGAGAAGTATTAAATCCAGGTGGCTCTATAACTGGTGGTAGTTTCTATAAAGATAGGGCCAATATATTTAGTAGGAATAGGGAAGTAAAGGAACTTAAAAACAAGATAGCCAGTATGAGCTTGATCTTGGTAAGATTTTAGAAGAAGGGAACAAGCTAGATAAAAGCCTATATATCCTTTTAGAAGATTTAAGCAGCCTGGAAAAAGAAAAGAGCAATACTGAGAAATCTCTAATGGAACTTAAAGTAGAGGAAGAGAATAAAAGAAGGCAGTTAGAGCAATATAAGGATGATATGGCTAGCCTTGAAGAAGAAAAANAGAACCTATCAAAAGAAGAAGAAAATATGAATAAGGATATATATAATTTCAAGGATTTAATTTCAAGGACAAATAATGAAATTAAGGATATGGAAAAAGCCATATATGACCTTCAAGAAAAACTAGAAGTGCTTATAGAAGAAAGAGAGACAATGGCTTCTGAGATTACTGATCATAAGGTATCTATATCATCCAAAAATGAAATCTTAAAAGCTACAAGGGAGCAAATAGCAAGAATNGAAGAAGAATTAAAAAACAATAATATGGAAGATAGCTCCTATGATAATGAATTAGAGAATAATAAGAAAAGAAAAGAAAGATATTTAAAGGAAATAGATGAATTTAAGCTTGAAATAGAAAAGAGTCAAAGTATTCTTAAGGATAAATCAGAAAATCTTGACCTTTTAAATGATAAAATTAAGAACTATAATTTAAGGGAAGAAGAAAAAAGACAAGAACAGGATAATGTAAGTAAACAGCTATCCCTACTTCAAAATGAAATATACAAGGTTGAAAATAGGATAGATAAGTTAATGCTTAAGAAGGAAAATTCCTATAGTAAGGTGTGGGAAAAGTATGAGGCAACCTACCAAGATGCCCTAGCCTATAAAAAGGATATGGGACCCATTGATGAGTTAAGGAAGTCAGCTAGGGAATACAAGGATCAAATTAAAGGCTTAGGAATTATCAACACTAGTGCCATTGAAGAATTTGATGAGACTAAAGAAAGATATGAATTTATGAAAAAGCATGAAGAGGATATTCTAGAAGCTGAAGAAACCCTCCTAAAGTTAATTGATAACCTGACTAGTTCAATGGAGGTCATCTTTAAGGAGGAATTCGAAAAAATATCCCATAACTTCAACATTGTTTTTACAGAGCTTTTTGGTGGGGGGGAAGCTTTCTTAGAACTTACTGATACAGATGATGTGCTAGAATCAGGTATTGAGATCATTGCAAGACCACCTGGTAAAAAACTGCAAAATATGATGTTATTATCTGGTGGGGAAAGGGCATTAACCGCAATAGCAATTTTATTTGGTATTTTAAGGCTTAAACCATCTCCCTTTGCCGTATTAGATGAGATTGAAGCAGCACTTGATGATGCTAATGTAGCTAGATTTTCGAATTATCTAAAGAAAATGGGAGAGGAAATGCAGTTTTTAATTATTACCCATAGAAAAGGAACTATGGCAGTAGCTGATACTATATATGGCGTTACTATGGAAGAAAAGGGAGTATCAAAAATTGTCTCAATTCAATTAGATGAAGTGGAAGAGGAGGAAGAATAAAAATGTGGTTTTTTGGAAGGAAATCAAAGGAGAAAGTAGAAGAACAAGAAGTAAGAGAAGAAGAGGTATTGGAAGAGACTGTAGAAGAAGAGTTAATAGAAGAAACAGAAGANGTTGGAGAAACAGAGGATGTAGAAGAAGACGAAGAGGATTTAATAGAAGAAATAGAAGAAGTTGAAGAGGATGTAGAAGAAGAGTTAACAAAGGAGCCAGAGGAAGAAGAGGTAGAGGAAAAGAAAGAAAAAAAGGGCTTTTTTGCAAAGCTAACAGAGGGGCTTACTAAAACCAGGGATAACATTATGGATGGTGTAGATAGTGTTTTAGGTGCCTTTACAAAAATAGACGAGGATCTTTACGAGGAATTAGAAGAAGCTCTTATTATGGCAGACCTTGGTGTATCTACTACTATGAATATAATGGATGAGCTTAGGGAGCAGGTAAAGGAGCAAAAGGTAAAGGATCCAAGTAAGCTAAAGGGAATGATTGTTGATATTATAAGTAGNAAACTGTCTGAAGGTGATAGTAGTTTAAATATTGAAAAAGGAAAGCCTACAGTTATGCTAGTGATTGGTGTTAATGGTGTAGGTAAAACAACTACCATAGGTAAGCTTGCATCCCAGCTCAAATCAGATGGCAATAGGGTGCTTTTAGCAGCTGCAGATACATTTAGGGCAGCAGCTATAGATCAGCTTGAGGTATGGGGAGAGCGTAGTGGGGTTGATGTAATTAAGCAGTATGAGGGGGCTGACCCATCAGCTGTTGTATATGATGCTATACAGGCTGCAAAGTCAAGAGATGTTGATGTGCTTATATGTGATACAGCAGGTAGGCTTCATAACAAGACTAACCTAATGAAAGAACTTGAAAAGACATTTAGGGTAATAGATAGGGAGTTTCCTGAAGCTAACAAAGAGGTTCTTCTAGTTTTAGATGCTACCACAGGGCAAAATGCAATTTCCCAGGCACAGCAATTTAAGGAAGTAGCAGACATTACCGGTATAGCTCTTACCAAGCTAGATGGAACTGCCAAGGGTGGAATTATTGTAGCTATTCATTCAGAGATGGAAATTCCAGTTAAGTTCATAGGAGTTGGGGAGCAGATAGACGACCTACAACCCTTTAATCCAGAGGAATTTACCAAGGCATTATTTGGAAACTAAATAAAAAAGTTTTTATCAAAAAAAGGTTGACAAGTTAAGTAAAAGTGCGTATAATTCATCTGTAAAGCAAAGGAGCTTGACAGCCATGGAGAAATTATTACAAGTCACATACTTATATGATTTTTATGGTAATCTCTTAACCAAAAAACAAAATAATATTATAGAGAAGTATTACTTAGAGGACCTATCACTGAGTGAGATTGCTACACAAGAAAATGTAAGCAGGCAAAGTGTCCACGATACTATAAAGCAAGCAGAGCGCAAACTTAATACTTATGAAGAGAAGCTTGGCCTTGTTGAAAGGTTTAAAGACCAAGAAAAGGAACTTACAATTCTTGTAGACAAGCTAAAGACAATACAAACAGACAATAGAGATGATCAAAATAATATTATTATCTCAGATGTTATAGAGAGTATGTATAGATTATTGAATGATTAATTAGGAGGCTATACTATGCCATTTGACAATTTATCTAGTAAGCTTCAAGGGGCCTTTAAGCAGCTTAGGAGTAAGGGGAAATTAACCGAGAAGGACGTAAAGGCAGCCCTTAGGGAAGTTAGACTTGCCTTACTTGAGGCGGACGTAAACTTTAAGGTTGTAAAAGACTTTATTTCTAAGGTAGAAGAAAGAGCTTTAGGCCATGAAGTGCTTGAGAGCTTAACGCCTGGGCAACAGGTTATCAAAATAGTTAACGAAGAGCTTATAGAGTTAATGGGTAGCACCCAAAGCAAGATTACTTATGCCAGCAAGGGCATTACAGTTATAATGGTTGTAGGGCTTCAAGGAGCTGGTAAGACTACAACAACAGCCAAGCTAGCATCATTAATTAAATCCCAGGGCAAGAGACCACTTTTAGTGGCAGGGGATATATATAGACCTGCAGCTATTAAACAGCTACAAGTAGTAGGAGAACAAGCTAAGGTTCCAGTATTTACAATGCCAGATGTAAGGAATGTTACCAAGATAGCAGAAGCGGGTATGAAACACGCAGAAGAAAATAACAATAACGTTGTAATTATAGACACCGCAGGACGTCTTCATGTTGATGAAGAACTGATGGATGAACTAACAAGCATCAAAAAAGCAGTAGTACCACAAGAGATACTACTAGTAGTAGATGCAATGACAGGTCAAGATGCTGTTAATGTAGCTAAGAATTTTGATGAGCAGTTAGGTATTGATGGCGTTGTTATGACTAAGTTAGATGGTGATACTAGAGGTGGTGCTGCGCTTTCAGTTAGGGCTGTAACCCAAAAACCTATTAAATTTATAGGTATGGGAGAGAAGCTAAATGATCTACAAGCCTTCCATCCAGACCGTATGGCATCTAGAATACTTGGAATGGGTGATGTGCTAACCCTAATAGAAAAAGCCGAAGAAAGTATAGATGAAGAAAAGGCGCGTCAGCTNGAATCCAAGCTAAGAAAGGCTGAATTTGATTTTAATGATTTCTTAGATCAAATGCAGCAGGTTAAGAAAATGGGTCCATTNGGAGATTTAATGAATATGGTGCCAGGTCTTAACACACCACAGTTTAAAGATGTTGAAATTGATGAAAAACAAATGGATTATGTTGAAGCTATTATATTATCAATGACTCCAGAAGAAAGGGCTAATCCAGCTATCCTAAATGTTTCAAGGAAGCAAAGAATAGCCAAGGGTTCAGGACGAGGTATACAGGAAGTAAATCGCTTAATTAAACAGTTTAATCAAATGCAGAAAATGATGAAACAATTTTCTGGAATGGCTAAGGGCAAAAAAGGCAGGTTTAACCTACCTTTTATGTAAAATATATAATATGTAATTGCTGGAGGTGAAAGAAATGGCAGTTAAAATTCGTTTAAAAAGAATTGGTGCAAAGAAAGCGCCTTTTTATAGAATAGTTGTAGCAGATTCAAGATCTCCAAGAGACGGAAAGTTTATTGAAGAAGTTGGATACTACAATCCTACTGTAAATCCAACCGAATTAAGTATTAAAACAGAATCAGTACAAAAATGGCTTGATAATGGAGCACAACCTACAGATACTGTTAAAGCATTATTAAATAAATCCGGTATAACAACTAAGTAGTGTAAGACATTGGAGGGAATTCAATGAAAGAATTAGTGTTGACTGTTGCAAAAGCACTGGTAGATGAACCAGATAAAGTTGAAGTCATAGAGATTGAAGACGAACGCACAATCACACTTGAACTTAAAGTTGCACCAGATGATATGGGTAAAGTTATTGGAAAACAAGGTAGAATTGCTAAGGCAATAAGAACCGTTGTTAAGGCAGCTGCAACCAAGGAAAGTAAGAGAGTTGTAGTTCAAATTACACAATAATTACTTAAGGGTTAGGATGATTTCCTAGCCCTATTATTATGTAATAAGGCTTGGTAAGCCTACTAACTTTATTAAAGTTTTAAGGAGGAAGACAGTGGGACAGTACATGGAAATTGGAACAATAGTTAATACTCATGGAGTAAAAGGTGAGTTTAAAGTAATACCAAGTACCGATGATGTTACACGATATGAACTTTTAGATAATGTGCTAGTAGAAGTAGGGGATGAGCTAATTGAATTTCCTATTGAAAGTGTAAGGTATTTTAAACAGTTTGTACTTCTTAAGCTAAAGGGTATAGATGATATGACTAAGGCAGAGAGATTTAAAACCTATGTCCTAAAAATACCTAGAGAACTAGCCCTTCCTTTAGATGATAACGAATATTATATAGGGGACCTATATAATATGAAGGTGGTTACAGAAGATGGGGAAGATCTAGGAGAGATTGTAGATATATTATTTACAGCTGCAAACGATGTATACGTTGTTAAAGATAGTAGCAGCTCGTCTTCAAAAGAAATACTTATACCTGCAATTAAAGATTGCATTAAAGATGTAAATCTTAAGGAAAATATAATGACTGTGCATCTATTAGAAGGACTTAGGGAACTATGAAAATATCAGTATTAACATTATTTCCTGAAATGATTTCTTCAAGCCTATCCCATAGTATGATAGGAAGGGCCCAGGAAAATAAGCTAATTACCATAAATCCAGTTAATATTAGGGATTACTCTAATAATAAACACTATAAGGTGGATGATTATCCTTATGGTGGGGGTGCTGGCATGGTTATGCAGCCAGGACCTATTTATAGGGCCTATAAGGATGTAACCCGGGAAAGTCATCCCAATGTTCGGGTCATTCACATGACCCCTAGAGGCAAAACCTTTACCCAAAGCCATGCTAGGGAATTAGCAAAGGAAGAAGAATTGATTTTTTTATGCGGACATTATGAGGGGATAGACCAAAGGGTTATTGATGAAATTGTAACCGATGAATATTCAATAGGAGATTATATTTTAACCGGTGGGGAGTTACCTGCTATGGTTATGATTGACTCTATTTGTAGGCTGATTCCAGGAGTTTTGGGTAAGGAAGAGTCCCATGAAGAAGAATCTTTTTCATATTCTCTGCTAGAACATCCCCACTATACAAGACCTCTGGAGTTCATGGGCAAAAAGGTTCCAGAAGTTCTACTATCTGGGCATCATGCCAATATTGATAGGTGGCGTAGGGAGCAATCTTTAATTGCAACATATGAAAGACGACAGGATTTGCTAAAAGATGCTAAACTAAGCCAAGAGGATAAGAAATTTTTGAAGAAATACAAGAATTCAATTGCAATTATAAAATAGTCATGATATAATTTTAGAGTAATATTAATGAGGTGGTCCGCTGTTATCTAGCATAATAAGAACACCCGGGATAAATAAGGAGGAAGAGCAATGAACGAAATTATTCGAGCTCTGGAAGAGGAACAATTAAATAAGGATCTCCCAGAATTCAATATAGGTGACGTAGTTCGCGTTAATGTAAGAATCAAAGAGGGAGAGCGTGAACGTCTTCAAATGTTTGAAGGAATTGTCCTTAAAAGGCAAAATGGTGGAGTAAGAGAGACTTTTACAGTTAGAAGACTTTCATACGGTGTAGGTGTTGAAAGAACATGGCCTGTACATTCCCCAAATATTGCAAGTATCGAGGTAGTTAGAAGAGGGCAAGTTAGAAGGGCTAAACTTTATTACTTACGTGACCGTGTTGGTAAAAACGCTAAAGTAAAGGAATTAATCCGATAAAAGATGGGGACTTTTTATAGTCCCCATTTTTGTATAGTGGGAAAGCCTTATTTCCCACTATACAAAAATGTTTAAATAAGATTTCGAAAATTTAATAATGGATGGTGGTATGGCCTTATGAAGACAGATAAAAAAATTCTCAAGTCTTTAAATAAAAAACCTAAAACACTATTCTTTTGGAGAGGCTATATATTAGATTGGGTTATAGATATTGCCATTGCAGGCTTAATTGTATATATAATAACAACATTTGCTTTTCAGAATATGTATGTTGCAGGAAACTCAATGTCCCCAACCTTTAAAAATGGGGAAACAGTATTAATTAATAAACTTACATATCTTATAAAAACACCAGAAAGACATGATATAGTAACATTTAGACATCTTGATCCAGAAAAAAATGAGATAAGTATTGTGAAAAGAATATTTGGTATTCCAGGAGATGAAATAAAAATAATTAATGGAAATTTATATATAAATAATGAAATGCTTGATCTACCTGATATAGATCCAGGTAATATGCATTATCCTATTATTGTGCCCAAAGATTCCTACTTTGTCTTAGGAGATAATTGTGGTGAAAGTATGGATAGCAGGCATAAGGAGATTGGCTTAGTATCAGAAAATAACATAGAAGGTAAAATATTTATGAAGGTATGGCCTTTTTGGAAGATGGAATTTTATAGATAGAAAAGAGGTAAGATTTGGGTAAATATACAAAAAAAGAGGTATTTAAGGAAATTATAAATTGGATTGTGGATATTGGTATTGCTATAGTAATTGCACTTTTTATTACAAAGTTTATTATAACTCATACTTATATCCCGACAGGCTCTATGATTCCAACAATAGAGATAGATGATCATTTAATCATTAATAGGGTGCCTTTATACTTTAAAAATCCAAAGGCAGGGGAAATTGTAATTTTCCATAATGATAAGGAACTTATCAAAAGGGTTATAGCTGTACCAGGGGACACCTTAGATATTAGGGATGGCAAGGTATATGTAAATGGTGAAGAACTTGATGAGCCCTATTTAAATGAGCCAGATAGCACATATGTCTTTATGATGGAAGAGGATGTATTCCCAATAGAAATCCCTGAGGATAGATATTTTTTAATGGGAGATAATAGAAATAATAGTGAAGATAGTAGGCATTTTGGAATGATACACAGGAAGGCAATTTATGCTAAATCAGGATTTAGGATATGGCCACTTAATAGAATAGGGAGAGTTAAATAAGAGGAAAAGAGGAGTAAAGTGAAAAAGGCTTTAGACACTGCACTTTTATTTATTATAGCATTTGTAATTTTAAGATTTGTTATAACTCCAACACGTGTACCCACAGGTTCTATGTTACCAACTATTGAACCGAATGATTGCTTGATAATTAATAGGCTACCCTATTATTTTACAGCCCCCAAAAGAGGGGAAGTTGTTTCTTTTCATCATAAGAAAACAAGACTTATAAAAAGGGTTATAGCTGTGCCAGGAGATACCTTAGATATTAGGGGTGGTAAGGTGTATGTAAACGGCAAGGAGCTAGATGAACCTTATTTATATGAAGAAGACAGTACCTATGAGTTTATGATGGCTGACAATTCCTTGCCTTTAGAGATAGCTGAGGACAGATATTTTGTAATGGGTGATAACAGGGATGATAGCGAGGACAGCAGATATTTTGGAATGATTCATAGAAAGGCTATATATGCAAAGCCCTTTATTAATGTATGGCCACTTAATAGAATTAAACTAGTTAAATAATATAAGCAGGTGTTAAGAATGAATATACAGTGGTATCCAGGCCATATGACAAAAACTAAGAAAATAATTATAGAAAACTTAAAGATTATAGACATAGTAATAGAACTCGTTGATGCTAGGGCTCCATTAAGTAGTAAGAATCCGGATATAGATGTATTTGCACCAAATAAACCTAAAATTATTCTACTTAATAAGGCAGATCTGGCAGATAAGAATATAACCAGGCAGTGGAAGGCTTGGTATGAAAACCAAGGTGCCCATGTAGTAGAGGTAAATTCAATAGACGGGGCTGGGGTTAATAAGGTAATACAGGTATCAAGAGATATAATGAAGGACAAGATAGAAGCTGACCGTAAGCGGGGCAGAATAAATAGGCCTATTAGGGCTATGATAGTTGGAATACCTAATGTGGGCAAGTCTACCTTTATTAATAAACTTTCCGGAAAGGCCAGTGCTAAAACAGGTGATAGGCCTGGTGTTACAAAAGGAAAGCAGTGGATAAAGATTAGAAAGGGATTTGAACTTTTAGATACACCAGGAATTTTATGGCCTAAGTTCGAGGATAAAAATGTTGCCCTTGACCTAGCTTTTATAGGATCTATAAAGGATGATATACTAGATGTAGTTACCCTATCCTATAAACTAATAGAGAGACTTGAAACTATTGAACCTGATGCACTAACTAATAGATACAAAATCCAAATAGAAGACCAGGATAGCCCTGATATTATATTTGATAAAATCGCAAGAAAAAGAGGTTTTATTATTGCAGGAGGAGAAGTTGACCAACTTCGTACAGCNCAAATATTACTTGATGAATTTAGGGCGGGCAAGCTAGGTAATATTACAATTGAAAGGCCNAAANATGACAATTAAAGAAATAAGGCAAATTTTTAAAGAAGAAAATATTAAACTTATACCAGACCTTATTGTAAGATTCCAGGAGGACCCTAGGAAGGGTGTTCAGCAAATTTGCAGGCAGTATAAGGANAAATATAATAAATACCTTGAAGATATAGAAAGAGTAGACTATATGCTGGAATTTGATAAAGTCTTTGAGGATAATGGGAGATACCTTTTAGCAGGTGTTGATGAGGCAGGCAGGGGACCATTAGCTGGCCCAGTAGTAGCAGCTTCAGTTGTTCTGCCATATAATCTTAAGCTAGACGGTATTAATGACTCTAAAAAACTATCTGAAGAAGAAAGAAATAGGCTTTATGATGAAATAATGGATAAGGCAATAGCAGTAGGCGTGGGAATAGTAGAGCCCCAAATAATAGATCAGATAAACATACTCCAAGCTACATTTAAAGCTATGGAGTATGCCGTATTTAATATGGAACAAGAAATAGACCTAATACTTGTTGATGGAAATCAAACCATTCCCTTAGCTAATGCCAACATAAAACAACATTCTATTGTTAAAGGAGACTACAAAAGTATAAGCATTGCTGCAGCAAGCATTATAGCAAAAGTCACAAGGGATCGTATAATGATAGAATATGATAGCTTGTATCCTAATTACAACTGGAAATCTAATAAGGGGTATGGAAGTTTTGACCATAAAACAGCTATAAAGGAGTTTGGACCTACAAAAATTCATAGAATGAGCTTTCTAAATAATATTTTGCATAACTAGGAGGGTTAATTATGGATATTTCACTAAATAGACATGAGGGTTCCTATACTATACAAACTGGAGATAATCAAGTAAGTAAGACACTTTCTGATGGTGTAAATAAGCTTTTACTCCAAAACATAAAGATTGGAGACTTATTTAGTGTTGAAATAATTGACAGTATGCAAAAGGAAATAAAGCTAATGCTTGAAGATGGTAGCGTATTTGAGGCTACACTTAATAATGCACTTAATCTACATATAGGTGAGAAGGTAACCTTCGTAGTTAAAGATATAGTTGGTAAACAGGTTATAATGGAGGCTGTTACCGCTAATGAGGGTAAGGGTCAGGATACTGATATAGATGTAGATAATATTTTAAAAGAATTAAATTTAGAAGTTACGGAAACTTCCCAAAGGGCAGTTAAATCTTTAATGCAAAAAATGCTTCCAATTAATAAGGATAGTATAAGGCAGCTTGAGATAGGTCTTAAATCATCAAATCTATCCATGGATTCATTACTTTCAATGCTTGAAAATGAAATACCCATAACGCCAAGTAGCCTTAGTCAGGTTGAGGCATATGAAAATGGGGAGATTAAACTACAGGGTCAGTTAGAGCAAATTATAGATAATATACTAGAAAGTGATAACCCTGAATTTTTGGAAAAGGTACATACAATTTTAAAGGAAGCACTAGATAGCCAGCAGCAGGGCCATTTAGAAAATAAGGCTGACCTAGATAATAGGACTAACCAGACTAGCAAATCTGACTTACCTAGCCTGGAAAAAGACCAGCAAATTGAATCGGGATTAGAAGATAAATCACAATTAATAGAGCAAATATTTGACAAAGATGGTAACCTTAGCAAGGCCTCTTTGTCTTCTTTAAATGGAAAAAACCTTACTGAAATTAAGGAAGAAATATCTAATATTTTTAAAGAGCTTTTATTTGTAGACCCTAAAAATATCAAAAATAAGAGTGACCTAAAGCTTAAAAATATAAAAGAACTTTATAAGGAAATATATAAGCTTGCTGATGGACTAGAGAAAATAGATGATAGAGGGCCCAGGGAAGAGAGGCTATCTTTATATTCCAATGTTAAATCTAACCTTGAATTCTTAAATATTTCAAGCAAATATGATACAATTATACATATTCCGCTACTTATAAACAATCAATATAAGCATGGGGAACTTTATATATTTAATAAGGAAAAGAAACACAAGCAAAGCTATAAGGAAGCTAGTATGTTAATTTCCTTAGAAACAGTTTACCTTGGGACGGTAGAAAGCTATATAAGAAAGTATAATAATCAAATAAGTGTCCAGTTTAAGACTGAAAGTAAGGAAATAGAAGATATAGTTAAAGGTAAAATTGATTTGCTTAAGGGTGGTTTAAAAAATAAGGGGTATGATTTAAGCTCTGTCTCTTATGTAAGTATGGAAGAAAACTTTACCCTAGAAGAGGAAGTTAAACAAGAAGTAAAACCAGGGCGTTACCGCTTTGATACAAAGGCATAGGAGGTCTATATGAACAAAAATAGCAGAAAAAAAGCAGTTGCTTTATCCTATGATTATGAAGATGTTGCCCCAAAGGTTGTAGCTAAGGGTTCGGGTCTGGTAGCACAAAACATACTAGATTCTGCAAAGAAATACGATGTTCCTGTTTATGAAGATGAAAAATTGGCAAAGATGCTAACACAGCTAGAAATAGGTGAAGATATTCCGCCTGAGCTGTACGAAATTGTTGCAGAAATATTGGTTTTTATAACTGATATTGATTATCTTCAAAGACAGGTGAATAAAGGTGAAAGAAAACAATAGATCAATAGGAAATATGGCAGAGGAAGTGGCCTGCAATTATTTAAAGGGCTTAAATTATAAAATAATTACAAGGAACTTTAGATGCAAATTAGGAGAAATAGATATAATAGCTAGGCAGGGAGATTATATTGTTTTTGTAGAGGTTAAATACAGGAAAGATAACTCCTATGGCTATCCTAGGGAGGCTGTAAATTACTACAAGCAAAGAAATATCTCAAAGGTAGCATTATATTATTTACTTATAAACAATATAAATAACTATAACTGTAGATTTGATGTAGTAGAGATAAGAGCTAGTAGTATAGAGCTAATACAAAATGCATTTGATCTAGTTTATTAGTTTAGGAGATGAAAGAGTTGGAGACAAGTAGCAAATACAAACCTCATATAATTAAAGAAGTTATGGAAGATAGTATTGCAAGTTATATGGGGATTGAGGAAAATGATATTCTTCTTGCTATTAATGACAATAATATAAAAGATGTTTTTGATTATAGATATTTAATAGAAAATGAATATATAGAAGTTTTAATAGAAAAACATAACAAAGAACAATGGATTTTGGATATTGAAAAAGATGAAGGTGAAGACCTAGGCCTTATATTTGAAACGGACCTAATGGATGATCTAATTAGCTGCCATAATAAATGCCAGTTTTGCTTTATAGATCAGTTACCACCCCATATGAGGGAAAGTGTATATTTTAAGGATGATGATTGGAGACTTTCATATTTACATGGTAACTATATAACCCTGACCAATATGTCTAAGGAAGATATGGACAGGATTATTTATTATAATCTATCACCCATGAATGTATCTATACATGTTACAGACCCAGAGGCTAGGATATCCCTACTTAATAATAGATTTGCTGGTGATATAATTAACCAGCTTAAATACCTAACAGATGCAGGTATCAAAATTAATGGTCAAATAGTTCTTTGTAAGGGTATAAATGATGGTGAATTACTTGATAGAACCATAGGAGATTTAAGTCAATTTATACCCAATATCTTATCCTTAACCATAGTGCCTGTTGGATTATCAGATTATAGAGAAGGGCTTGCAAAGCTTGAAGCCATTGGCAAGGAAGATGCATATGAAGTTATTGAAACTGTTCATAAGTGGCAGGATTACTATCTTGAGAAGATGGGGACTAGATTTGTCTTTGCTGCAGATGAGTTTTATGTAACAGCAGATTATAAGTTGCCAGCTTATAAGGCTTATGAGGATTTTCCAGTACTAGAAAATGGGGTTGGTATGTTGGTTAGATTCCAGCATGAACTAGATAAAGCCTTAGAAAAAGCAGAAGTTAATATGGAGGAAAGAACAATTTCCATAGCTACTGGTGTTTTGGCAGAGAAATTTATAATAAGCCAGGTAGAAAAGTTAAAGGAGAAGGCACCTAATACAAGCTTTTTGGTTTACCCCATAAAAAACCACTTTTTTGGTGAGTTTGTATCTGTTACAGGCCTTTTAACAGGTCAGGACATTGTTAGCCAGCTTAAAGATAAGGATTTAGGTGATAGCCTATTATTATCTGATACTATGCTAAAGGCCGATGAGGATATTTTATTAGACGATATGACAGTTACTGATATATCAGATAGATTAAAGATACCTGTTACCATTGCTGAAAATAATGGTGGGGAATTTATTAGATTAATATTACAAACAAAGGAGTAAATGCAATGAGTAAACCAATAGTAGCCATTATAGGAAGACCTAATGTAGGTAAATCTTCATTATTTAATAGGTTGGCAGGTGAAAGAATATCAATAGTAGATGATCAACCAGGGGTAACAAGGGATAGGATTTATGCAGATGTTGAATGGTTAAATCATAAATTTACTTTAATTGATACAGGGGGTATTGAACCTGATACTGACGACTATATATTAAGTCAAATGAGGATGCAGGCAGAGGTTGCCATTGATACTGCAGATGTTATTATATTTTTAGTTGATTCCAAAACTGGAGTTGTAGATGCAGATCAAGAAGTTGCAAATATGCTTAGAAAATCAAAAAAACCTATTGTACTTGTAGTTAATAAGGTTGATGATATGAGAAATCAAATGATGGGTATATACGAATTTTATAATTTAGGACTAGGGGAGCCTATACCTATCTCAGCAAGCCAGTCCCTTAATATGGGAGATATGTTAGATGAGGTTGTAAAACACTTCCCAGAAGAAAAAGAGGGCAGTGATGATGAAGATGTTATTAAGGTGGCAGTTATAGGTAAGCCTAATGTAGGTAAGTCCTCCTTAATTAATAAAACCCTTGGTGAAGATAGGGTGATTGTTAGTGATCTAGCAGGAACTACTAGGGATGCAATAGATACTGATGTAGTTATAGATGGCCAAAAATATACATTTATAGACACAGCAGGGCTTAGGAGAAAAAGCAAGGTAAAGGAAGCTATAGAAAGATATAGTGTTATACGTACAATATCTGCGGTAGAAAGGNCGGATATTGTTATAATNATGATAGATGCCAATGAAGGTGTCACGGAGCAAGATACTAAGGTTGCAGGCATAGCCCATGAAAGTGGCAAGGGATCAATAGTTGTCGTTAATAAGTGGGATATGATTGATAAGGATAGCAATACTATGAACAAACATCTTAGGGANCTGGCCATGGANTTATCTTATATGCCTTATGCACCTAGAATGTTTATCTCAGCTAAAACAGGCCAAAGGGTAAATAAATTATTTCAGATGATTAATACAGTAGCAGCTAATCAATCTATACGTATTAGCACAGGGGTTATAAATGAGGTCCTCTATGAGGCTATGGCTATGAATCAGCCACCAAGTGATAAAGGAAAGGCCCTAAAAATATTTTATGCTACCCAGGTTAGTATAAAACCACCGACCTTTATTTTATTTGTAAACGATAAGAAGCTTATGCACTTTTCATATTTAAGATATATAGAAAATCAAATGAGAGATGCTTTTGGATTTGAGGGGACACCTATTCATTTTATAGTTAGGGAGAAAGCAGGAAAGGATAAATAATGAACAGGGGATTAATTGTTATAATTGGCTATTTACTAGGTAGTGTTCAAACAGCAATTATACTTGGTAAAATTAAAGGGGTAGACATTAAAAAGCACGGTAGTGGTAATGCAGGCACAACCAATGCACTTAGGGTATTTGGATTTAAGACAGCCCTTGTAGTATTTATATTTGACATGTTAAAAGCAGTTTTTGCTATACTAATTACAAATATTTTATTTGCCGGCACACAGCTTCCAGCCTTAATAATATCTATATATACAGGTCTTGGCGCAATTTTAGGCCATAACTGGCCCATATACTTTAAATTTAAGGGTGGCAAAGGAATAGCTGTATCTACAGCTACCTTGCTAATGATTGATTACCGTATAGGACTTACAGCTATGCTTGTATTTATTGTAATAGTATTTTTTACTAGATATGTATCACTTGGATCTATACTACTTACAATAAGTGCGCCAATTATGTTAACCCTACTATATAGGGGAGAAGAATTTTTTATTGAAGCTGTAATATTAATCACACTAATACCAATACTAGCTATATACCAGCACAGAGGTAATATTTCAAGACTAATAAAAGGAACAGAATCTAAACTTGGGGAAAAGAAATAAGGAAGGTGTTAAAATGAGTAAAAAAGTTTGTGTTATGGGAGCAGGAAGTTGGGGCCTAGCCCTTGCCTTAGTCTTACATGATAATAAGCATGAGGTAACCATATGGTGCTACCAAGAGGAAGAAAAAAATGCAATTATACAAGATGGAGAAAATAAAAGATGCCTACCTGGTATTAAAATCCCAGAAGATATTAAGCTTACTACCAGTATAGAAGAGGCTGTAGAAGATAAGGATGTAGTTGTTATAGCTATTCCATCTGCCTTTATGCGTGAGAATNTACAAAATATGGCTCNCTTTATAAAGGATGACCAGATAATCGTAAATGTATCTAAGGGACTAGAATATAGTACCCTGTATAGGCTATCAGAAGTTATACAGTCAGAACTTCCAAATAACCATATTGTTGTATTGTCAGGGCCAAGTCATGCAGAGGAAGTTTCAAGAAAGATACCTACTACAGTTACAGTAGCATCTAAGTCAAGAAAGGCTGCCCATGAAGTGCAAAGCCTATTTATGGCAGATTATTTTAGGGTATATACCAATCCTGATTTAATTGGAGTGGAACTTGGTGGTTCACTTAAGAATGTAATTGCCTTTGCAGCAGGCGCCTTAGAAGGAATGGGATATGGAGATAATACTAAAGCTGCCCTAATGACTAGGGGTCTTACAGAAATAACCCGCCTTGGGGTCGCAATGGGGGCCAATCAGCACACATTTAGTGGGCTTTCAGGTATTGGTGATTTAATTGTTACATGTACTAGTCCCCATAGCCGTAATAGATATGCAGGGGAGCTTGTAGGACAGGGGAACACACTTGAAGAAGCTCTAGACAAGGTTAATATGGTTGTAGAAGGGGTTCATACAGCTAAGGGAGCTTACAGGCTAAAAGAGAAATACAATGTTCAAATGCCAATAATAGATGCAGTATATAAAACCTTATTTGAAGACTACCCAGCAGACAAAGCTCTATATAGTTTAATGGTAAGGGATAAAAAGGATGAACACAATCAAGAAGATTTAATGTGGGAAGAATAATTAATAGGAATATCTTTGAATATACATCATATATTTTAGTGTACCCATACATTAAAATGTAAATGCCAATAAGGAGGAACTTATGGAAAATTATGATGTATATAAAGATATTTCAGACCGTACAAATGGTGATATTTACATAGGAGTAGTAGGCCCAGTTAGAAGTGGTAAATCTACCTTTATTAAAAGATTTATGGAGGAATTAGTAATTCCTAATATTAATAATGAGCATAATAAGGAAAGAACTAAGGATGAACTACCACAAAGTGGAGATGGCAAGATGATTACTACAACAGAGCCGAAATTTATTCCTAATGAAGCAATCCCTATATCTGTAGGGGAGGATTTAGAAGTTAAGGTTAGAATGATAGATTGTGTAGGCTATATGATACCAGATACTGATGGGCATATGTACAATGAGACACCAAGAATGGTAAAAACGCCTTGGTTTGACGAAGAAATTCCCTTCGCACAAGCTGCAGAAGTAGGGACACAAAAAGTTATTACAGACCACTCAACCATAGGCATTGTAATAACAACAGATGGTAGTGTTACTGAGTTTGAAAGAACAGATTACGAAGAAGCTGAGCAAAGGGTAATAGAAGAGCTTAAAGAGCTTGGTAAGCCTTTTATAGTTGTCTATAATACTAACCGTCCTTATGACAATGAGAATATAGAGACAGCTAAGGAATTATCTGCTAGGTATAACGTACCAGTTGTACCCATGAATGTAGCCCAGATTAAAATCGATGATATACATGGCCTCCTTGAGAAGGTCCTGTATGAATTTCCACTTAGTGAGATGCAGTTTAGATTTCCGCGCTGGATAGAGACCCTAGAAAATGATCACTGGCTTAATAACCAGCTAATAAATCAGATTAAGGAGATAGTCTATCCCCTTAATAATATTAGGGAAGTTAAAGGTTCACTCCAGAACTTTAAAGATGAAGAAATAATCAAAAATGTATTCCTAGAAAAAATTCAGCTTGGAGATGGAATTGTAAAGTTAGACATAACTACAGAAGATGATTTGTTTTATAGGATATTATCAGAAACAACTGATATGGAAATTAGCGGGGACCATGAACTTATTAAATTAATAAGACAATTATCAGATGTTAAGAAAGAATATGATAAGGTATCCTATGCCTTACATGAAGTAAAGCAAAAAGGCTACGGAGTTGTAACCCCGGTATTTGAGGAATTAGTCCTTGAAGAGCCTAAACTTGTTAAGCATGGCAATCAGTATGCAGTTAAGTTAAGGGCCAATGCCCCAAGTTACCATATTATTAAAGCCAATATAGAAACAGATATTTCACCTATTGTAGGAACAGAAAAGCAAAGCGAGGAACTAGTAGAATACTTGACCAAGGAATTTGAAACAGATCCTAAAAAAGTATGGGAATCTAATATATTTGGTAAATCCCTTCACGAACTAGTCAATGAAGGCCTACAGAACAAACTATATCATATGCCAGTAGATGCCCAGGATAAATTGCAACAGACCTTACAAAAGGTCATTAATGAAGGTAGTGGCGGGCTTATCTGTATTATCCTATAAATTTAATATTTATTAAAGTAAAAGCTTATGGCTCATATACCAGTGTTATTGGTTAAAGTATATGGACCATAAGCTTTATTTAGCTTGCCTTATGTGGTAATACATTATATTATATAATATGAGGGATATTATAATTTATCCTAGAAAAATGAACTGGAAGTGGATATATGAAAAAAAACTATAAAAAAAAGCAACAACCCCCAAGAAATACCCCACAAACAGCCAAGGATAGAGTTTATGAAAGAAGAAGAAAACAGGCAAAAAGAAGAAGGATTAAATTTCTAATAGGAAGAATTTCATTCTTATTTATATTTATAATAGGAGTAATCTATGTAATTGGAATTGTGATAGAGGCAACTCAAAAGCCAGTTATTTCCTATCAAACAGTGCAGATGGGAACTATAGATAACAGTGATGTTTTTGAAGGATTAGTTGTAAGAAATGAAACTGTTGTTAATAATACAAAAGAGGGTAATATGAATCTAATTGCAGCAGAAGGTGATAGGGTTAGGAAAGGTGGTAGTATATACCAGATACTAGATTCATCACAGTCACTAGAATTAGAACAGAGCCTTCAAAGTGTTGAAGCTGATATAGAAAGAGTACAAGAAAAGAGACAAGATATATCTTATTTTCAAAATGAAATACAGGAAATTAATAATAATATTAAGGACTATGTTGAGATATACCATATGCAATCAAAAACAGGTACATTAGAAGATGCACACGAACTAAAGAGACAAGTAGAATATGAAGTTGCAAAAAGAAAAAATGTACATATGAAGGATAGTGCAGGTGCTTTAAATTCCCTACAAAACCAAAAAGAAGGTATATCTTCTAAATTAAGTAGTAATGCTGAGACTTATAGGGCAGACCAGCCAGGAATAATTTCATATCATACTGATGGATATGAAGATAAGTTTACTCTAGAAAACATAAGTACAATTAAAGAGGAAGATATTAATAAGAAGTACNCAAATATAAGTACCATATCAGGTGATATTATTGGGGAAAATGATCCAGCATATAGAATAGTTAAAGATAATACATGGAAGATGGTTTCCTATGTGCCTAAATTTTGGGCCGATAAATTTCAAGTGGGAAAGGAACATGATTTTATACTTTTGGAAGATATGGGAGCTGAATTTAGCCTCTATATTGAAGAAAATATAGAGGTAAATGAAGACCTATATAAGATTATATTTTCTTCAAGGGATCAACTAGATCTGTTTCTTAATAGAAGGTCAGTATCTTTTAAATCTCTTGAGTACAAGTATAATGGACTTAAAATACCAGCAAGTGCAATATCAGAGAGGAATCTTATTAAGATACCAACAGAATATATTATTAATTCAGATGAGGGCACAGGTGTTATGAAGATTAGTGGTGATTTATCTACTAGTACTTTTGTAAAACTCAATATACAATATGAAGACGGTGGCTACACACATGTCCTCCAGGATTTAGAAGACAATCAAGAGCTAAGGTTACAGGATACTATAGTTGAGCCTAGTACAAATAGCAAGTATCAGCTATCGGAGGTATCCACAGCAAGGGGAGTATATGTAGTGAATGGCCGAATAACTAAATTTAAGCCTATTGAAATACTAACCGAAAATGAAGAATATTGTATTGTTAAATCTACTTCTACAAATGGGCTTAAGCAATTTGATCAAATCGTTACAAACCCAAAAAATATACGCGAGGAACAACTTTTAAGAAATATGGATGTAAAAAATTCAAAGCAATAAGGATGTGTAAAATTGATTTATAATTCAATAGAAGAAATTAATAAGAATATAGAGGAAGCTGCTAAAAAATCCGGTAGATCAGCGGAGGATATTAAATTAATTGCAGTTACTAAAACCAGAACAATAGAGGAAATGAAAGAGGTAGAGGAGTTAGGAATCCTTGACTTTGGGGAAAACAGGGTTCAGGAGCTTGAAACAAAACATTCTCAATTTACTAGTGATGTAAACTGGCACCTTATAGGCCACTTGCAGCGCAATAAAGTAAGGCATATTATAGACAAGGTTAAGCTTATACATTCAGTAGATAGCTTAAGGCTGGCTAAGATGATTAATAAAGAAGCTGCTAAAAAGGATTTTATAGTGGATATATTAATCCAGGTTAATGTGTCAGAGGAAGAGAGTAAGTTTGGCCTTGCAATAAATGAAGTTACACCGCTGCTTAAAGAAATAGCAGGATTTGACAATATAAGAGTAAAAGGCCTGATGACTATGGCACCTTATACCAAAAACCCAGAGGAAAATAGGAAATACTTCAAGGAACTAAACAAACTAGCTATTGACATTAATAGTAAAAAAATAGATAATGTATATATTGAAGAATTATCAATGGGGATGACAAATGATTATGTTGTAGCCATTGAAGAAGGCGCAACCATGATTAGGGTGGGGACCGCCATATTTGGTGATAGAGATTATTAATATAGATTTATAATTATATAAGGGGGTACTAAAATGAGCGGAGTTTTAAACAAAATGAAAACATTTTTTATGGGTTACGATGAGTATGATGAGGATTATATGCTAGAAGAAGAGTCTATGGTGGATATATCACCAGCAACATCCACATCAAGTAAAAGTGAAATATCATCCTTTGACCAACCTAAAGTACTTAATATCCACAAAAACACTAAGGTAGATATTATGAATTTTAAAATGGCTAAGTACGAAGTAACAGGGGATATTTGTAACTACATAAAACAACGTAAGCCAGTGGTAGTTAATATGCAAAGCCTGGAGAAAGCATCAGCACAGCGTGCACTAGATTATTTAACAGGAGCAACCTTTGCACTTGATGGTACTGTGCAAAAGATAGCGGATAATGTGTTTATATTTTCACCGCAGCACATAAGTGTATCTACAATTTCTGAAGAACTAAAGCAAAAAAGCAACTTTTCTTTTCAATAAAACAGGAGTAATATGAAAATAAAGAAAATAAATGATATTATAAATTCAGCAAAAGATCCTACTGAGAAAGAAACACTTAGTAGGATCCTGGATTTATCTTATAGGGCTCAAAAAACATATTCAACAACCTACACAGATTTTATAGACCCTTTTTTACTTGGAAAAATAAAGTCCCATAGGTTAGAGTTATTAGGAATTAACTACTTAAGTTACGGTGGTTTAACAGATAGTGAAAGACAAATTATAGGACTTGCTCATGATGACCTGGATATAGAAGAAAAAGATTTTCCAATAAATTTTATTGAAGTTTCTGTTAATACAGGAATAGGGAAACCAGTGTCCCATAGAGATTATTTAGGTGCAATAATGGGTCTTGGAATAGAAAGAGAAAAAATAGGTGATTTAGCAATTGATAATAATACAGCATATGTAACTGCCCATAGTGATATAGCGGAATATATTATATATACACTAGATAGTGTTTCACGCTATGGCAAAGTTACCTGCCGTCACATACTTAAAGAGGATATTCCTATTATAAAACAAGAGTATAAAACCTTAAATTGTACCGTTTCATCTGCAAGGGCAGATGCTATTATTGCAGAAGGCTTTAATATGTCACGTTCAAAAGCTGCAAAGCTTATTAAAGCCCAGGGGGCAATGTGTAATGGGGTGATTATAGATCAGGCAAGCCTCATAGGAGAAAATGATATTTGCACATTAAGGGGACATGGTAAAATTAAAGTTGGAGAGATAGGTTCTTTGACAAGAAAAGGTAGAAGAAGGATAANGATACATCGTTATATATAATAGGGGGAATAAATGATGACACCATTAGATATTGAAATGAAAGAGTTTAGTAAAAGCTTCCNAGGCTATAATGCTGCGGAAGTTGATAGCTTTTTGGAACAAATAATGAAAATGCTAGGAGATCTTAACCAAGATAAAGTTGAGCTAGAGCATAAGATTGACAGGCTAAATGAGAAGCTAGACCATTATAAAAATATAGAACAAACATTACAAGATACTATGATTTTGGCAGAGAAAACTTCCAGACAAAGAGAGGCTGAGGCTAATAAAGAGGCTGAAAAAATAATCTTAGAAGGAACTTTCAAATCTGATCAAATGGTAGAAAAAGCTAGGCAGGAAGTTTACGCCATCAAGCAAAATATTGATGGATTACAAAAGCAGTATAATACAGCAAAGATTCAAATGAAACAGATGTTAGAAAGTCAGCTTGAAATATTAGATGCAACATGCAAGGATACTGACGAGCTTAATATACTAACAAATGATATGCCTGAAACAAGTGATGATTTATCAGATGAATTAGATTTAGAAGATAAAGACACACTAAACAATGATACTCTTAATAATGACTACTATGGTGAAGGTGGTTATTATGATAATGAAGATTTTTACACTAAAGAATATCAAATTATAAATGAAGAGGATGTAATCTAATGAAATTAAATATACAAACTAAGGATAGCAACTATCCAATTGTATTTAATAACTCCTTTCAAAACCTACAAGTCTTATTTGAGGAAATAAGGCTTGTAGGTAATAAAATCTGCATTATTACTGATGATAATGTGGATCCTTTATATGGTGATA
>JGI24708J26588_10000240_pt1 | contig 44423 bp, 46 predicted proteins | sample BioPla1DNA2_FD_26588 | JGI IMG/M metagenome (IMG submission 26588) | reverse complement strand
TTTCGGACATGGCGCTTTCCTTGGTACTTAGCCTGGGGTTATATTCTGGGCCAAGCTTTGCTGTTGGTGGGTCGAGGTTCTGCGGATGCCAATATTTGGTTCGTCTTAGGTCTTAATCTACAGATCCTTTTTAACTACCTATTTTTGCTTCAGGGACTTGCTATTATGTGGTTCTTCTTTGAAAAAGGCAACGTGCCGAAATTGGTCCGCTGGATAGCCATAATTTTTGTGTTTAATCCCATGTTTACTACACTGGTGGTATGGGCTGGGGTTTTAGACACATGGTTTAACTTCCGCAAGCTGGGAGAAGAGGAAGCCCTATAGGCTAAGGATGAAGGAGTGAAAGACATGGAAGTTATCTTGTTGGAGGACGTTAAGAATCTAGGTAAACGGGGAGATAAGGTAAAGGTAGCCGATGGCTACGGTCGCAATTTTCTCATCCCCCGAGGTCTAGCCGTTGAAGCAACTAAGAGCAATCTTCGGGCCCTTCAGCATCAACGCAGTCTCGACAAAGACCGTGAGAAAAGAGAGAGAAGCGATGCTGAGCAGATGAAAGCCANCCTCGATGGGTTGCANCTGGTGGTAACGGCCCGCAGCGGTGAGGCCGGAAAGCTGTTTGGCTCCGTGACTAGTAGTGATNTGGTAGCCGCAATTAAGCAGAAAACCGGCATTGAGCTGGACAAACGCCGGGTGCAGCTGGAGGAACCCATCAAGACCATAGGCGATCATGGGGTGACTGTGCGACTACTGCCCGGGGTTGTGGCGAACCTCAATGTCAAGGTGGAAGCGGAGTAGAAGCTCAATTACTTTATTGCCGGCGGTGAAAGGGGATCGCGTATGAAGAACCTTATTCGGAGACTCGTGGCTAAAGGCGAGCAAAAACTTGGATACAAACTATCCGGTGAAGAGCAGCTGAAACGGCAAGTCGCGGCTATCTACGGCTTACTGGCTAACTTGATGGGCTCAGATAAGCTCGTAATGAAAGCTGGCAAGCTTGACGCCCTGCATCTAATGCGATCCGACCGTCTGGAAGATCGCGTGCTTGCTCTGCAAAAGATAGTACTGGAGGATCCGACTATAGATGTGGCCCCCACACCGGAAGCAATTCCCAGTGCCTTGGGTGAGGTGGAGGATGCCCTAGCTGATCTCTTGGCCCGTCGTACAGTCGAAGAATCCCTTGAAAAGAAAATAGCGGAACGGGTGCAAGAGCGCCACGAGGAATACATTAAAGAAGTACGAATGGAAGTTCTCCGAGATGAGAGGGGCCCGGACAATCCCCTCACACTAAGGAAATACGCGGAGCTAGAGAAGCTCGAGCAGCGGAAGCTATCTGCTTCCATCAATGAATTGCTGCGTCCCACTGATCTATCGGAAGTTGTTGGTCAAGATAAGGCCATAAAAGCTTTGTTTGCCAAGATTGCTTCACCATACCCTCAACATGTGATTTTGTATGGCCCGCCAGGAGTAGGTAAAACAACAGTTGCCCGCCTGATACTAGAAGCAGCGAAACAGCTTCTTTATACGCCTTTCGAATCGGACGCAGCTTTTGTAGAAGTGGATGGGGCCACCCTAAGATGGGATCCTAGAGAAGTGACTAATCCGTTACTGGGGTCAGTCCACGATCCCATTTATCAAGGGGCGAAGAGGGATCTTGCCGATGGTGCCGTGCCGGAGCCGAAGCCGGGCCTTGTTACAGAGGCCCACGGTGGCATCTTATTCATTGATGAGATCGGCGAGCTCGATCTTATGCTCCAGAATAAGCTGCTCAAGGTGCTGGAGGACAAGCGAGTTAGGTTTGATTCTTCCTACTATGATCCGACAGATCCCAATGTGCCGAAGTACATTAAGAAGCTATTTGAGGATGGAGCTCCTGCGGATTTTATCTTAATAGGTGCTACGACCCGCGATCCCGGCGAGATAAACCCTGCTTTGCGTTCCCGTTGTGCCGAAGTGTTCTTTCAGCCGCTAAACCGCCAGGACATAGAGGCCATAGTACTCAATACGGTGGAACGCCTAAACGTAAGCATCGAGCCAGCCGTGGCCGAGATGATTAGCGAGTATACCATTGAGGGTCGGAAGGCTGCTAGCTTGCTAGCTGATTGCTACGGTGTAGCTCTACAGCGATGTGATCATAAGGCAAATGAGCAGAAAACTGTCAAAATCACCAGGGCGGATCTGGAGGAAATCATACAAAGCAGCCGGCTTGTCCCCTTTGCGACGACCCAGGCAGACAATGGCGCCGAAGTAGGGAAAATCCTTGGTTTAGGGGTCAGGGGATTCCTCGGATCCATCCTGGAGATCGAGGCCATCGCTTTCCCAGCCAAAGCCAAGGGCAGAGGCACTTTGAGATTTAATGAAACCGCAGGCTCCATGGCCAAGGACTCAGTTTTTAATGCAGCCTCTGTGGTAAGACAACTAACTGGCAAGGAGATATCTGATTATGATTTGCATGTCAATGTAATCGGTGGTGGTAATCTCGATGGCCCATCGGCAGGTCTAGCCATGGCCCTGGCCTTGATCTCAGCCCTGGAAGGCATACCTATACGCCAGGATGTNGCTGTTACAGGTGAGATCTCGCTACAGGGTAGAGTAAAGCCAGTGGGNGGTATCCAAGAAAAGATATATGGAGCAATGCAGGCCCGAGTGCGGCGAGTGCTGGTGCCCATGGATAATGAAAGGGAGATTCCCAAAGACCTAGAGGGGATCGAGGTGGTACCAGTGGAGCGGGCGCAAGATGCTTGGAGCCTAGTTTTTGTCTTGGATGAATCGCCAATGGCTTCCCATGACGATGACAAGATTTCTCCGCTAAGTCATAGAGCGAGCATACAGCGGTTGAGTAGTTGATCAGGGAGGGGAGAGGAGTTGCCCAAAGGCGGTCTGACGGGCACCACTGGTGTCTTGGGTGTCATTGGTGATCCCATTGCCCACAGTTTGTCGCCGGTCATGCAGAATGCTGCTTTGCAGGCTCTACAAAAGGATTTTGTGTACGTACCTTTCCAAGTCAATCCTTTGCACCTGCAAAGAGCTATAGATGGTGTCCGCAGCTTNGGGATCCGGGGTTTGAATGTCACTATCCCCCACAAAGAAAGGGTTATGGACTACTTAGACGAGGTGGATCCCGTGGCACAGCTGATCGGAGCTGTAAATACCATTGACAATAAGGTGGGTCGCCTAATCGGATATAACACTGATGGCATTGGGTTCCTGCGGTCTCTCCGGGAAGAAGCGAGACAGGAGCCGGAGGGTAAGAACATTACTATTCTGGGTGCCGGCGGTGCAGCCCGGGCCATTGGCTTTCAACTGGCGTTAACTTGTGTCAATCGATTGCTTATCGCTAATCGTACCGAAAGACGTGCCGTTAGATTGGCAGGGGAAATCGCAAGGGGGACCAATTGTCAAGCTGAGGGCATATGCTTACACGACGTCGATGGAAGCTTACCTTCTACGGACATTCTAATCAATACTACCTCCTTGGGTATGTATCCCGAGGTTTGCTCTGCACCACCGATAGATCTAAAGCTTCTGCCTTGCCATGCTCTAGTATGCGATATTGTATATAACCCCGGCCAGACTCTCTTGCTCCAAAGGGCGACCGCCAATGGTTTGGCTACACTTCCGGGGCTAGGCATGCTGGCATATCAGGGGGCAGCCGCCTTAGAAATATGGTTGGGAGCTANAGCGCCGGTNGATATCATGAAAGCGGTGTTGCGTGAGCAGCTTATGGTCAATGGGGATATGGACAATGGGATCTAGAACCAGAAGTTCACTAGGTGCACTAAGCAAAGACTCCCGCCTGGCGGCGGGAGAGTTATCACTTTGATTAGATTACGTCTAGGCCCTGATGAACCAGAACTTGGCAGAAGGGCTAGCCGATGGGTGGCTCTCCTTTGATGCTCTTGATTAGTTTCATGGCGCCACTCACCTTTGCTCGTGTGCCACTGATTACCAAGCCGACGCTGCCTTCACTACCACCTACTCCGCCTGCAGAAACTTGCACGGCATCAACCTCAAAGAGTATAGCTAGTGCTCCAATCTCGGTGACGATGTTTGCGCCGGTAATGGGTATCATTCCACAGGGTGTGCCAAGGGTATCGTCGAAAACGCCGATGCCTAACTGGCGTACCGCTATTTCCACTGATGGGACGAGCTTCTCTAATGAAGCAGGGATAATCAAATGGCTGCCTTTTGCATATAGTGGCCCTAGTGCGGTGCCACAGGTTCCGCCGCTGGGCGATCCCACTAACACGCCTGCGGTACCCGACAAGTCGATGGCGTTAGCCCCTTTAATAAATACGTCTTCGTCGGTAAAATCTGCGAGGACCTCTGGCCATGGTCTAGAGCTTTGCTGACCGTTCTCGAAGCAGAGGGGAGCCATACGGGTTTCACTAGAGGTAACGGAGTACTCACCACCGGTAACTATCCCAGCGGTATAGCGCAGCTTGTCTAGGGTTTGCCCTGTCACTTCCTCTGCGATATAGCCATTTGTGATACCGTTGGCTATGATTAATCGGCCTTGATGACGGGCTTTCTCGACAACGGGCATGGCTGCCACTGCCTTGGCGATTAGGCGCTTCCCCTCTGGGACCGTTAGGGAAAACAAAGCCCTTGCTCCATCATTTCTTGCAGTCATAGGCATGCTCCTTTCAATAAAAGGCAGATTATCTACGTCTAGTGATCAAGGGATTCAAGGTACTCGCGGCAAACATGGTTCACCTGGCGCTGGGTCTGGATCAGGATCTCCATGATCTCCTCCTTAAAGCGCCGGACTAGTTCTTCATCGAACAGGTTAATTTCGATAGTTTTCAATAGAGTGCCCAGTTGCTGATTTAGCTCTCGTTGCGTATTCACCACTGCTTGCCATTGAGTTTCCACGGGTAACAATTCCTCCTACCTCAGGTGGGAGGCTTCTGCCCCCACTTGCTGCTAGAACTCTATTCTACATAGCTATCGCGTAGACCTGCCCTAGCCAATGCGCAGGTAATATGGAGCTGACGGAGTACATATAGTACTAAGAGGATTGCCTCTTTAAGAATCTTGGTTTACGAAGGGAGAGAAAGGTCTCTGCTTGGCGGCGACCTACTTAGGTGACTGATAAAATACGAGTTGGCGTCATATTCGGTGGACGCTCCAGTGAGCATGAAGTCTCGCTCACGTCAGCGGCTTGTGTGCTAGATGCTATAGACAAATCAAAGTACGATGTAGTGCCTATTGGCATCACAAAGGCTGGGCAATGGCTTGTTGGGGAAGATGTGCTTCAGCTGTTGGCCTCCCCTTCTTTGCAGCTTACTAATGAAAAAAGTGGAGCTTTGCTCCAGAGCTCTTTTTTCAATGAAGCTAAGAAGGTGTCACTGCTACCGGTTCCTGGGGAAGCTGGTCTAGTCTGCCTCGAGCCCAAGAAGCATGGCATGGAGGTATCCGGGGCTGTTGGTCATTTGGACGTAGTATTCCCGGTTTTGCATGGTACTTATGGTGAAGACGGTGCCATCCAGGGGTTAATGGAGTTATCTGACCTACCCTATGTTGGGGCCGGGATCACAGGTTCAGCGGTAGCCATGGATAAGGCCATGGCCAAAGCTGTTCTGGCAGCAAGTGGATTTCCACAATTGCCATATGTAACCATTCTCCGCTCACACTGGGAAAAGAGCCCGATAGCAGTGCAAGATGAGATAGAAGCAAGTATCGGGTACCCATGTTTTGTAAAACCGGCTTCCTTAGGCTCTAGTGTTGGCATTTCTAAAGTGCGCAGGAGAGACGAGCTGCAGGCTGCTCTAGTGGAGGCAGCGCTATATGATCGAAAGATAGTTGTAGAAAAAGATGCTGGTAATGTCCGGGAAATCGAATGCAGTGTATTGGGCAATGAAGATCCTGTTGCATCGATTCCCGGTGAGATCATACCTTCCCGCGATTTCTACGATTACGTGGCTAAGTACCATGACAGCGATTCCCAGTTGATTATTCCGGCGAGGCTCTCCCCTGCTGCCACCAAGGAAGTGCAAGAACTCGCCGTTGCAGCTTTTAAGGCGCTAGATTGTGCGGGTATGGCTCGAGTAGATTTCTTTGTGGATAAGGACACAGAGCGCGTCCATATAAATGAGATCAACACAATACCGGGGTTCACCCCCATCAGTATGTATCCGAAGTTATGGGAGGCCTCTGGTCTATCCTATGCGGAACTCATTGATGAGCTCATTCGGTTGGCCCTTGACAGGCACCGAGACAAACGGCGGAATGTGACATCCTTCTCTCCCCAACAGCATAAGTGATGTTTGGCTTTTGACAAGAGATGGGTTATCAAAAATGGCCTAGCGAGGCGGAAAGGATCGAGACCAATGGTAGGACCCATGAGAAGGGACCCACGCTCTCGGCTTTGGGGACGGATCTTGATGAATGCTGCCTCCGTTGGTTCTGTTGGTTGGGGTTGGCTGTTTTACAAACACATTTGGCAGGCAGCTATCCCCGCATTTGGTTCACCGGAGCCCTACCTAGCATCGCTTAGGTGGCTTCTGGCAAAATATCTCGTGGCTGGCGGGGGGCTGCTATTGGCTTGGTGGGCAGGCTTTTCGCTAGCTCGATCTCCTAGAAGATCAAAAGTCGAAGAAGGTACCGGACAACGGCAGCTCGGTTCATAGAATGAATTGACCATTTTGAACACAGCGTGGGAGATAGTCAGGGGAGTAGTTGTAGTTGAGTCTTATGCAGCTTAATCAAGTAACCAAATACTTTGCAGATCAACAGATCATGGCTGAGGTGACAGCCACCGTTGAACCCGGGGACAAGCTGGGCCTAGTCGGTCTTAATGGAGCCGGGAAGACGACTTTGCTGTCCCTTATGGTAGGGGAGATCACCCCTGATCATGGTTCAGTGAATAAGGCTGCCCGTTGTAGGGTGGGGTATTTGCCCCAAAGGCCTCGACGGCCTCCGCATACTACTCTAAGACAGCTGCTGATGGGTGAGCTAACCGAAATAATCGAGATGGCCACTGCCTTAAGACAGCTAGAGCTGACTATGGCATCGCCAGAGGTATTCGGGGATGAAAGTCGATTGGAAGAAGTCATGGGGCGCTATAGCCGTCTACAGGAAGAGTTTCGTCATTTGGGCGGTTACTCCTACGAAGTCAAGATGAAGCAAGTCATCTATGGACTCGGCTTTACTAGCGATGATTTGGACCGTTGGATGGAAGAGTTCAGCGGGGGAGAGCAAGTAAGGGCTGAGCTTGCCCGGTTGCTCCTAGCTGAACCGGATTTGTTGCTCTTAGATGAGCCCACAAACCATCTGGATATGCAGGCAACGGAGTGGCTGGAGGGGTATCTCAAATCAATCCCGCAAGCCATTGTGGTGGTTTCCCATGATCGATACTTTCTTGATGTTGTCTGTAAAGGAATTTGGGAGCTCGACAATGGTCAGCTTTACCAATATACTGGGAACTTCAGTAAATATCTTCAACTAAGACAAGAGCGGCTGGAACGACAGCAGAAGCAATATGAAGCAGTTAGGGAAGAGGCTAGCAAGCTCCAGGAGTATATTGCCCGGTACAGGGCAGGTAACCGCGCCAAACAGGCTCAGAGCAGGGAGAAACGGTTGGAGAAACTCCAATATGTATCCAGGCCTACAAAGGATCAGGGCATGCGTTTGGATCTATCGTATTCTACCCATACAGTGAAGCAAGTACTGACTACACAAGAGCTTGCCGTGGGCTATGGGGATGCAGCACTGATATCCGGTTTGAACTGGACGGTTTTGCGGGGAGAGCGATGGGGAGTGATTGGCCCTAACGGTGTCGGCAAAAGTACTCTGCTCAAGGTCTTGGTTGGGGAAGAAGATGTTCTTGGTGGGACTTTCCATTGGGGTGACGGCGTTGTCTTAGGTTATTTTCGCCAGGGCTTGGACGATTTAGATGAAGATAGTACTGTCCTCGATGAACTGCTGAATGTGCGCAATCTACCTGTGGGAGAAATGCGCAGTTTTTTGGCGAGGTTCTTGTTTACCGGAGAAAAGGTATTCCATTCCATCGGGGCCCTAAGCGGAGGTGAGCGCTGTCGCGTTGCCCTAGCCAAGCTGCTTTTGGCCGAACCAAACGTATTGGTTCTCGATGAGCCCACTAACCATCTGGATGTGGTTAGTAGGGAGGCTTTGGAGGAGGCGTTGGCTGGCTTTACCGGCACAATGATCCTGGTAACCCATGATCGCTATCTCTTGGACAAGCTGGCAACAGATCTACTTATTCTTGCGCCGGGTTCATTTGATGTATACGCGGGGACGTACAGCGCGTTTAGAGAGCAGATGACTAAAGAGCAAACTGCTGCCTCGCCGATCAAGAAGGCGAAGACTTCTAGCTCGGCGAAGGAGCCCAGTACAGATAGACAAGTGGCCCGCTGGAGGCAAGAGTATGCGGAACTGGAAAATACCATTCTCGCGCTGGAAGGGGAGCTGGATCTTGTTACTGAGAAAATGGCACAGCCGGAGGTCTATGCCGATGGGGCTTTAATCCGGGAAACGAGTCTTCGTCATCGTGCCATTGTTGATGAGTTGGAAGAGCTTTATCAAAGGTGGGAAGGGCTTCTGGAGCAAATGGAAAGCAGGAATCTCACTCTGTGAAGCGAAGTATTTTACAGTATTGCTAACATGACCCAAAGGGCCTTTGGGNTGCTCCCAAAGGCTCATTTGGGTAAACGCATTTAGCCCTATGTAGTTGCCGGAGCTTGGGAGGGATACCGATGGCAAGCGACAATGCCAGAGCTTGGCAGGTGGAAAGCCCCCGGTGGCTAGTGGCTGTGCCTCGGGAACTACTTACTGTCTACCACCGCGTTGTGGGCAGTCAAGCAGTGCTATTATGGCTGCATTTGCAGTGCTGGGGTGAGCAAAGCTCCGTATCAGATATTGAGGCTTTAGTATCCCAATTGGAGGAGCAAACTGGTTTTCCACCGGAAGACATTTACTTGGCACTACACAAACTAGAGCAGTACGAGCTTGTGGAGATGAAAGATAGAGTCATCAGGCTGCACCTGCCCTTGTCACAGGAGCAGTTTGCTCTGCGTTTTGCCCCGGAACTAGCGGCAGGGTCTTTTGCATCGGAGCCTGATGCTATTGATACGTCTGTGTCTGGGAACACCTCTGCCCCAAATACACCTGAGGCGTCTGACCTAGAGGAGGGTTCTTCAGGTGATTTGGACAAGCAAGTTTTCTCTTCGCCCGAAGCTGATTTTGAGGCGGTCCTTGATCTTTATCACAAGCGCATCGGCCTTATGGGACCGAAGCAAAGGGACATATTGCAGTTTTGGGTGGAAGAATCGGGCATGACCGCGGAAGTAGTGGCCGCAGCCATTGATGTCACTGCCCGTAAGGCAGAGAATCCCAGAATCCAGTATTTGGAAGGCGTACTGCGGAACTGGTTTAATGACGGTGTCCGCACCTATGCTGATGCCATAAGAAAATATCCGGATCTCACGGGNGAGAGTCAAAGTCCTGCCAAAAGCTACGAAGGATTGCCTAATGCCGGAGCATACTCTGAGGTTGATAGTGAGTTAGTCCGCAAGTGGAAGGAGCTTTACCCCGATGAGTATAATAGCTAAGGATTTGGCTACCAGCGAGGATCGACTTCCTTTCGTCCCCATGGATCTCGATGCCGAGCGGCGGGTCTTGGGTATATTGATCAAATATCCAGACAAGATCGATCTAGCTGTTGACAAGCTGCAAGCCCATCACTTCTATGACCGCATTCATCGCATGATCTATCAAGCAATTTTGGAGCTTTACCATGCCAGAGGCCGGATATCATATACCCAGGTATATGCCAAACTGCGTAAGGAACAGCAGATAGATACTCTGGAAGAAGTCTTGGTTGCCATAACTGAATCCTTTGCCAGTCAAGCAGAATTGGAGCCTGGAATCGAGGTTCTTCTGGAGAAGAATGCCAAACGCCAGATATTACAGGCTGCTCAACAGATCGAGCAGATGATCTTACTGGAGACGGAAGACAGTATTGAGGCTTACCGAGCCAAGGCTCAGGAGCTAATCTTCGCTGCAACTAATGCTGTGGCGAGCCCAGAAGACGATGCCAAAGATCTTTTGACCGTCCTAAACAAATGCTATATAAATTTGTTGGAACGACGGGAAGGCAAGTCTTCCCATGGTTTGTCAGTGCGCTATCCGTCAATTGATGCTTTCACGACAGGTTTTAAGAACAAAGACTTGATAATTCTGGCTGCTAGACCTAGTATGGGCAAAACTTCTCTCGCACTGAATTTTGCGGTTAATGTGGCCAAGCGGGATATACCTGTACTGATATTCAGTTTGGAGATGGATGATGAGCAAATCGGCGATCGATTGGTGTTAAGTGAGTTATTCCAGTTTAAAGGTCATGGTAAAGCAGAAGTCACGGCTTTCGATTACGCTACCAGAATGACCGATGCTCAGTTCGCCTCCACTCAATCAGTGTTCAATGAGTTGTATAAACTGCCGATCCAGATAGTTGACAGACGAGGATTGACAGTAGCGGAGATCCGGGCTAAAGCTAGGAAAGCTAAGGCAGAACAACCGGATTTAGGCCTGATCATCGTAGATTACCTGCAGCTAATCAAACCTCCAGCGGAAAGCAGAAAGAACTGGGCTCTGGTAGTAGGTGACATTGTTCGAGAACTGCGTGATCTCGCCGGTGAGCTTGACCTTCCTTTGATTCTTCTGTCACAGTTAAATCGGGGAGTAGAGAGCAGAGAGGACAAAAGACCACTCATGTCTGATTTGAGGGATAGTGGCAATATTGAAGAGTTTGCCGACGTGATTATGTTTCTTTACCGGGAAGACTATTACTATCCAGAGATGGCGGCGGAAAAAGGACTTACAGGTGTGACGGAGGTCATCTTTGCTAAACAACGCAAAGGGCCAACCGGCAAGATCAAGCTCAAATACCAGAAGGAGTACACCCGGTTTGTGGAGGAAAGCATGAGAGAGGAAATCTAAACGGCCAACATATTTGCCTTTCTAAGAATTTGGGGTGTTGGTATGGAACTATTCGAAGAACTGGAGCGGATTAAGATTCGATTCGTGGCAGCCTATGATAAGCTGGTGGATCAGGGTCTAATATCCGAAGATGAATACCTCCAGATCATGGAGATGATTGACAACCTTGATAAGTATAGTATAGAGGAGCTCCGAGAGAAACTAGGCCGTTTTCGCACAGTGGAGGGTATAGGCAGCAAAGAAGCGCCCAATCCACATTNATTGATAACGGGGGGCTAGGAGGTTGACGCTGTGAGTTCGAAACTGGCAGTNAGATCACAAAGGCGCCAACTNTTGATGGGCGGTCTTTTGGCGGCATTTTTCCTGAGCTTGGCCATATNATTTACAATGCTCAAGACTGTTACTATTATTGTCGATCAAGACATTCACAGGATAACAACCTGGAGAACCCATGTAGAGAGCGCTCTGGCAGGTGCCAATATTATCCTAATGGAGGGCGATGTCGTGGAGCCAGACCCCGGTCAAAAGTTGGTTAGGGGTATGGAAATCCGTGTTAAGCGTAGCTTTCCCGTGCATATCATGGTCGATGGCCAGGAGCACCAAGCAAGGTCTGTTGGTGAAACTGCGGCAGAACTCTTGGCTAGGGAGGGTGTTTCACTTGGACCGTTGGATCGCGTAGAGCCTGACATTGATCACGTGGTTACGGCTGGCGAACTTGTAAAAGTCATCAGGGTGACCCAGGAGCAAGTCGTTATAGAAGAAGAGATTCCCCACGGGAGTAAGCAGTGGGCTGAACCAACTTTAGAGAAAGGTAAGACTAAGATTGTTCGGCAAGGTCAAACGGGGTTGAGGCACAAGATTTTCGANGTTACTTATGAGGACGGAACCGAGGTAGACCGCCAGTTGGTGGACACCGTGATGGTCCGGGAAGCACGGGATGAGATCATCGGTTTGGGCACGAGAGAGGTATGGAAGACCCTAAGCACCGCTCGAGGNGCTATCCGGTACCGGGATCTGCAGGAAATGACTGCTACCGCTTATTATCCCGGTCCGGAAAGCACCGGCAAATGGGCGGATGGGTATACTGCCACTGGTGTCAAGGCAGGTTTTGGGATAGCCGCAGTAGATCCCAAGGTGATTCCTTTAGGTACACGCTTATACATACCAGGCTATGGTCATGCCCTAGCCGCCGATGTAGGGGGAGCTATCAAGGGCAAACGCATAGACCTGTGTTTCGAAACTTATCAAGAAGCCATACAATATGGACGGCGGAAGGTAAAGGTGTATATTCTAGACTAGGTGGGCAGGGGGGTCCTGCCCTTTTTCATAGAAGGTGATGGCTGAGTGCAAAAAGACGTGGGCAACATTGATGCCTCCTTAGCGACGCCCAGAGCTGTACAACAACTAATCAGTGAGCACGGTTTTGTTTTTCGACGTTCTTTGGGGCAGAATTTCTTGGTGGACGGCAATGTACTGCGGAACATCGTTAGGGCGGCGCAGATCACTCGGAAAGATACTGTAATCGAGATTGGAGCAGGGATTGGGACCCTAACCAGAGCCCTGGCCAGTACAGCAGAGCGANTTTTGGCCATAGAGATTGATGCTCGGTTACACCCTATTCTACAAGAAACAGTTGAGCGGTACGGTAACGTAGAAGTCTTGGCCCACGATGCTCTGAAGCTTGACTGGCAGGTGCTTTGGGACGATTATGACCTCAAGCAGGCCAAACTAGTGGCCAATCTTCCCTACTACATTACGTCACCGTTACTGGTTAACGTGCTTACCGAGGAGCTTCCCTGGGATAATCTGACAGTGATGATGCAAAGGGAGGTGGCTGAAAGGCTGACAGCTAAGCGAGGCACTAAGTCCTATGGTACCCTGACAGTCCTAGCTAGCTATTATAGTGATGTAGAGATTTGTCAGATAGTACCTCCTACAGTGTTCATGCCTCAACCCGATGTTGATTCAGCTGTCGTGCGCTTCACCATGCGACCTTATACGCTAGAAGTACACGATCCTGCACTGCTTTGGCGGGTAATAAAGGCAAGCTTTGCTCAAAGGCGAAAGACATTGGGCAATAACCTAGCTGCAGCTTTGAGTGGTATTCTGACAAAGGCCGAACTGGAGAGCATTCTGCAGGCCTTAGGCATTGATTCCCGACGCCGAGCCGAAACACTAAGTCTCCAGGAATTTGTGGTGCTTGTCAACCGCCTGGAAGATTGTATATAGTTCAGAAGTAGGTGGCAGCGCTCACAAGACTTACTTGTCTGGGCTAAAGGTGAAGTGCAAGACAATCTCGAATAACTTGGATATTGAGGTGAGTACATGGAGTACTTTATTAGCCCGACTAAAGGAAGGCTCTCCTTCGATGAAGTCTTCAATGACATGATCAATTACGTCCAGGAGCAGCCAGAATCAGATTACAAAATCATAATCGGCACTGACTCCCAGTATAGNCAGGATAACACTTGCTTCGTCACTGCTATCATCGTTCACCGCATCGGCAAGGGCGCACGTTATTATTATGCCCGGGAATGGGAGTTTATGGGCAAGTCTCTTCGTCAACGGATTTTCTACGAGACTTCCCGCAGTCTTGCTCTAGCCAGTTGGGTAACGGAAAGACTGGCTGAAAACGGGCATGCTGACCTGAACGTGGAGATTCACCTGGATGTGGGGGTCAACGGTCTGACAAGGGATCTTATTCGTGAGGTGACCGGTATGGTAGTGGGGAGTGGGTTCGATGCTCGCATCAAACCTGATTCCTACGGAGCCTCCAAAGTAGCAGACAAGTTCACCAAGTAGACTACCCTCCTCTTTGGCTTCCAGCAGATCTTCAAGGAGCCCTAGTCCCATGGGACTCTCTAGACAGCGTGCACACATCTTTCTTCCTTAGTCATAGAATAGTGCAGGGCTTATTGTCGCGCTTTCTACAAAGTGCGGTATTTTGCTGTATCTATTGGGGCGAGATTCGCTTTGGAGGATCGCAGATGACTAGTGGAAGGATTTCAGTCAATGGACGTGTTTGGGAAAGTCAAGAAGCCCTTCAGTGGGTAGATGNTGTGCTGTTAGTTCCGTTACAGGTGGTTGCGGAAAGGCTAGGAGCATGCGTTTATTGGCAANCTTACCCTCATCNATTCAAGGTGGAAAAAGGCGAGAACAGTTGGGAGTTTTCTCTAGACAAAGATATAGTATGTGTGTCAAGCATGGGGATGGATATCCATGGGCCCGTTTGCATGCACGGACTAGGCAAAGTGATGGTACCCGTATCTTTGCTCAGCCAATGTCTTGATCTGCAGTGGGCCTACTTAGCTGATATAGACGCTCTAATCATAACCCGCCGGGAACCGGCTCTAGAGGGTAGATGCATCATGCTCGATGCCGGTCATGGAGGCGATGACCCTGGCGCTGCACATGGTCTGCTAATCGAATCGGAGTTGAACTGGGACATTGCCCAACGATTGGCTGACATCCTTGAGCTCTGTGGTGTCGATGTGCGCTACACCCGAAAAAAACTGGGGGAGGCCACCTTAGCCCAACGGTTAGATATAGCCAATCGGGCCCAGCCGGATCTATTTATTAGCATTCATCATAATAGCTTCCCAGATGCAAAGATGAACGGGACGGAGGTTTACTGGTATGGCAACTGGTCGGCCCGACAGTTNGCAGAATACATCCAAGACCATGTCCTAGAGGAGCTGGGCACGCTAAACCGAGGCGTGCGAGAAGCGGCATTCTACTTGCTACGTCATGTGTCGTCTGTATCTGTGCTAATCAAGGTTGGTTTTCTTACCGGGCTAGAGGATAGTACCAAAGTTGCTGACCCATGGTTGCGAGAAAGGGTGGCTTTGGGCATATTTAGGGGAATTCGGGATTATATCGAAGTGCATAGTGTCCAAATGTAAAATTCTTGTTGCAAAGCGCTCTCTTGCTCCTTGACAAGGCAGGAAGGCCATTGATATAATTATAATTTATTTGACTCATGCCAGGGATTGTGGTATAATTTTTTTGACAATGTAAAGGGAAGGTGATGCCGGATGCCAGCACAGAGCGCTAATAACCTTGACACCATTAAGAGGAATCTAGAGGCGAATGTTGGCCAGAAGGTCAAATTACGGGCTAACCGGGGACGCCGTAAAGTCATCGAGGCCGAAGGAGTGCTGGAGCAGACCTATCCCAAACTTTTCGTGGTAAAGCTAGACAAACCGAGCCCGGTACGAAGACTTTCATACACCTATGCTGATGTTTTGACCGAGACAGTCGAAGTCACCATTGGTGACAAACAAGTAGGAGCGGCACTCTAGTCAACGATGATAGTCTCTAGACCTATGGCCTAGTTGGTTACAGATTCCCTTGGTGTCTGTTATTTCTAACTGCGGCCCTCTAAACGGGGGCCGCAACGTTTGATCTTGTCCCAGGTAGATTCTCCTGAATTTACCTGGGATTTTATTTTGCCCATAATCGAGCTTCTAATGCAGGCAACAATGGGCATATGAATAGTTAGGATGAAGGAGGCACAGGCCATGGCTCAGCAGGCTAGGCGGCCAGGAAGACTGATCATTCTTAAGCTGGGCGACAAGGGGCTCCCTGTTATTTGGCTGCAAGAAAGGCTACATTCCTTAGGCTATGACGTAGGTGCCATCGATGGCATTTATGGTTTTCTCACCGAAGAGTGCGTACGCTCCTTGGAGCGGGACTTCGGTCTTGCGGTGGATGGCATGGCTGGGCCACGGGTGATAAATCTCCTGCAGGACTCTGAGATAGGGGCCCACCGAATAGTACATCTCGTGGAGCGGGATATCGCGCTAGCGGAAATTGCAGATAAATATGGGATAGCGAAAGAGGCTATTTGGCTGTGGAATCGCGGCTTGAGGGGAAAGGAGAGGATTGAAGGAGGCACCCGCCTGGCTCTACACCGCCGTACGATCTGGGGTGTAGTTCTAGGAGAAATGCTTCCAGGCGCAAAATACCCATGGCAGGACGTTTTGCCGCAGCTCTCGGGACTCTTGTTGTATAGTTTTTCTTTGTCAAATAGTGGCGAGGTTGAGGGCCACATACCAGAGAATATCTATGAAACTGCCAAAGCCAATCAGATCAAGGTGATCCCTGTGATTAGCAACAGACACCGAGAAACATACGATGAGTCGGCTGTCCATATGCTTCTGAGGCAGGGCAATGCCCGGAGAATGCTCTTAGATACGGTTAAGGATTTGGTTAAAGACTCTTTGGTGTACGGGATTGCCTTGGATATTCAGGGTGTATGCATGGGCTACGGGCGTCGTTTCGCAGCACTGGTGGGAACACTGCGAGAGTTGGTTCAGCGCCATGGCAAGAAGCTCTATACCACCTTAAGACCACAAGGTGACGATAGAAGGCTCTTACCCAGACATGTTGATCCTCGGGTTTGGGTATCTTTGCCACACCGGGTGATATTGCAGCTTGCCTGGGAGTATTCTTCAAAAGGACCAGGACCTCGATTGGGCATGGAATCGCTGAAGAGCCAACTTGGCAAAGTAGCAGGGTATATCCCCTGCTGGAAACTTATTGTGATTCTGCCCGTCAATGGCATAGCTTGGAAAATGAATGATTCCAAAAAAGACTATGCCTATCTAACCTATGACGATGTCCGGAAGATCGCGTATAGTAAGCAGGCCAAAGTAAAATGGGATGAGCAAGAGAGGATCCCCTACTATGATTATGTAGATCAAGGAGACTGTTTCCGTGTCTGGTTCGAGAACAGGGATAGCATTGATACTAAACTCAGGTGGCTTAGCCGCCAACACTTATCGGGGTTAGCTGTCATGCCCATGGGCTCTGAGGATTCTCGAATCTGGAAGGAGCTTCATAAACATTTTATAAAAGCTGAGCATTCTGGATAAGTCCTCCAAATCATACAATATTTACCGCGATAGTCAAGGGCCTCTAGGCATATAGATTAGAGTGTTTAGTGGGAAGGAATGAAGGGGGGAAGACCCGTGGCGTTAAGGATAAAGGAGGATATGGTCCAGCTAGAGTCTATTATCGGCTCAAATTCAGCACAGACTGTAGCGGAAGGAACAATAACAATTCCCGGCAGCATGCCCTCGGCCGAGAGGATTGTCAAGGTATCTGCAGTGCCGAGCATAAGGGAAGACTGGTTGGAAGAAGATAGAGTGAACATTGAAGGAGCAGTATCCATCACCCTAATTTATGCAGGGCAATACGAAACCGGTAAGGCATATTACGGGAGCGTCCAAGCTACAGAAGTAGTTCCTTTTGCCCATTTTGTTGATGTTCCTGGTGCGTTACCCGATATGCAAGTAAGCAGTCGCGCAAATCTTTTGGACCTCCAACCTACTCTTCGCAGTGATGGTCGCACTATCGATTTGGACCTAATCTTAGAGGTCACAGCGGTGGTGACGGTTGGGCAAGACATGATCTTCGTAACAGATGCTTCTGTTAGCCCACCAACCAAGCTAAAGCTGGTTAAAGAGCCGGTTCATGTTGAAGATGTCATAGGCGAAGGGGCTGTGCAAGCGGAGATCCGAGAAATGCTTTCAGTGCCTGTCAGCGCCGGTCATCCTGTGCGAATGCTCGATCTGCAAGGGCATTTTCGGGTCGTTGAGAAACGGACAATGACCGATAGAGCCATTATCTTGGGGACCATGAACTATAAGGCAATCTGTGCAGGCAGCTCACCTGACACCGGCGATGAACAGCTCTTGGTCTACCGCTGGGATGACATATCGCGGATGGAGCTAACTGCTGCCATACCGGGGAGTAAGGCAGGGATGATTGTCCATAGTCAGCTAGAGCCTCCTAGAATTGTCGGCCGCATCGTCAATGATGGGCAATTCATCAGCGTGGAAGGGACAATGGGATATAAAACTAAGGTTGTACAACCGCGGGATATAACTGCTATTACAGATGTACAGGTAGAACCCGATCTGGAGATTGGCCTTCGCTGGGAGCCCATTATGATCAATCAAATCGGAGATTCCGTGGCCAAAGAGGTCTATATAGATGGTACGGTAGAGCTGCCCGAATCGCGTCCACCTCTTGAGCGCTTATTAGATACAGAGTTTCGAGCTGCGGTAACTAGTACTACTGTGGTGGGTAACCGCGTTATGGTCTCTGGATACGTGGATTTGGCGGCGATCTATATAGGTAGGACCGATGACTTTGCCGAGCCAGTCTATCAAGCTTCCTGGAACAATGCAGGAGTATTTGAGGCCAGCATGAATGTACCTACAGTTTCAGTAGATGCCGGGATCGACGCAAATGTGGTAATCCTCGATACAAGGGCGGAACCACTTAGCCGGGATACTATTGGATATCATGTGACCGCTAAGGTATCTTGTCGAGTCAAAGAGCCGCTGACCAAGGAAATAGTAGCTGAGGCAGTGGAGCTTCGCAAGTTCCCGGGACGCTTGCCGACATATACCTGCGTAAACATACAACCCGACGATACTATGTGGCAGCTAGCGACAAGGTATCGCACCACAGCAGAGGCGTTGCTGGAGCAGAACCCAGACCTAGTAGATTTGCACCCAAGTCAGGTTCTACCTGTAGGTACCAGAGTTTTCATCACCAAGCATGGAGCATCATCTTTGCTATAGGCTTCAAGTTTCGAAATACAAAGAAAGCTATGTAGAATTGCTGCCGGCGCAACCTTTGCTCCGGCAGTGTTCGTATTCGGTGCATGTCAATACCAAGCATAATCATACATTGTATTGCCCATACTACAGATCATGGAATAGTCTTTTTTGAGCCTTTCGAGGAGGGGATTTAAGGATGGGTTCTGAACTCAACCCAGGTGACATTAGTCTGGAAAACGCCAATCGCATGTATACAGATGCTGAAGATCAGCTGATCCTAGCCAAGTGGTGGAATAAGAAGTTGCGGGCAGAGCTAGCACAAGAATTGGGCAGAACCGAAGCTGCATTGGCCCAGCGTTTTTATGCTATCCTCAAAAAGCGCGGACTGGATCCAAAGGCATACAGGGCAGACATGAAACAAGAAGGCAGGCGGCACCTATACTCTACCTCAGTAGCCAAACAGGGCTGGACCCGCCAAGAGGATATCTTGCTTTGGCGGCGTCTTAAGGCAGGGGAGTGTTTTGATTCTGTTGTGGCTCTTTTGCCAGGCCGCAGTGTTGAAGAATGCCGGGAACGCTATGAGATTTTGCGTCAAGCCAATGCTTCCGAAATATCGGATCAACAACAGGTCGATGTGGCACAGCCAGTTACTGCTGGTATTTCCGCCGGCGCCGCTAGCTCCCAGCCGGATAGCCAGTCTCCTATGGAGTCCATAGGTGCCAAGACCGGGGAGGAGCATACAAACGAAACCGATGACTTCCTGGACGCGCTTAGGCAGTTCCCGCAGCAGGCGGGTGCGTTGAGCTATCGCATGGATGCCATGGAGAAAGATATGGCATATATGAGGAACAATCTTCAATTCGTCCTTGATAACCTGGCCCAAGGCCTACATAACGTGGCGCAATATCTGACTGGCCAAGGACACGATTTTGCCGCTTTTGAGACTATCAAACAGGAAAACCAGGCTTTACGCAATGAGATTGCCGAGGTCAGGCTGAAGGCGGAGAACGAGAAAAAGGAACTAAGGCGGGTATATAACGAACTGGAATTCTGGCTGAGTGAGTTTATGGAAATGCGAAAAATCGAGAAGGTGGCTAATCTAGGCGAGCTGATACCCAAGCTTAAGTATTCCTACGATAGGTTTGGCGTACTTCTGCAGATTGAAAGGGATGCTTAAAGATTGCGACCGAAATAGCAGATACATCTTGGAAAAGCCTTGGCCCTGGGGTTAACCCGCCAGGGTCTTGTTTTTCTTGCAGGGTTTCGCCCCATGTTTGGCGAACGAAAAATAGATACTCCAAGACATTATCATGGATGGTTGGGCGGGGGAAATTCTGTGGCATAGATCTGCTTGTAGGCATGCTTGGGAAAGGAAGGAGAGATAGTTTGCACAAGATGAACAAGTGTCAAGGGAAATCGGTTGAGGAGAGGATTTGGTCCGTTAGCGTATTTGTCATCATTCTCCTATTGAGTTTTATAGCGATGCCGGGCCAAGTCAGTGCTCTGACTGCCGACGATCTAAAAGCTGAGACGGCGCTGTTAGTTGTGTTAGATACGGGCCAAGTACTGCTGGAGAAGCATCCTGACAAGAAGATGGAGCCTGCCAGCATCACCAAAATCATGACCATGCTCTTGGCTTTGGAGGCAGTAGAAAGAGGAGAGACTGCTCTAACTGATGAAATTGTCGTTAGCCCCGATGCCGAGGCCATAGGTGGTTCGCAGGTTTGGCTGCGGGCTGGTGAAGTATTCACCTTGGAACAGCTGCTTAAAGCTGTAGCAATCCAATCAGCCAATGACGCTGCCCATGCCGTAGCTGAGCATATAGCAGGTTCTGTACCGGCCTTTGTACGGCTCATGAATCGCCGGGCCAAGGAACTGGGCATGGAAAACACATATTTCGCCAACGTCCACGGATTGCCGGTGGAACCAGGAGAAGAGCCAAGCCTAACGACGGTTCGTGACATCAAGAAGATGACCCAGGCCCTAATCCAATTTCCAGTTGTATTGGAATGGACCTCAACTTGGTCCGAAATATTCCGCCCCAAGAGCCCGACTACGGTATTGTACAACACTAATCGCCTCTTGCGAGAGTATCCGGATCTNGACGGCCTTAAGACTGGTCACACCAATAGTGCTGGTTTTTGTCTAGTGGCAACGGCCCTGAGGGATGAGGTAAGGCTAGTGTCCATAGTGATGGGCAATAGCAGCGACCTAGAACGACGCGCTGACTCCAGAAGGCTACTGGACTACGGCTTCAAAGGTTTCACAAATCGCCGGCTGGTTGAGGCACGGACTGTTGTAGGAGAAGTTACGGTGAATAATGGTTCACCGGAAAAAGTCAAGGTAGTGGCTGTGCAGTCACTAGATGCAATGGTTGAAAAGGGTGGCTCAGACGACTGGGAGTTCAAATTGCAGTTGCGACCGGACTTAGAGGCCCCTTTAGATTCCGGCGCTGTGGTGGGAGCATTGGTAGCCTATGACGAAGATGGTAGACTGTTGGGACAGGTCTCTGTTGCCAGCGGTGAGGATGTGAAGGTGGCCAATATCTTTGTCCGGATTTGGCGATGGCTGAGAGAACTGGCGAAAACAGTCGTAAAGACCGAGCCAGCGGTATAGTGAGTGTGATTACCAAAGGAGCTGTAGTCAGTGGGTCGAGTAGTGGAGGCAGCCTATGCTAAAGTAAACTTGGCCCTTGATGTGGGGGCTTTAAGGAGCGATGGATATCATAGCATCCATTCAGTTATGCAATCCCTGGCTCTTCGAGATGAGCTCATTTTGGAGGAGCGTGCAGCTGGGATATCCGTAACATGCTTGGCTGGCGATCCTTTAAGGCAAGGGGCACTGGATGCCATTGTCTCCCAGGGTGGATGTATGCCGCCTTCCGATCAACGTAATATTGCTTGGCAAGCCGCAGAAATGCTAATGAAGGAAACAGGTGAGCGACGTGGTTTGCACATAACTATTCGCAAGGCGGTCCCCCTGGCTGCTGGACTAGGAGGGGGCAGTGCCGATGCAGCAGCTGTACTTAGGGGTCTCAATAGGCTATGGAATCTTGGGCTGAGTGTCAACGAGCTAATGAAGATCGGCGCTAGAGTGGGAGCCGATGTCCCCTTTTGTGTGGCAGGAGGAACAGCCGAGGTAAAGGGTATTGGAGAAAAGGTGAATATTTTGCCGTCAATTCCGCCCTGGCCCATAGTTTTGGTCAAACCGCCTGTTGGAGTATCGACGGCCATGTGTTATTCTGATTATGACAGGCTTCCACAACCGATCAGGGTAGATGTGGATATGATGGTAAGAGCTTTGGCCTTAGGGGACCTGTCAAAAGTTGCTTTGTCTCTCGGGAACTCTCTAGAGGTAGTAACCTTTAAACAATTGCCTTTTTTGGCTGAGTTAAAATCGATGTTAGTAGCATCTGGATGTCTGGGAGTTTCGATGAGTGGTAGTGGACCGACCCTCTTCGGTCTGGTAAGAGATGTGAATCACGGGCATGAGGTTCTTCAGAGGCTGAAAGCCAGGCTCATGCAGGAAGCCTATGGTAAGATCCCTAAGGTATACTTAACCATGCTCAAGCCTCACGGGGAACCGCTCCCATGATGGCGGCGTGGTTGGGATACTGCTCCCGTGCAGTACCAGAACCATTCTGATTGCTATCGCCAACACAAGAAGGAGGCGTTGTTGGCAATGCGTGGACGACTGACGCCTATAGAACTGGATAACTATAAGCCTCTTCGCGACATTGTTTTTGAAACCTTACGAGAGGCTATTATTGCTAGCAGGTTGCGCCCGGGTGAAAGGCTCATGGAAGTGCAGATTGCCGAAGAGCTTGGTGTAAGCCGCACGCCTGTCCGGGAGGCTATACGAAAGCTAGAGTTAGAGGGGTTTGTCGTGATGGTCCCCCGTAAAGGCGCTTATGTGGCCGGCATTTCCATAAAGGATATTACAGATGTCTTCGAGATACGCAGGGCATTGGAGGGCTTATCTGCCGAACTGGCCGCGGAACGGATGACAGAAGATGAGCTGGAAGAGTTGGAGCGCCTTCTTGTGCGTACTATGGAGACAACAGAGCGGCTAGATGTGGCCTCGACGGTTGATATGGATACTGGTTTTCACCAAGTGATTTATGAGGCGAGTCGCAACGAAAAACTTAGCAGCATGTTATATCATCTGCGGGAACAAATTCAGCGATTTAGGACCCAATCACTAAGTAGGCCGGGGCGTCTTAGCCGAGTGGTTGTAGAACATAGAGGCATAGTAGATGCTCTCCAACGTCGCGACCCAGAGCTGGCGCGACAATTGGCGGAACAGCATATAGATAGCGCAGAGAGTGAGTTGTTGGCTGCGTTTCAAGAGAGTGAGGAAGAGGACGAGGAGCCATGAATCAAGTAGATGCAGTGGTGCTAGCTGGTGCGCGAAACACGGGTCGCTTGCGGGAAGTCGATGGCAGTTTCTACGAAGCCAGCATCCAAATAGCGGGGCGCCCCATGGTTTATTATGTACTCGATGCTCTAGCCGCAGTCCCAGAGATTCGACGTATCGTGGTGGCAGCTCCCCCCGGAGCCTTTCAAGGTGATTGGCAAGGCAAAGTCTCTTTTGTGCCCGCCGGGGATAGTCTGATGGATAACATACGCATCGGCATGAATGCTCTGGATACCGATGCTAAAGTGTTGATCGTGACATCGGATATTCCCCTTCTCAACCCGGGGGCCGTATCAGATTTCATCCAGCGCTGCCAAGAAAGAGAAGCTGACATCTACTATCCGATTATTAGCAGGCAAGCCAATGATCGAGAGTTTCCCGGTGTGCAACGGACATATGTGCGCTTGCGTGAAGGTGTTTTTACCGGCGGCAATATGGCGCTAATCTCACCCAAGGTTATACAAGCTTACCAGCCCATGATTGAACAAGCCATTGCCATGAGAAAGAAACCTTGGCAGCTCAGTCGGCTTNTGGGAGTTAGGTTTATCCTGAAATATATCCTCAAACAGCTTAGCATAGAGGAGATTGAATCCCGCGTAGAGGATGTTNTGCAATTTCGTGGGGTAGGAGTCATTTCACCCTATCCCCAGGTTGGTATTGATGTGGATAAACCTAGTGATCTCCAGCTAGCCCGACGGGTGCTGGAAGGAAACCATGACACTCGACAGGATACTGCCAATTCCAAGCTACATTATCACTAAAGTAGCCATCTCAAGCTAGTACTACCAGCAAACGACCAGCATAGTGACCTCCCTGAGGTATCACACTAGAAGTGAACCCAGAGGAGGTGATATCATGGGTACTGGTCAGAAAAGTAATACCTTGCTGATACAGCAGGCNTATAACGCCATGGAGCAGTTCAAGTACGAGACGGCCAATGAACTAGGTGTTCAGGTGCCGCCTGGAGACTATTGGGGTAATGTATCCTCTAGGGATTGTGGAGCAGTAGGAGGTAACATGGTGCGGAAGATGATTGCAGCAGCTGAGCAGGCACTGATCGATCAGGCTGCTGCCAATGCACCTAGGAGCTACTGATTACACAACATTGCTGCATAGTCAATTATTGTCTGTTAGCCCGCCGCAAGGCGGGCTTTAGCCATAATCGGTAGTACTTGGCAGGACTCCTCTGGTACATTCCCGAAACCTCAAAATGGAGTAAGTACTCGATTCATGACCCAACATCTGCCGTGGGAGGAGACGAACATGAACATAGCTGCAGTAGTCTTGGCTGCAGGCAAAGGCACACGTATGAAGTCCGCATTACCTAAGATGTTGCATCCCGTCTGTGGACGTCCTATGGTGACGCAAGTGGTTGGGATTCTGCAGGAAGCTGGCATCCACCGGATCATTGTTGTTGTAGGACCTAATGAAGTGGCGGACCGGTTAGGTGACCAGATAGAATTCGTAACGCAAGCAGAACCTTTAGGTACAGGTCACGCTGTCTTACAGGCGGAAGAGGCACTAAAGGGCCATAACGGCCCCGTGGTAGTTGTTCACGGAGACACGCCTCTTTATCTGCCTGACACCATAAAGGAGCTTGTCCGCTATCATCAGGCAGCCGGGGCCACCGGGACTGTCCTTACGGTTGATGTGGAGGATCCTACGGGCTATGGTAGGATTATTCGCGACCGGGATGGGAGCTTCGTCAAGATCGTAGAGCAGAAAGATGCCACCGATGAGGAAGCCAAGACGAAGGAGATTAATAGCGGAACCTATGTTTTTGCAAGGGAGCCGCTTTTTGCTGCTCTTCACCAAATCAAACCCCAAAATGTGCAAAAGGAATACTATCTTACCGATGTTCTTGCCATTTTAAGGAGAGAGCGACATAAGGTAGATATATATAAGCATGGAGATGCAGAAGAAGCCCTGGGGATCAATAACCGGGCCCAGTTGGCTGTTGCCGAGGGAATTCTTCGCGATCGCATTCGGAAGGCCTGGATGCTGGCAGGCGTTACCATGTTGGATCCTAATACGGTCTACATCGATGCTGAAGCCAAGCTAGAAGAGGATGTAGTGATCCTGCCCTTCACGTTTATTGAAGGCAACAGCCGGATTGCCAAAGGCTCAGTGATAGGACCATTTGCCCGCCTGAAGGATGCCCATTTGGGGGAGAATGTGACTGTCACTCAAGCTACTGTTATGGCAAGTAGTATAGGGGCTGGAGCTGTAGTGGGACCATATAGCTATATTCGTCCTCACTGTCACATCGGTGCCGGTGCTAGAATCGGTGGGTTTTGCGAGATCAAGAACACAGTCATTGGCTCCAACAGCAAGGTGCCTCATTTGAGCTACGTAGGAGATACGGATGTGGGAAGCGATGTCAACATCGGAGCTGGTACCATAACCTGTAATTACGACGGAGCCGAAAAACACCGCACCATCATAGAGGATCGGGCATTTATCGGCAGCAACTGCAATCTAGTTGCTCCTGTAGTCATAGGTAGTGATTCCTATCTAGGGGCGGGATCCACCATCACAGGCAATGTTCCCCCAGGGGCATTGGGTGTTGCCCGCAGCCGACAACGAAATATACCTGATTGGGCTGGGAAATGGGGCAAAAAGCAATCAGAGGAAGAGGAATCACGGTAACATTCTCGAATACTCACGGGGGCATCCCTAATACTTCAAAGAACAGGAAGTGACAGGTTTGGCCATCAGGCATAATTANAAGAAGCTAAAGATCTTCACCGGCAACGCAAATCCTAAACTGGCCGAAGACATTGCTANATACCTGGGAACAACGGTGGGCCAATCGGAGATCCATCGATTCAAGGATGGAGAGATCAACATCCGTATTCGAGAGACCGTACGTGGTGCCGATGTCTTTGTAGTACAGCCCATATCGGCTCCTCCCGATACGCACCTCATGGAGCTTCTAATCATGATCGATGCTTTCAAGCGGGCATCAGCCAAGGAAGTCGCGGCTGTTATCCCTTACTATGGGTATGCAAGACAGGATCGCAAGACTCAGCCAAGGGATCCTATTAGTGCCAAGTTGGTTGCCAATATCCTTACAGCTGCCGGTGCAGATCGAGTGCTGACCATGGACTTACATGCCGGCCAGATTCAGGGTTTCTTCGATATACCCGTAGATAACCTGAGAGCCATGCCAATCTTGGCCAATTATTTCCAGGATAAAGAATTTGATGATATAGTAGTAGTTTCTCCCGATGTGGGGGGTGTGTCTCGGGCCCGTGAGTTTGCTAACCGTCTTGATTGTACCCTGGCCATCGTCGATAAGCGNCGCCCAGCACCCAACGTTGCAGAGGCTNCCAATGTAATTGGCGATATTGAGGGGAAAACAGCCATAATAATCGATGACATAATTGATACTGCTGGCACCATTTGTGAGGCGGCACGGGTACTGTTAGACAAAGGAGCCAAAGAGGTATACGCTTGCTGCAGCCATCCAGTGCTTTCGCCACCGGCCACTGAGAGGCTCGCCGCTTCGCCGATAAAAGAGGTAGTGGTGACCAATAGCATTCCTCTGCCACCGGAGAAGCAGTTGGATAAAATGAGAGTTCTATCAGTAGCTCCGTTGTTCGGCGAGGCTATCCGCAGGATATTTGAAGAACTATCAGTGAGCAAGCTGTTTGACTAAAAGAGCCAATACAAGCTGGTTGGAAACGCAGGTTAATTGACCAGTTTCCATCTCAATGATATAATGTTGTAGCTAAAGATTGCGTTTAGCTCATGCAAAGAGTTTTGCTGGCAATGTGAGGAGGACAGAGTTTATGGGACAGTATCAGTTGGCTGCGGAGCTCCGTGATGCTACGGGGAAAGGAGCCAACCGTCGATTGCGCCGAGCAGGGTATATACCAGGTGTTATCTACGGCTCCGGCAAAGACAACGTCAACCTGCAGGTGGAGGAGCGGGTTTTATTGAAGCTCATCCGGGAAGGTGGAGCTAACAGGCTTATCACCTTGCAGTTCGATGGGGAGACGAGGGCCGTTCTCATCCAGGAGTTGCAGGAACATCCAGTGCAAGGCACCCCACAGCACATTGATTTCCTCGAGGTTCGTCTTGACGAGGCTGTAAATGTCATGGTGCCTATCCATATAGTAGGTGAAGCAGAACGTACCAATGATGGTGGTGTTCTAGCTCCGGCTATATGGGAAGTGGAGGTTTCTTGTCTGCCAACGGATATCCCCGATGGCCTCGAAGTGGATGTTTCTGGTTTGGTTATTGGTGACTCGCTACAGGTGAAAGACATTGAGGCTCCTTCTGGAATCACGTTCCTAACCGATCCTGAAGAGACTGTAGTATCGGTCGTAACTCCAATGGAGCTCGTGGAGGAAGAGGACGAGGAAGAGGAAGAGCTCGAACTTGAAGACGGTGCCGAAGTTGACGGAGCGGAGGAAGAGGCTGCGGAAGACGAGGCTGAAGAAACTGGTGAGTAGCTCTGTCACTTGGGTTGAGCCAAGGGTTTTTCTTCAACCTGCCTCAGGTAGCAGGGTATTTGAACAAATGCGTGGCGAGTTACAAGCTGCGCATTTTTGCTTTGCAGATCCACATCAGGGAATCTAGGCTTTAGAAGCCTAGGGCTTAAGCCCGAAGGGTCGTCACGGAGATGGGACTATTGAGAATAAAGGCTATCATTGGTTTGGGTAATCCCGGTATTCGCTATGCCTCCAGCCGCCATAATGCTGGATTTATGGTGTTGGATCAACTGGCTGCTAGATGGAACGCCCAAGCTTGGTTCACGCGCTATCAAGCAAAGCTGAGTCTTGTGACGGCTGCCGGTAAGCGGATTCTGTTGGTTAAGCCGCAAACATACATGAATAACAGTGGTATGGCGGTGAGATCGGTTCTAAGGGCCTACAGTATCTGCCCTGAGGACATGCTTTTGATTTATGATGATCTCGATCTGGAAGTTGGCCAGTTGCGCTTCCGTCGGAAGGGAAGTGCTGGAGGTCATAAAGGAGTTAAGTCAGTTCTGGATCATCTGAATGAGGAAGATTTTCACCGTTTGAGACTGGGAATAGGCAACCCACCCCCAGACGTGGCGGTGGTTGATTATGTCCTAGGAGCCTTTTCGAAACAAGAGTGGGCCATAATGGGTGGTGTTATTGACATAGCCGTAGAAGGAGTCGAACTTTGGCTCCACAACGGGGTCGATGAAGCCATGGCTAGGGTCAATGGAACATTTGTGGAAAGTGGCAATAACCATGCATAAACCTACAAAGAGCAGTCTACCTTACTAATGTGGACGCNTCTATCTTAGCCGAGAGGGAGCGGTAGCCCTTGGCCAATATCGGGCATATGATAAAGGCGGTGGGGATCTCGGGACTAGCCGCCTTCTTGGCGTATGCTATTAATCGTCTGATGGTAATCACATACGGCGAAAGGGCCGTCAAATTTCTTATCCCAGCCTTGGAGGAAGGTTTGAAAACAAGCTTGAGCCTGTTTTTCCAAGTTGAAATACCAGTGGTCCATGCTTTTTTCGGAGCGTACGAAGCTCTATATGATCTTGCTGCCAACCCGGGATCTAGACCGGCGAGGAGATGGTTGGCTGCTGTGGCAGCTNTTGTCGGCCATGGTCTGTTTGGGTATTTGACGTGGATCTTACTAGAACATGNGTTTCACGCTTTGATTGCAGTGGGTATAGTCGGTCTTTTGCACTGTCTATGGAATCTTTTTGCACTGCAATCGTCTCTTGGTGAAAGGATAGAGTAGTAAACGGTGCGCGTAAGCGGGCTTTAGATGACTAAGGCCCTTTTCCCCATGTCTTTGGGAGGGGATAGATATGGGTATACGGGGACTCTTGCAGGTGGTGACTGGTTCACAAGACTTCTCCCAGGTAAGGGCGGGATTGCAAAGGGGGATGTCAGAACAAGCTGTTGTCGGGCTGGTTGGTTCTCAAAAGGCCAGCTACATTGCGGGTATATACGAGGAGTATCAGCATAACCCTTACATGTCACCCAGGCCATTGGTAGTCATTACTTATAGCTCCCATCAGGCCCAACAGCTATATGCAGATCTGTCGGCATTTGTCTCCGCCGATGATCTTTTTTACTTTCCTGCGCAGGAGGTTTTCGCCTATGAAGAAGTCACTCGTAGCCTAGATATCCTGAGGGAGCGATTGTTGGCCTATAAGGCCTTGGCAGAGCGAGCTTCACCAGTGCTAGTTGTGCCCGTCCAAGCCCTGGCTGAGAAACTCATTCCTTCAGAACTACTCTTTGGTGCAAGCTTTACCATTGACATGGACACCTTAGTCGATCTTGAAGGGCTCATCGAAAGACTCATCGCCATGGGATATGAGCGGGTGGGCCTAGTGGAAGGCCCCGCGCAGTTTAGTGTTCGGGGTGGCGTCGTAGATATATACCCCCTTACTGAGGAGATGCCTGTAAGGATAGAGCTATTTGATAACGAAGTAGACTCTATTCGACGCTTTGATCCCGGGACTCAGCGGTCTATAGACAAGATCATATCTGTTCGAGTCTTGCCTGCCAGCGAATTTATCTTAGCACAGGCAACTTGGGAGCAAGGCATTTCGGCGCTAGAGCAACAGGTGCCCTTGCAGATTAAGCGCCTTAGGCGGATAGGGAACAATGAAGCGGCTACAGAGCTCGAGCGGCGATTTGCCCTACAGCTTGAGAAGCTCCGAGAAGGCATGCTCTTTGAAGGGATAGAGCAGCACAAACCCTTGTTTTACTCCCGGTTGGTCTCACTATTGGACTATTTTACCCAGGGGTGCGTGCTTTTCGACGAGCCAGCCCGCATAAACGAGCACTTACGGTCCTTTTTAGAGGACTTTCAGAATTCCTATAAAGCCCTATTAGAGAAAGGACGGCTATTGCCGGGGGTTGTGGACAACTATTTTGACTGGTATGGTATCCTCAACTCTGCCAAGAGGCACCAGATTGTTTATTTGGCGGCACTCTCCAAAAGGGCACCAGGCATGAACCCCGTGGCGACCACTAGTGTTCAGTCCCGCCCTCCGGAATCATTTCACGGTAGGTTCGAGATCCTCAAGGAAAGCACCCAAAGATGGAAACAGGATGGCTTTAGCATCTTGTTTGTAGTTTCTGCCAAAGACCGAGGCCATCGCTTGGTGGAAACCCTGAGGGAATATGATGTGCTAGCCACCTACGTTCCAGAAGTCGATTCTCAATTGCGCCCTGGTAATGTGATTGTAAGTGTCGGCAGCCTACAAGCGGGCTTTGAACTCCCGCAGGTAAAGACCGTTGTTCTTACCGAAAACGAGATATTCGGAAGGATCAGGCAGGCTCGCCGGACTCGCAGTGTAGAAGAAGGGATCAGGATCACAGATTTTGGTGATCTAGAGGAAGGCGACTACGTAGTTCATGTTAACCATGGGATTGGACGGTACTTAGGTGTACAGACCTTAGAAGTAGCCGGTGCTCATAAGGACTATCTAGTGATTCAATACGCGGGCGCAGACAAACTATATGTGCCTACCGAGCAGGTACGGCTACTGCAGAAATATATCGGATCTGAGGATGAGACACCCAAGCTCTATCGACTTGGTGGTGGCGAATGGGCTAGAGTCAAGAAGAGAGTCAAAGAGTCTGTTCAGGAGTTGGCTGAGGGGCTAATTGAGTTGTATGCTCAGCGCCAGACTACCCCTGGGCATCAATTTGCACCGGACACAGTCTGGCAGAGGGAGTTTGAAGATGCTTTTCCATATCAGCCCACGCCTGATCAAATAAGGGCCATTGAAGATACTAAGCGAGATATGGAGAAGGCAAGGCCTATGGACCGTCTTATTTGTGGCGATGTAGGTTACGGGAAGACGGAGGTAGCCATTCGGGCGGCCTTTAAGGCGATAATGGACGGCAAGCAAGTTGCCTTTCTTGTCCCAACAACTATCTTAGCTCAGCAGCACTATCATACCTTTGTCGAGAGATTCCAGGGGTATCCAGCAATCATCCGCGTTTTGAGTCGGTTCCAATCTTATTCCGAGCAGGTGGCTACTTTGGCGGAGTTGAAGGCTGGCAAGGTTGATATCATTATAGGTACTCACCGTTTGCTTTCTAGGGATGTCGAATTTAGCGACCTTGGTTTGGTTGTCATCGATGAAGAACAACGCTTCGGTGTGGGGCAAAAGGAGCGTCTTAAGGAGCTAAGGCAGACGGTGGATGTCTTGACTTTAACTGCTACCCCGATTCCCCGCACTTTACATATGTCCTTAGTAGGTGTGCGGGACATGAGCCTTATAGAGACGCCTCCGGAAAACAGATTTCCTATAAGAACATATGTAGTGGAGTATAACGAGGATGTGATTAGGGAGGCCATCTACCGGGAACTGGCCCGACAAGGGCAAGTGTATTTCGTATATAATCGGGTGCAAACCATTGACCGCATAGCTGCCCATATCATGGAACTAGTCCCGGAAGCTAGATTGGCCGTAGCCCATGGACAGATGGATGAGTCTCGTCTGGAGCGGGTTATGCTCGATTTTCTGCAGGGTGAGTATGATGTTCTCCTGTGTACCACCATCATTGAGACTGGGATGGATATCGCCAATGTGAATACCCTTATCGTATATGATGCCGATTACATGGGTTTGGCCCAACTGTACCAGTTGAGAGGGCGGGTAGGTAGAACAAATCGTGTAGCATATGCGTATTTCACCTACCGGAGGGACAAACTACTATCGGAAACCGCAGAGAAGAGGCTACAAGCTATTAAGGAGTTTACGGAACTAGGTTCAGGTTTCAAGATAGCTATGCGAGATTTGGAGATCCGAGGTGCTGGCAATCTCCTTGGGCCCGAACAGCACGGTTTCATTGCTTCTGTTGGTTTCGAGTTGTATTGCCGCTTGCTGGAGGAAGCTGTTAGCGAGCTTAAGGGGGAAGCTAAGCAGGAGATTCCTGAACCGACCATGGATTTGAATATCGACGCCTATCTACCCGATGACTATGTAAACGATGTGGCGCAAAAGGTGGAGTTGTACAAACGGATTGCAGCTATTACTGCCCCCCACGAAGCTGATGATCTGCTAGAGGAAGTTGTGGATAGATTCGGTGATGTTCCAGCTCCAGTAGTCAATCTTCTTAGAATCGCTGGCCTGAAGGCTTTGGCCAAACAGATTGGAATTGGCTCTATCTCCCAAAAGGGCGGCCAGGCAGTAGTCCGAATGCTATCTGGGCTTAGCATACCACAAGTGGCGGGCAAAGAGCTGTCCCAAGCATTCCGAGGCAGACTTAAGGTACTGGGCAATCCACCTTCCCAAATCCGGTTGCAGAGCCGCAGCCGCGATAGCCAGGTGCTCCTAAAGGAAATCGAACAGGTAGTCCAGTGCATGTTCGAAAGGGTATCTCCCGCAACAGCTGCTCAAAACAGGAGGCAATGAATAAAACGGATAGGCCAGCTATATACTATTTATGACAACTATGTGCGCCCATTACAAAGGAGGGGTGCTGCTTGAAGGCAACTGGTATCGTGCGAAGAATTGACGATCTAGGCCGGGTGGTCATACCCAAAGAGATTCGCCGAACACTGCGGATCCGAGAGGGGGATCCGTTGGAGATCTTTGTGGACAGGGATGGAGAGGTTATTCTCAAGAAATACTCTCCCATAGGTGAGTTGGGGGATTTCGCCCAGGAATATGCTGACTCGCTTTTTGAGGCCACGGGCCATATTTCCATAATCTGCGACCGGGATGCTGTTGTGGCAGTCGCCGGTGCACCCAAGAAGCAGTGGATCGATCGAAGTATACCTAGTTATGTTGAGCAAATCATGGAAAACCGAAAATCAGTTATACTTCCCTCCCCTAACGGGAATGGAGCCATGGACGAGATTGAGGAGGAGCAGTGGGCTTTTCCCCACCAGGTACTAGCCCCGATTATCGCCGAGGGCGATCCTATAGGTGTTGTTATGATCTGTTCGACTGAGTTTACCGAAAGAATGAATGACTTGGAACTTAAACTGGCAGAGACTGCAGCAGGCTTTTTGTCTAAGCAGATGGAGTAAGAGTAGTGGTAGTCTAGGCTAAAGAATCTGCTGGGGCGTAGGAATGTATTGGCTTTTGTAGGACTCATGCTTAGTGAGGCCAAGCTCCAAGATAATCGGGGGCTTGGCTGTCTTTATTGGGCGACATAGTGAAGGGCCCTCAGGCGTAGATATATGGGCAGGGGGGCATAACGTGGGAAACCAGTCTTTCACTAGGGGAGCCATAATCCTTGCTACAGCCAGCGCCTTTAGCCGCCTATTGGGGTTTGTCTACATCGTTGTCCTCCCCCGCCTCATTTACGATCAGGGCATGGGACTAATTCAAATGGTGCGTCCCATCTATAACTTCGCTGTCATCCTATCAATAGCCGGCCTGCCGGTGGCAATATCAAAACTAGTTGCCGAGCAATTGGCTTTAGGTTCAACCCGCGGAGCTTTGACTGTTTTTCGGTGGGCATTGGCCATAATGCTGACGTTGGGAACAGTTTTCACCGGTATTCTTGCGTTTGGCGGCAGGTGGCTAGTAACGGTAATCGTAAGGGATCTCATGGCCTACCCGGCGCTAATGGCTATGACCCCTGCGGTGCTTATCTTAGCAACAGTCGCTGCTTTCAGGGGTTTGTTTCAGGGCCTGCAATACATGACCCCTACCGCTGTCTCCCAGGTGACAGAGCAGATATGCCGGGTGACGAGCATGCTTGTCTTTGCTATACTGCTGAAGCCATTGGGTGTGGAGTATGGAGCTGCCGGAGCATCCTTAGGTACGACCGTTGGTTCAGTGGGTGGGCTCGTTGTAATAATCATGTACTATGTGGCCTGGCGACGCTCACAGTCCTCAGCACTGGGCCGAGAGCCCGGACCTGCACCCATTGCCGGTTGGGATGTGCTAAAGCAGCTATTTGCTTTATCGATACCCATGGTATTGGGTGCTATTTTGTGGCCTACCATGCAGATGATCGACACCGGCTTAGTGCCCTTGCGCATGCAATCAGCTGGCTATAGCCGTGATGCCATACGGGAGTCCTTAGGCTACCTCGGCATGGCCCTATCCTTGATGTATTTGCCCAATGTGCTTACCTCGGCTCTCGGCGTGACATTAGTGCCGGCAGTAGCTGCAGCCGATGCAACGGGAGCTCATCATCAAGTGCATCGCCGGATAAGCGAAGCTCTACGAATCACTTTCCTCTTCGGGTTGCCATCAGGAGTGGGTCTCTTCTGCCTGGCAGGGCCAGCATCCCACCTTGTATTCGGTTATCCTCAAGTTGCTGCACCTCTTCAGATATTGGCTGCAGGCACTTTGAGCGTAGGGATTTTCCAGGTTTGTTCCGGAGTCTTGCAGGGTCTAGGCTTGGTTTTCCTACCGGTAAAGAGTCTCGTTTTCGGGGTAGCAGTCAAATTTGCCCTAAACTATTACTTAACGGCTCTGCCAGGCTTAGGTATAAAGGGCGCTGCCTGGGGTACTGTGGGAGGCCTTGTTGCCGCGTGTTTGCTCAATCTGTTGGCCGTTAGTAGACATACTGGAGTGCGAATTGACTGGCAGGAGCTATTGATTAAGCCACTGATTGTGACTTTGGTGATGGGATTAGCTGTCATGTTGGCTTATGACAAATTGTCCGATCTTGCGGAGGCTTGGCTGAAACCTCCTAACTGGGAGCAAGCACGGCTACTTGCTGCCCACAATGGTTTAGCCACTGCAGGCACCTNAGTAATCGGAATTGTGGTATATTTCATAGGTTTGGTCGGCACCGGGGCGTTGTATCAGCGGGATGTAAACATGCTNCCCAAGATCGGCGTTACGCTGGGCACTTGGCTGTCTCGGCGTGGTTGGGTGAAATAGACTACTCTCGGTTCTTGGCTACATTCCAGATTGCGTCCATTTCGGAAAGGTCCATCTGAGCTAGATTCCGCCCTTGTTTGGCTGCCATATCTTCTATAAAGTGAAATCTCTTAATAAACTTAGCGGTAGATTCTCTAAGAGCCATCTCGGGATCAACGCCTAGGTATCGAGCTACATTGACGAGGGCGAAAAAGACATCACCCATTTCTGCTTGGATATCCTCGTAGCCATGGTTCTCGTTGGCTTCTCGTAGTTCTTCTAACTCTTCTCGAACCTTATCCATGGCTCCAGTTACATCGCTCCATTCAAAGCCAACCCGGGCCGCCTTCGCTTGTATCTTCTCCGCTTGAGTCAAAGCTGGCAGGCCTTTCGGTACGCCGTCCAGTATCGAAGCGTACTCATCGCCTGTAGCTTTTCGCTCCTGTTTTTTGATTTCCTCCCAGTTAACGCTGACCTCTTGGGCATCCTCTACTTCAACAGAACCAAAAACATGGGGATGACGGCGAATGAGCTTCTCTGAAACGGTGGAAACAACGTCGTTGATATTAAACAGCTCATTTTCCTCTGCGATTTCGGCATGAAAAACTATCTGGAGCAACACATCGCCGAGCTCTTCTTCTACCTTATCCCAACGTCTTTCGTCGATAGCTTCCAATACCTCGTAGGTTTCCTCAACAAGATAGCGCCTTAGACTCTCGTTTGTTTGAGCTTGATCCCATGGACAACCATCAGGGGCCCTAAGGCGCTTCATGACGTCTACCAAAGGATCGAGAGGATAGACACATTCTGTTTGGCCCAACGATTGATGAGAACAATCGTTGACATCTACATACACCGAAGTCAGATGGTCTAGCCAAGGCAGATTATCGAGTTGGTAAAGTGGTATTGTGACGATGATCTCTTCGTTAGGTATGCCTGCTCCTCGTATCACCGTTATAGGGTGCTCGTCAGAGAGGTACTCCATTAGGTGCAGCTTGACTTCGGAAGCGACAAGTCTGCTATATACCTGGGTTAGAAGCAGAGCTCTATTAGGCACTATGTCGGGCAAATCTAATGCATCAGCTATCACTAGGCCCATGGTAGGATCTATACCTAAAGCCATATATACTGCATCCAGACAGCTCATGCTAGGCACAACGGCAAGAGTTTTTTGCTTCTGTTGGGCCCAACTTACCAATTGGGTGACGGTCGTCTCTGCAACACCGGGATGCCCTGGCACGGCGTAGGTAATCTTGATCCCTTTGTTGACGGCAGTAGTTAAGGTACTGAAGATCTTTTCATAGACTTCGTCAAAGGACTCGGCTTGCTCGTAGAATGAATCAAAGGTAGTAAAGTCTGCAGCCGATAGCTTCAGTTCTCTAATCAGCCATGGCAGTACAGGATGTACCGCAGTACGCAGATATAGGTGTTGGGCTTTCTTTATGGCATCCAGGGCGCCGGTGGAGATCTGGTCAGGAGATCCCGGTCCCAGTCCCACAATGGTTATGTCTGTCATTACAGTTAACTCCTCTAGATAGAAAAGTTCGGATAAAAGACCTCGTTGGCTAGCTTTGCCGATGCGTCGGTAAAATACACCATGCAAAGGGTTTCCTAAAAGCAAGGAACGGCTTAGCGACCCACTGCCTTGAGCAGGTGGCTAAGCCGGTTGCTTAGTCACAACCAGGTGTCCGCAATTATTTCGCGACGGCTTCCTTGAGACCCTTGCCTGCTCTGAAAGCAGGTACTTGGGTGGCAGGAATGTCAATGGGCTCACCGGTGGAAGGATTGACTCCTTTCCGGGCAGCTCTTTGTCGGACCTCAAATGTTCCGAAGCCGACCAAGGTGACTTTTTCTCCCTCGGCCAAAGCCTGGGAAATAGTTGACAACATAGCTTCAACTGCTTCATTGGCTGTTTTCTTTGATAGGCCGGATTTCTCCGCGACAGCCGCAATCAGTTCGCTTTTGTTCACGGTATAACCTCCTTGTAATGAGCTTGGACAATCGCTGTTTGTATTCGCTGTACAGAACGCTGTTCCTGCTTTTTGAGCATAATTTACCAATAAAAATCGCTTCATTATCGGGAAAACTACCCCTGTGACATAATCTGTATCACGAGGAGGAATGGAAGCGCATACTTTAGGGAAATGCTGGTAAGAGCAGGTTGTGTTGGTTTTGAAGGAAAGCTCTATTGATCTTGGGAGGGAACACGATGAAGTTACCCCGGCAGACTGGGGCTTTGGTAGCTGCAATCGCTTTGGTTGTGATAGGCGCTGTAACTATATTGATTGGTTGGCCTGGTGGTAAAGACGGCTCGGTGCGGGAATTTGCCAAGGAACCCATTATTTCTGTTTATGTGAAGGAGACGGGCGAAAAGAAGGATATGCCCATCGAAGAATATGTGATGGGAGTGGTGGCTGGGGAGATGAAACCCAACTGGCCACTGGGGGCTTATGCCGCCCAGGCTATTTTGGCCCGCAGTTTCACCATGGAATTTGTCAGCAGAGGTGGCACCAGGGCGCAGCATGGGACAGACATATCTACAGATCATGAGGAGGCCCAAGCCTATAACGCCAGCAACATTACACCGATTATTGCGCGAGCTGTAGAGATGACTAGGGGCGAAGTAATGACCTACAATAATCAGTATGTGCGGGCGTGGTTTCATTCCTATAGCGGAGGTCACACTGCTACAGCAAAAGAGGGGCTGAATTTCAAAGAAAAAGAGCCTCCATACATTCGCAGTGTAAAGGTGAAGTCCAATCCTTATGCTCCCGCTGATGTTAAGGAGTGGCATGCGGTTTTCCCCCTGACACAAGTGAAGAAGACCTTGGAGGAAATAGGTACCAATGTGGGGGACATCAAGGATGTGAGAATTGAGCAGAAGGGTAGAACCGGTAGGGCTACACAGCTCAAAATAACAGGCACGCAAGGAAGTGAGATTGTGGCAGCCAGTGATTTTCGCATAGGTCTCGACGCCATGACGATGAAATCTACCTGGCTTACCAGACTCGAGGTACAAGGGGATAAGCTGTCTATGACGGGTAAAGGATTTGGCCATGGTGTAGGTCTTAGTCAATGGGATGCTCATATGCTCGCCAAAGAGGGAAAAGATCCTGAAGATATCGTCAAGTTCTTTTTCAAGGGTATTGAGATTAAGAAGTTATGGGACTAGGTTAAAGCTCTGGTGGCTTCAACGTACATGATGCTGGTAGCGGCTAAGCGGCCGCTACTTCTGGTTGAGGAAAACTGGTATCAAAAGTAGGGCGACGGCATACTCTTTACCAGGAGTTGGGTATTTCCCCTAAGAGAGGTGTAGCGCTGTGGAAGAGCGACAGCTGTCGATTAGGAAAAAGCACCAGATAATGCTTCAGAACCGGGAGAAATTATCCATCGATGGAGTCCTCAACGTAGAAAGCTTTGATGACCTAGAGATAGTGCTCGAGACTGACGCGGGAGTCTTGGTTGTGAGGGGTGAGGGTCTGCATATTAGGGAGCTCAATCTAGATAGTGGCAGCTTGAGTGTTATGGGGCATGTCTCAACGCTGGAATACACAGGTGAGGTTGGCGCAAAGAAGGGTAGGGGGTTNTTGGGAAAATTGTTTAAGTAAGAGGTANCTGCGCTATGACCATGCACATGATCTTCCTCCCGAGCATAGAATAGGAAAGCGGGGCTAGTAGACTACGGGAGGGTAAGACATGGATACACTAGGTGGCCAAGTATATGGCTTTACAACGACAATTATCGCCGGCTTGAGTCTCGGGTTGCTATTTGACTTGTATAGGCTGTGGCGACGGGCTATTCGTCCGGCAAAGGCAATTACATCCTTATCGGACATGCTCTTTTGGGTAGTGGCCACACCGGTGACTTACTTTTATCTTTTGGTTGGTAACTGGGCCGAGTTAAGATTTTACGTGCTCTTGGGGTTGTTCTTAGGATTACTGCTTTATTTTGGGGTTTTCAGTGTGGTAGTGCTTAACCTACTTTCCTCCTTGTGGTACTATACCGTCGCTCTCATCGGCGGATTTTTCCAGAGCCTTTGGTTTTTGCTCAGTATACCCATGGAGGGAATTTTCCGCCTGTTACCTCCTCAACGCTGGCGGCCGGGACGGATCAGGGTGGACTTCGCGGCCCGTGTAGTAAGGAAGCGGCCCAGATGGCTCGGGGCGAGGCTGCGGTTCTGGCCCGGCCTAACATTTTTCAGAAAATAGGCTGGGTGACGCTATGTGAAGCAGGGATCATTCGGGACAGTGACGAATAAAGGACTGCACTAAGTCAGCCGCAGCAAAGGGGGAGGCTAATGGCTAACGAGGTCATCTCTCTTGCAGCTCGCCGCAGGCAATCTAGGAAGGCTCGGAGGCGATGGAGGGTTACGCCTCGGTTTTTTGTTTTTGTTCTATGCATTGTGTGCCTATGGGTGGCAGGCGGTTTTGCCAGGCGGTATATAAACCTGGTGCTGCTGCAGAACAAGATTATTAGGGTGGAAAGGGAAATCGCAGCGATTGAGCACCGCAATGAAGCCATTAAAGAGCAGATAGAGTACATGCAAAGCGACTCCTATGTAGAGAAAATAGCCCGAGAGAAGCTGGGGCTAATCAAACCCGGTGAGACACTCTACATTCCGGTAAGAAACGCTGGACCAGACGATCCATTGGATGTACCTAAGCGTTCGGGGCGAAGTACAACTGGAGGCTACTAAATTTCCTCCACATCTGATATACTCTTTGTATAATATCTCAGTTTCCTTTTCACTAGTATGGTGACCTGTCCCGTCTATGGTAAAGAAGCTGAGTTATCGAGACGGTTGGAGGAGGTTAAATCGATGCCAAAGGTCTTCAAGACCACTGGCCTTATAGGAGCGCTTATTACCATATTATCAGTGAGTGTGTGGGCAGCTTTCCCAAAACCAGTCGGTTATGTAAACGATTTTGCTCAGGTTATAGATAGAGAGTCTGCTGCGAAGATAACGGAATTGGCAACTGGTCTTAGAGAGGACCAGGGAGTAGAGCTAGCAATAGTTACTATCCAGTCTTCAAGGCCGCTAACACCCAAGGGGTACGCCACAGAGCTGTTTAATGATTGGGGTATTGGTGGCCCGGAGGATAGCGGTCTACTAATCCTGCTTGTAACCGATGAGCGGGAGATTCAGGTCGAAGTAGGCTATGGACTAGAGGGTGTACTCCCTGATGGGAAAGTAGGAGCCATACTCGATGAGGCAGTGATTCCGTATTTTTCCAAAGGTGAATATGGGAAAGGCCTATTAGGGGGCACCAAAGCTTTTCGGGCGGTGCTGGCCGATGAAGACTATGAGACGAAAGAGCGAGATGATGAGTTTTTGGCTTCGTTCGTTATATTCATGATTATCGTAGTTGCCATATACCTATCGTACCGTAGAGGATCTAAAGGTCCTGGAGGTACGGTGTTTCGTACTGGTCCCGTATACCCCGGCNCCATACGTCCAAGACGTTCTTCCGGTGGGCCCAAACGTGGTGGCGGTGGGTTCGGTGGTTTTGGTGGGGGGCGTAGTGGTGGCGGAGGAGCTGGCCGCAAATTCTAGGGGGGAGTACCGACATGAAAAAGGGTTGGATTATTGCTGGAATAATCATCTTAGTTCTTGCCATTGGTATCGCGAGTCAGTACAACAATTTAGTAAATCTGGAGACAAACGTTGATGCGAGATGGGCCCAGGTGGAAAACCAGCTGCAAAGGCGAGCCGATCTGATCCCCAACCTTGTAAATACAGTTAAGGGCTATGCCAGCCACGAGGAAGGCGTTTTTACCGAGATCGCGGCGGCCCGGAGCCGACTATTGGGAGCTGGCGATCCTAGTGCTAGAATGGAAGCCAATAATAGCTTGGACATGGCTTTAGGGCGGCTATTAGCTCTCGCTGAGAACTACCCGGAGCTCAAGGCTGACACTAGCTTCGTCCGGTTGCAGGATGAATTGGCTGGCACAGAAAACAGGATCGCAGTAGAGCGCATGCGGTATAATGATTCAGTGGAGAACTGGAACCGAACCATTAAGCGATTTCCCACTGTAATAGTAGCTGGACTTTTCAGCAAGACCTCTCGNCCATTCTTTGAAGCGGCGGAGAGTGCTAGGGAAGTACCGAAGGTAGAATTCTAGGGATGATGCATATAGGCCACGGGAGCTGGCTGAGAGAAAGGCGTCCTGTGGCCTTCTATTGACACTAAATTGTCGATAATGTATACTATATCATGGCGGGGTTAGTTCCCCGTAAATTCTATGAGGAGGCATTTATTTACGTATGGCAATTGAAGTCGGCAGCATTGTCGAGGGGAGAGTCACCGGTATTACCAATTTTGGCGCTTTTGTGGAGCTAGCCGACGGCAAAACAGGGTTAGTTCATATTTCCGAAGTTGCCGATGCCTATGTCAAGGATATTAATGACTATCTGAAGCAGAATGAAAAGGTACAGGTAAAAGTCATTAACATTAATGGCAACAAAATTGGTCTGTCTATCAAGCAAGTTAACAACAATGGCAATCGGTTCAACCGAAGGGTCTCCCGTCAGGACTTTGAAGAGCGACTCTCCAAGTTCTTGAAGGACAGCGAACAGAGGCAGCAGGATCTTAAGAGGAGTCTGGATTCNAAACGGGGAGGTCGGGGAGGTCCAGCACGGTTTTAAATTATATAACATAGCTTCTAGCTAGGGCGCCTAAGGGCGCCTTATTCTACTGTTAGGGTGAGGACATGCACAAAGATGACCTGCAGAAGATTACTCGGCAGCTAGNTCGAGAGCCTCGGGATGTGGTGGGCGTGGCGAAGCGTTGTACAGCCGGCCACCCCCAGGTGATCACCACTTACCCAATACGTTGGGTCGGTGGGGCTCCACAGGTATTTCCCACCTTATATTGGTTAACCTGCCCGGCTTTGTGGCACCATGTGAGTGAACTGGAGGCGAAAGGCTGGGTGAGTAAGCTTCAAGANCTGATGGCAACCGATGACTCCATAGCCGATGCATGGAATCGGTCTCACCATATATACGCCACGGAGCGAGTCGGTNTGGTGCCTGCAAGAGAGCTGGCCTTGCTTAGAGATAAGTATCCGCGTCAAGCTGCAGTTCTGGAAGAGAGTGGTGTAGGGGGAGCACGAGGTCCGGGAATCAAATGCCTGCATACGAATCTAGCCCATTATCTAATTGACGGGGCGAATCCCATTGGTCATGAGGTGGCTCGCTTATTGATTGCCCAAGGTGTGGATCTCGAGTTTTGTCATTGTGACGAGCTAGAGGCTGTGTGCCAGGGCGAAGGGGAGAGCTAAACATCGGTATACCTTTGGTTTGGTGCACAAAAGGCAGGCATTGACCGAGGTCGGGAAGTGATGTATAATGGTTTCGCTAGCTTGCCGGAGTGGCGAAACAGGCATACGCGACAGACTTAAAATCTGTTGATCTCTTATAAGGTCGTGCGGGTTCGAGTCCCGCCTCCGGCACCAAAAACCGCCCTATTTACCAGGGCGGTTTTATGTTTNCAGTGGATTCTGCCAGGGAATCGGGGATTGGGGAAGAAAAACATATAAGTCCTTGAATGAGGCTTTGGGGGGATTGAGGATGATAATGTACGTAGACAGATATCAGATTCCCGGCTGGGGCGATTTTTGGGCAGGTATAGTTGACGGGAAGTTGTGCTACCTCAAATTGCCTTGCGAGGCAAAAGCTATGCGGCTGCAGTCAGAAAGGGAAGTACCTCCGGAACTAGAGCAATTTGCTCAGCGTTGGGATCTAGATTTGAAAATGTATCCCACCGAGCCAATGAACGCTGTTTGGACTCAGCTGACTCAGTATCTAGATGGCTATAGACGTAAGTTTGATCTACCTTTAATGCTATTGGGTACCGACTTTCAGCAGATGGTATGGCAAGGATTGCTGACTATACCTTGGGGTGAGGTAAGAACCTATGGGGATATCGCCAGGGCCTTGGGTAATCCTCGCTTGGCTAGGGCTGTAGGTCAAGCCAATGGTCGTAACCCTGTCTCTATTATAGTCCCCTGCCATCGAATTGTGGCTGCTGGAGGCTTGGGGGGCTATGCAGGTGGGCTAGACAACAAACGTCGATTGCTTCGTCTAGAAGGAGTCCTATAGGCGACAGAAAGGATGAGCTGTTTGACTCCGCAAGATCTCATTTGGCGCTTGCTAGAGCACTACTCATTACAGCTTCAGCTTTTAGAAGAGACTTACCAAGAGCTAGACGCTAAGAAGCAGAAGGATTTGGTGATTGCTCTAGGCGAATGTGAGCAACTGACACGAACTCAGATTAACATCCTGAGGCGCATGGGGCGTAGGTATGGTGTTACTTAAGTAATTCACAATGCAGGGGGGTGGTGGCTTTGGTCGCCCGTATGCGTGGAGGGTTAGGCGAAATCATTGAGCTAGAAGAAGCCCAGCGTTTAATCAATGCCTATGCCCTGATCCACCAGGTGTATACAGTACTTTTTGATGCTGACGGCAAGATCGTACTTGCATCACCCCAACCGGCGAGTCGACTTTGCACTCTCGTGCAGGTGACCGATATAGGTAAAGGCTTATGTTCTGCCTGTTTGTCTATTATTGGTGAGCAGGCTTTTGTTTTGGGTGATGGTTATATCCATAGCTGCCCCTCTGGTTTAGTACTTTGGGGTGCGCCATTGGTGCATTCGGGGGACTATGTGGGTGGCATTGTTGCAGGCCAAGTTAGGATGTGGCCCATCGATGCAATGGCGAGGAAGGACATAGTTGATCTTGCCAAGACTTGTGGCATAGAATCTAGTTTGCTTCTAGGTGCAGCAGACGAGGTCTATGTTAAGGCCACTAAGGAGGTTCAGGCGGCTTCTGATATTCTGTTTGCTTTAGCCACCTATATCAGCGTAGGGACTACTATGCCCTTGAGTTATCAGCGGAAAGTCAGCTTTCAACAGGCTCGCCTGGCGGAGACTATTATCGAAAGGAAGCGTTCTGCAAATTGTCTAGGGCATGGCAACCACGCTGGTATNTATCCTTTGGATAAGGAAAGGGAGTTATTGACTAGGGTCAGGTTGGGTGATCGGAGTGGGGCCAAGGAGATNCTAAACCAGATCCTGGGGGATATTCTATTTGATTCTGCCGGNAAGNCAGAGATTTTGAAAGCTAGATTGCTTGAGCTGAGCGCTGTCCTTTCACGGGCGGCGGTAGAGAGCGGCGGNAGCCTACAGCGTCTCCTAGGGTTGAACTTCACGTATGTGCAGGAACTGGCTGAGATTGAGCCCTTAGAAGAAATATGTGCCTGGATCGTTAAAGTGCTGGAAGCCTTTATGGATGAAGTATATGCTACCCGGAGGTTCAGTAATCAGCCAGCAATGGGGAAAGCAGTTAGCTATATTCAGGAGCATTTTCGGGAAGAATTGACACTGGAGGATGTAGCCCGAGCAGTACATTTTAGTCCCTACTACCTTTCAAGGCTATTTAGAGAAGAGTTAGGCATGAATTTCGTTGACTACGTTACAGAAGTCCGCATAGATGAGGCTAAGCGATTGCTCCTAGGAACTAGCAAGACAGTATCGGAGATCGCTAGTCTCGTAGGCTACCAGGATCCTAGCTATTTTACGAAAGTTTTTAAGAAAGTGGAAGGGCGAACACCTACTGAGTTTCGCCCGTAGGGCTTGTAGAATCCCGAACTAGGTGGGGGGAAGTGTACAAGCGGGCGGGCCG